>PVBE011766463.1_pt1 | contig 36774 bp, 25 predicted proteins | sample 1631181 | NCBI WGS metagenome assembly PVBE01 (sample SAMN08397723, study PRJNA350692) | Marine metagenome, whole genome shotgun sequencing project. | isolation source: water | place: Pacific Ocean | collected 2012-04
GGTTGACGCGCCGTGTTCGTACCGCTACAGGCTATCGGGAAACTCAGGAGAGCGGCGACCAAGGCGGCGTTGGTGAATGATCTGGTCATGGCAATGTTCAGGAACTAGCTCCGGCGCGGTCGGCGTGGAATCGGTTGTCCATCCGCAGCCCGACCGGTCCCGGTGGCACGGCCGCCTCGGATGTGGGCCCACAGGATACTGCCGCACCACCTCCGGGATGGGCCTCGCCCACGGTTTTCCCCATTCGCCGCGACAGTGGCCGCGGGTTTGAGGGTCGTCCAGTCAGGGAATGCAGAAACCCGGGGCGACCCTGGCAGCCCTCGCCCGGTCCCAGTGGAGATGCAGCGCCGCCCGACCCGGATAGAGCTCGCAGGGGCCTGGCAGGAGACCCTGGACGCCATCTGGCCCCGGAGCTGTCGCCTGTGCGGCGCCGGGGCGGAGGACGGTATCGCCTGCGCCGCCCACCGCCTGCCCAGCGCGCCGCCCGGACCGCGCTGTGGTCGCTGCGCCGCGGCCCTGGCCAGCTTCCTGCCGCCGGGCGCTGCCTGCCCGCCTGCCGCCACCGTCCGCCGCCCTGGGATTGTGCCATGGTCCTGGGTGACTACCGCAGTCAACCGATCCTGCGCGAGTGGATCCTGCCCCTCAAACACGGCGGGCGTCGGGATCTGGCCGAGGTCCTGGGACGCGCCCTGGCCCAGCTGCTGCGGGAGCGTGGCGCGCCCGCCGCCGCAGAGCAGCCCCTCCTTGTCCCGGTTCCCCTCCATCCCTGGCGTCGCCTGGAGCGCGGCCATGATCAGGCGCGGCTCCTGGCCGCGGCCCTCTCCGCCGCCAGCGGTATTCCCTGGCAGCCGCGCCTGCGGCGCATCCGGGACACGCCGCCCCAGGGGGAACCATGGGCGCCGCCCCGGGCCAAGAACGTGCGCGCCGCCTTCGCCCTGGCCGCCAGCCCACTCAAGCTCCCCCGCGAGCTCCTGGGGCGCGCCCTGCCCCGCCTGGCGGCTGCTGGCAAGCCCGGACGCCGGGCCAGCCTTCCCCGGCCCCTGGCCGGCCGCACAATCCTGCTGGTGGACGATGTTATCACCTCCGGCACCACCGCGGCGGCCTGCAGCGCTTGCCTGCGCCGGGCCGGGGCCCGGCGCGTGGAACTCCTGGCCCTGGCCCGGGCTGGGGCTTGAATGTCCCCCTCCCTGGACCGCGCTCGCCTGCGTCCCGCATTCCGTGCGGGCGGCCGGGAGCCTGCGCGGGATGGGGGAGCTCGGTGTGAATCCTGGCTAGCGCCCTTGCCAGGCTTCGAGGCCGGCCTCCAGGCGCGCCAGACCTTCAACTAGCGTGGCCTCGGGAACACCGCAGCCGATGCGCAGGTGGCCCGGGGCGTTGAAGAACTCGCCCGGCGTGACATCGACGCCGTGCTCGGCCTGCAGGTAACGCACCAGGGCGCGCGTATCCGTGGCGTCCTTGACGCGCGGGAAGGCGATGATGCCGAACTCAGGCAAGACCGCGTCCACCAGGGGCGAGGATGCGAGCCAGCGCCTCCAATGGGGGCGCGCCTCGGCTTCCACGCGCCGCAGGGGCTGGGTCAAGGTCGGCAGGGCGGAGAGGGCGCGCAGACCGGCTTCGATGGTCATCGAGGCCGGATTGACATAGGCGAGATTGGCCATGTCCTCGAGGTGCGGCCGCTCGTCGATTAGTCCGCTCCCGAGAATCATCCAGCCGATGCGCAGGGCACCCAGGCCGTAGGCCTTGGTCAGGCTGCCGATGGAGACCGCGTTGGGCGCCAGCTCGAAGGCGTGCACGCGCCGCTCCGGCGGCACGTACTCCATGTAGATCTCGTTGCAGATCAAGAGGCCGCCGCCGGCGCAGTTGCTCTCATCGGCGGGCCCGGCTGTATCGGCCGCCACGGCGGCCAAGAGGGCGATGGTCTCCGGCGGCACCAGGACGCCCGTGGGATTGGAGAGGTTCGAGAGGAAGATGTGCCCGGGGCCAGCACCCCGGCGTTCGAGTTGGCGGCCCTCCGCCAGGGCCCTGGCCGCCTGGGCGGGGTCCGGCTGCCAGGCCGCTTCAAAGCTGCGTTCGAGGGCCACGGTGGTGGCGCCCAGGTGGTCGGGCAGGGCCCGAAAGGGCTCGTAGGAGGGAGTCTCCGCGCAGACTCGTGTCCCCGGGCGGAACCAGCGCAGGCCCGCCACCAACATGGCGGCGGAGGCGCCGGGGACCATCAGGACACGGGCCGGGTCCACATCGAAGAGCTCCGCCAGGCGCGCCTCGATGCCCTCCGGACCCAGGTGCCCGAGCTCCGGCAGCCAGGGGTCGCCGAGGAAGGCCTGGTCCGGCGCGGGCATGCCCGATTGGGCCAGGCAGTAGGGGGAGAGGAAGGACTCGGTCTTGGCCCACTTCATGTAGGGGAAGCGGAGGCAGGTGTCGGAGGCGGTCATGGGAGGAGGCTCGGGGTGGGAGGCGGCAACGCTGCACATTCTACGTCGGCGCGGCCTTGGATCTCGCGCTTCAGGATCTCTAGGATGCCCCTGTCCCCGGTGATTGGCGCGGCGCCCGCCGCCCGCGACCGGAGGCGAACCCCGGCGGCCCCCTGGCGGGCTGTCCGTGAATCGGGATCACACCATGGCAAACCACTCATCGATGAAGAATCTCACCCGCTCCCTGTCCGCCTGTTTGACCGGCGTCCTCGTCGTCTCCTCCGCCGCCCTGGCCCAGGCCCCTGGGCCGGAAGTTCCGGCTCCTGTCGCTGCCCAGGAAACCGTGCGCTATGCCCGTGTCGGCGCCGAGGGCATTTCCGTCCTCAACATCCCCGACGGCAAGGGGCTGCCGGTCAAGCGCATCAAGGCCGGAGGTCTGATGCGCGTACACCGGGTCAGCGCCGCCTTTGCGGAGGTGGAGGTTCCCGGCGGCCTGGAGGTCTGGGTCTATGGGCGCTACCTCAAGCCCGTGGGAGTCGTCGGCGAGGGTGGCTACAGCGAGCTGATGGACGTGGTCGGTGACGGCGTCAACATGCGCCCGCGGCCGGAGGCCATCACCGGGCACTTCCCCCTGGGGCAGCGGCTGAAGCGCGGCCAGCGCGTGCGCGTCATCGGGCGCTGCAATGCTGAGCTGCCCGCCGCCGAGGATTGGTTCCATATCTTCTCGCCCACGGGCGTGCGCGGTTGGGTGCGTGCCAAGCAGATGACCGTGGCCGGCAAACCGGAGGGTGCCGACTGGCAGGCGGAGTGGACCGCCGCTGACGCGCTGAACGCGGTGACAGTCATGGACAAGGGCGGTCAGCAGACGCCAGCGTCCACCGCAGGGGAGAGCGATCCCGTGGCGCAGGCCATGGCGACTGCGGAGACCCTGTGGAGCGCGGCTCGGGCTGAGCGCACGGCGGGCAACACGAACATCAATTGGGCCGCGGTGAATACTGCCTACGAGGAGGTTGTGGCCTTGGATGAGCAGGGAGCCGCCGGCCGTCTGGCCACCGAGCGCATGCTGTGGATTGACGCCCAGCAGGAAGTCGCGCGCCTGCGCCTTGATCTCCTGGAGGAACACGAACGCCGCATGGCCGAGGCAGAGGCCCTGCGCGACGAGATGCGCCTGGCCAGCTTGGCCCGCGACCCGCTCTGGGGGCGCTTCCGCAGCCGTGGCTGGCTGGAAAAGACCAAGAACGCGGCGGGCGATGAGCTGTGGCGTTTGATCTGGGGCGGCAGCGCCGTGGCCGAAGTTGGCTGTTCCAGCGGCCGCTACGACCTGGAGCTCTTTGCGGGCTTTGAGGTGGGGGTGATGGGCGCGACCCTGGCGCCGGCCACTCCCTCCGCACCGGCCTGCATCGATGTGACGCGCATCGAGGTCATCTCGAGTCGCTATCGCTGATGCGGCGTGGGCGGGTGCTTGGGCACTGACTGAGCACTGACCAGGCGCGGTCCAGGCAGGCCTAGGCCTCCACGGCCGGGGCGTAGGTGGTGCGCAGCTGCTCCAGGCCGCCGACCTCGATGGCCTGGCGCATCTTTGCCATCAGGCCGTGGAAGAAGGTCAGGTTGTGAATCGAGAGCAGCGTGCCGGCGAGCATCTCCCCGGCCTTGCACAGGTGACGCAGGGTGCCCCGGGAGTACTGGCGACAGGCCAGGCAGGGGCATTCGGCATCTATGGGGTCGGTTGAGTTTTGCCAGCACCTGTTGCGCAGGTTGAGCTTGCCGGCGCGCGTGAAAACCTGGTGGTTGCGGCCGTGGCGTGTGGGCGTGACGCAGTCGAAGAGATCCACTCCGAGGGCCACGGCATCGAAGAGATCGCGGGGAGTGCCCACGCCCATCAGGTAGCGCGGGCGGTCCGCCGGCAGATAGGGGACGGAAGCGGAGAGGGCGGCGGCCATGGAATCGCGTTCTTCGCCGACGCTGACGCCGCCCACGGCGTAGCCCGGGAGGTCATGGGCGCAGACCGCTTCCACCGAGGCGCGGCGCAGGTCCTCGAAGGCGCCGCCCTGGACAATGCCGAAGAGGGCCTGGCCGCGATCCTCGCCGCCGTGGGAGCGGTGCCAGGCCACGCACTCATCCAGCCAGCGGTGGGTGCGCTCGCTGGCGGCGGATACCTCGGCGCGGTTTGTTGGATCAGCTGGGCAGTGGTCGAAGGCCATGGCCACATCTGCGCCCAGGGCGGCCTCGATCTCCATCACGCGCGCGGGTTCGAGGCGCACTTCCGATCCGTCGAGAACGGACTTGACGGTCACCCCGGCGTCGTCGATGCGGCAGCGGTGTCCGAGGCTGAAGACCTGATAGCCGCCGGAGTCCGTCAGGATCGGTCCGTCCCAGGCCATCAACCGGTGTAGTCCGCCGAGTTCGCGGACGGTCTCGTGGCCCGGCCTGAGGTGCAGGTGGTAGGCGTTGGCCAGGATCATGGTGGAACCCGTGGCGCGGATTTGATCCGGGGTCAGGCCCTTGAGCGAGCCGTAGGTGCCCACGGGCATGAAGGCCGGGGTCTGGACCGGGCCGTGGGGGGTGGTAAAGGTGGCGGTGCGCGGGCCGCGGGCTTGGGTCTGGTGGGTGACCTCGAATGTGAAGGGGGAGGTCATCCTCTGGGAGTTGGGTTCTCTGCTTGGCCGCTTGGGGCTTGGGATGGGGGGGAGTATTGGCGCTCGGGGGTTGGTGAGCTTGGGGCCGATGCGAGGTCGTCGGCGATGCGCGGGACGTGACCGGAGGCGGAGAGCTGGGAAGAGGAGATGCCCTTGACAAGGGAGCCGGGGTAGTAGTGGGTCAGGATGCGGGTGGCGGGCCAGCCCTGAACGGCGCGATCGTGGGAGCCGGTCTGGCACAGGCCGACGCCGTGACCGCGGCCCCGGCCGCGCAGGAGCAGTCCGGCGCTGATGGGCTTCCCCGGATGGGGCCAGGTGGCGGTGATCCAGGCGCTGGCGACCTGGCGGGAGCCGAGGCGGCGGCGGAACTCCTCCAGGGTAATGGTCGTGCGGCCCCGGGTGCCGGTCAGCTCGATGCTCAACCAGCGGCCGGCGGGGCTCAGGTCCGTGGGCCTGAGGGAGAGAATGCGGCGCCCGAGCTCCAGCTCTCCGGCCAGGGAGACCAGGTCCCGGGCGGGGATGGTCGTGGACCAGGTCACCGGACGCGCGCTGTGCCCGGCGCCAGCTGCGCCGCTCTCCGGGGCCCGGGCCCGGGTGGCGCAGGGCGCGCAGGCGACGGCTTCGATGGGGGGGCCGGGGCTGGCGGGGAACTGCTCGTGGAGGGCCGCGGTGCGCCCGCCACAGGTGGCGTGGAAACGGGCGTCGAGCAATCTACCTCCTTTAATGAGAACGCTGCCGGCGGTGCGCTCCACGGCGGCGGCCAGACGTCGGGCGACCCGGCGCGAGCCGTCTGAGTCCTCCGGCACGAAGGCGCCTCGGTAGGCCTGGTCCCGCGTGTCGCTCCACAGGAAGGCGGTGGCCGGGTCGCGGCGCCGGGCCAGCATGGAAAGGGCGTAGGTGCGGGCGGCGATGGCCTGGGCCTCCAGCTCTGCGGGTTCCGCCGACCAGAGGATCAGTTCGCCGGCCAGGACGCCGGACACGTAGTCCTCCAGGGGCACCAGATTTGTGATGGAGAGACCGCCTTCCGGGCGCAGTTCGACGCTCAGGGTGCCGGGATAGGGTCGCTCATCCAGGGTCAGTGATCGGCCCGGGGCCGGGCGGAAGTGCAGCTGCGCCGCCGCCGCGCCCGTGGTTGCTCGCAGCACCGCCGCGGCGCGCTCGATCGTGACCGTGCCCCGGCGCGTGCCGGCGATGGTGACCGCTTCGCTGCCCTCCCAGGGGGCCAGGCGCACGGGAATGGGGCCGAGGAAACGGGCGAAGGTCATCCCGCCGGCGTCGCTGGGCGTTGCGCCGGAGAAGGCGGGGGCCGGGGAAGGGACGCGCCCTCGGTCGCCGCCCAGGCTGGCACGTGATCCGGCACAGGCGACGCAGAAGAGGAGGCCGGCGCTGGCGAGGACCTGCGCCAGGTTGGCATTCATCAGTTGAAGAGGCCGCCGAACGCCTCCGGGGCGCCACCGGCGCCGCGGACATCGGGGGGCGGCTCAACACCGACGCGCTCGCAGCCGGCGGCGGTGATTACGCGTCCCCGGGCGGTCTTGCGCAGGAAACCGCAGCGCAGGAGGTGTGGCTCGAAGACCTCCTCGAGGGTGTCCTCGCTCTCGCCAACCGTGGCGGCGATGGTCTTCAGGCCCACGGCGTCGTTGGGGGTCTGGGCCAGGCAGCGCAGGATCTGGCGGTCCATTTCCTCCAGGCCCCACTCGTCTACTCCCAGACGCTCCAGGGCGCCACGGGCGAAGTCCCGGTCGATTGTGCTCGCTCCGCGCACCTGGGCCAGGTCCCGGGCCCGGCGCATGAAGCGGTTGACCACCCGCGGCGTGCCCCGGCAGCGCTCGGCCAGGTAGCGGGCGCCGTCTTCCGTCAGGGAAACCTCGAGCAGGCTCGCCGTGCGCGTGGCGATGCGCAGGAGGTCCTCGGTGGGGTAGGGGCGCAGGCGTTCGAAGAGTCCGAAGCGCGCCCGGAAGGGGGCGGAGAGCAGGCCCTCGCGGGTCGTCGCGCCCACCATGGTGAAGGGTTCGATGGACAGGGGCAGGATGCGTGCATGGGGGCCCGTGTCCAGGGTGAAGTCGATGGAGTAGTCCTCCATGGCCGTGTAGAGGTACTCCTCGACGGCGGCGGGCACGCGGTGGATCTCGTCGATGAAGAGCACGTCCCGCGGGCCGAGCTGGGTCAGGATGCCCACCAGATCCCGCGGGCGTTCGAGGGCCGGTCCCGTGGTGGAGTGCAGGGTGGTCCCCAGCTCGTGGGCCAGGATGCGGGCCAGGCTGGTCTTGCCGAGGCCCGGGGGGCCGGAGAAGAGGATGTGGTCCGCCGGCTCTCCGCGACCCTTGGCGGCGGTCAGGGCCACGCGCAGATTGTCCACGACCCGGGGCTGGCCCAGGAACTCGTCGAGGGAGGCCGGCCGCAGGGTCTCGCCGTCCTGCTTGATTTCCGCCGGCGAGGCCTCGGTTCCCTCGGACGGGGGGCCCGCGCCCGCCAGGGCCTCCGGGTGGAATACGCTCTCGTTGTGGCCCTCCATGGGAACGAGCATAGCGCTGGGCGTGGCCCCGTTCCCCGTGTTTCTCGCACATCCATGTCCTGCGGGCGTGACCGGACCCCTTGGGTGCCAGCTGCCGGGCCAGGGAGCTCGGGGAGCGGGTCCGCCCCAGGGATCAGGGGAATCGGCAAGGCCGCGGCTCTGCGCCCAAGGTGTGCCGGAGCGAGCCCTTCCCAGTGGCGCTTTCGCGGGGCCGGGGCATGAAGCGGGGTCCGCCAGCGGCGCGCCGGGAAGCCCCCTCCGGAAGACGAAACGCGCGCTCCTGGCCCATGGCACTTGTGCGACCTCGCACGGCGGGGGACCCGTAACCGCTCACCGGTGGAAAAACGGCGATTATGGGGACTCGCCGGTACCCCTTGGCGGGGGCCGCGTGATTCGGGTAACCTCCTTATGAGCAACAGGTAACAGCCAGTTCCTGACGTCAGGACGGGATCCTCTACTCCGGCACGGAGGTTGACGGGTACCGGCCCCACTTTTGTATCCTCCCCGATTCTTGCCGGACCCATAGCGGGTTCGGACGACCCGAGCCAGGGCCCTGGTTCGAGACCACACCACTATCTGAAGCAATCCTGGGACGGCCAGACGCCGCCCCAGCACCCAGGCACCCATGACCATCGACAAGCGGCTGACGGCAACCCTCCTCCCCATCGCGGCACTTTTGACGGTGTCCTGCGAAGGCATCATCAGGGAGTCTAGTTCCAGCGGCGGATCCTCTGCTTCCATGGATCTCCTGGAGGTCTCCAACGGCTTTGGCCAGCTCGTGCCCCACACGATTGTGAAGCTAGTGGGAGGCCAGCCCAGCCAACAAATCATCTCCATCCGCAGCCACCAGGATCTGCTGGACAATCTGACCGTGGAGAACCGCGTACTGCCCGTGGCCCAGTGGGTAAGTGGACCATTGCTGCCGAGCAATGCCCCCGGCAACCACTTCGTCTTCGCGCGCTTCGACCAGCCCCTCGATATCGGTTCGGTGCTCGATCCCTCGCCGGCGGCCCAGGCCAACTCCGGTTTCACCGGGGCTATCACGGTCACCGCCCTCGACCCCTTCTCAGGCGAGTCAACGGCGCTCACCGGACGCGTCTTACTGAACGGTGAAACCTACAGCGGCACGCCCCAATCCGATCCGCCCCAGTTGGCCCTGCAGACCTGGGTCACCCTGGACGGCACCGGCAAACCCGTAGCCGAGGATGTGGAGGGCGCCACGCCGGGAGTCGGCTTCCCGGGCACGGAGGGAAATTTCGAGGGTTCGACTCTCCTGGTGTCTCCGAACACCCTCGTCTTCGTGGTCGATACGGATGACGATCTCTCGACCCACGAGACCTTCCCCAGCGGAAGCCAGATCCGCATCAACATCTCCACCGCCGTGCGTGCGGTCAATGGCAAGTACCTGGTGGCCAGTGCCCTGGGTTGTGCCACCGTGGGCGAGGACACCCTGACCCCGGAGGTCATGCGCACGCCGCCCCCGAGCAACAACCCGGTCATCACCCCCGGCTCCGGGGCCACGGAGGTGGATCCCACCACCATGGTTCGGGTCGAGTTCACCGAGCCCATCCAACCCCTGACCCTGAGCACCATCGAGGACGGTACCCCCCCCGGAACCAGCTCTTCCATCCTGCTCCAGTTTGGTCCGGATGCCTCCCGGGTCAACGTGCCCTACGGTATTCAGCCGGCCAGCATCTACGACTTCTCGACCTGGGATCTCGTGCCCGCCTTCAACTTCCCGGGCACGGGCCCCGATTTCCTCACCTGCGGTACCTTCAGCACCGTGGATGTCATCGTCAACTCATCCATGTTCGAGGACCTGGCCTGGATCGTCGATCCGGACACGGGTTCCATCAGTGGCAACGCGAACACCCTCTCGCCCCAGACCTGGTTTGAAACCGGTGTGGGCCCCGGCGTGGTCAATGCCCCCGTGGCCCCGGACACCATCACGGTTGCCCGCTTCGGTGCGAATCCGGGTCTGTCCGTCATCGACCTCAACGGCTTTGGAGCCGGCACGGGCGACCCCACCTATGACCCCTCCTACCAGGTCTTTACGGAGGGCTGGTCGAACTACCCGAACAACCCGAACCTCAAGCTCCAGGGCTCCGCGCTGATCCCCCCCCTGCAGCCGGGTAACTGCACAATCAACGGCGGTTCGGCGGGTGTCTTTACCATGACCTTGGATTCGAATCTGAGCAATCTGGTGCTCGGTTCCCCCCTGGTTTCCTCAGTGGGCGACATGATGATCGGCCACGCCCTGGACACGACCTTCAACAACGGTCCGGCCCCCTTCGGCTGCCAGTCCACCGGTGGCAACCTGTGTGCCTTCGACGGCAAGAAACTGATCCAGGCCGTGATGAATGGCAACACGTTGACTCCGGTACAGCCGGGCCAGTTTGGTGGCTCCCTGGCGGGCTATGAGAACCTGATCTCCTGGGCACCGCATCCCAACCCGCCGCCCCTAATCTTCCCGCCGCCCTGTGTCTCCCCCTTCTTGAACGGCCAGGAACCCACGGCCATCGATACGGTGGCGAACGGCGTGACCAACCTGCTCGGGCCCGGCAACCCCTTTGGCAACCCGGCCATGGGCCAGCCGCCCTCCGGGCTCCTGACCAGTGAGCAGAATGCCCACTTCCTCGGCCCCTCGCCCCAGGCCCTGCAGATCAGCGCCTGTTTCGACTACATGATCCGCCAGCAGGTGGGGCAGTTCCTCTACATGCTTGACCGCAGCCGCAACGAGGTGGTTGTGATTAACTCCAACCGCATGACCGTGGTGGATCGCATTGACCTCGACGACCCCACGGCCCTGGCCATGGGGCCCAACTTGGACTTCCTGGCCATCAGCAGCCAGGCCTCCAACCTGGTCTCCTTCCTGGACATCGACCCCTCCTCCGCCTCCTTCCACAAGATCGTCAAGGCGGTTGTGGTGGGGACCCGTCCGCGGGGTATCGCCTGGGATCCGGGCAACGAGGATATCCTCGTTTGCAACGAAGGGGATAGCACGGTCTCGGTCATCTCGGCCCACTCCTTGGATGTGCGCAAGGTGGTCAGTTCACAGCTCTCCCAGCCCTTTGATGTGGTCATCACGCCGCGCCAGGCCAACTTCGGTTTCTTTCGCAACGTGTACTTCGGCTGGATCATCAACCGCACTGGACACATCGCGATCTTCGAGTCGGGACCCAACACGGTCAACGGTTGGGGCTATGACGATGTGATCGGCATCGCCTCCTTCGACTTCCGCAACCCGAAGACCCTGCAGCCGGATCACATCAACCTGGATGGTGGCGTGTGGGTCCTGCACGAGGGTCCCATCGACATGGTGACCGAGGAGCCCGGGGACTACGGTGAAGGGGCCGTCACGAACCTGGCCATCCAAAGCGGTATCGCCGGCCAGTTGCCCCTCAACCTGACCTCCCTGACGATTCCCCAGTACCGGGACATGTACATCGGCATTTCCAAGTCCATCGGCGAGGAGGTCATCTCCGGTATCCCCGTGGACATGGCCTTCGACAACATGCGCAATTTGGCTGGTACGCCCAACTACTTCACCACCTGGAGCGCCGGCCAACCCCTGCCCGCCAACGGCAAGAACCTGGTGCGCCCGGTGCCCGGTGGAGCCATCAACACCAACGAGCCCACCTATATGTTCCTGGCGGTGCCCACCTCCACCAACCAAGGTGGCGTCGTAGATGTGCTCAACATCGCTGCCACCGGTCTGGGACGGGCGGACACCAACGCCTACCAGGAGGGCATCCAATCGGTGCCCGCCGCAGACTGCAATGTGCTGGTGGACTACTTCCGGCAGTAGCCCCATCCAGATCCTCGAAACAGCCGCCGGCACGGCCCTTTGGGGATGTGCCGGCGGCTTTGTATGAGCCGCTGTCAGCACCGCCCAAGAGATCACCCTTCCCGTGCCCGAAGCGACCCAGGTCCGTTCCATGTTCTCCCGCATCGCGGGGACCTACGACCTCCTGAACCGCGTCCTGTCCCTGGGAGTTGACCGGCGCTGGCGACGCCGGGCCGCGGACCTGGCCCTGGCCACTGCCCCTGATCTACCGCTCTTGGATCTGTGCTGTGGGACCGGAGACCTGGCCCTGGAGCTGCGCGGGCGGGGGGCGCCGGCCCTGGGTATTGATTTCACCTATCCCATGCTGGCGCGCGCTCCGGGCAAGGTCCGCGAACAGCACGCCCCGGGCATCTTTGCCCAGGGCGATGCCCTGGCCATTCCCCTCGCCGCCGCCAGCGTGCGGGCCTGCACGGTGGCCTTTGGCATCCGCAATGTGGCGCAGCCCGGGCGCTGCCTGGAGGAGATGGCCCGCGTCGTCGCCCCCGGCGGCCGCGTGGTCGTGTTGGAGTTCACCGTGCCCGGCCCCGGCCCCATGGGTTGGCTTTACCGCTTCTACTTCACGCGCCTCTTGCCGCTCTTGGGACGCCTGATATCCCGGGACGCTGGTGCCTACAGCTACCTGCCGCGCACGGTGCTGGCCTGGCCGTCCGCGCCGGACTTCCAGCGCCAGTTCGAAGAGGCGGGGCTGGTCGACTGCGGCCACCAGCTCCTGACCGGCGGCATCGCCTGTTTGCACTGGGGAAGTGTCCCTTCGCTGCCCGGGGAAGATGCCCACGATGCGGCGCTCTGAGGAAGAGCAGCGGGCACCCGCGGCCAAACCTGAAAAGGGTCTGGCCCTGGGGCTGCTGGCCATGGGGCCACTGCTTGTGATGGGTGAGGCGGCCCTCCTGTGGGCTCCCCAGTCCGGACGCAGTGCGGCCCAGGCGCTGATCTTCCTGGGACTCGAACCGGCCGGGGCGGCGGGGGATTGGGCCCGCCGCCTGCTCCTCTTGGTGGTCTTGGCTGGAGCAGCCCTGCGCCTCTCGCTGCAGGGCATACCCCTGCTCCCGGGAGTCCTACGTCGAATCGGGGAGGGCGTCCTGGGCGCCGTCGCCCTCGGCCCCGTGCTGCTGGCTCTCGGCGTTCCCATCGCTGCCCTGCTGGAATCCCTCGGCCACGGGGTCCAGGCCAGCGGCGGCGCCTTCGCGCCCCTGGCCGGGCGCCTGGGCGAGGCGGCTGGCAGCGGACCGGTTCCCTCGCTTCCCATCGCGGCCCTGGTGGCCGCGGCCGGGGCCTGGGAGGAGCTCCTCTGCCGCGTCCTGCTCTATGGCTTGCTGATGCTCGGATTGCGCCGCGCAACCCTGCTGCTGGGCTGCGGGCCGCGCCTGGCCACCCTGAGCGGCGAAGCCGTCGGTCTGCTCGGCTCCGCCCTGTGTTTTGCTGCCCTGCACCTGGAGAGCGTCTTGGCCCATTTCCCGGGCCTGATTGGCTCCGGCGGCGAGTCCTTTGAACCCGCAGTCTTCACCTGGCGGCTGACCGCGGGCATCCTGTTGGGACTCCTCTTCCGCTGGAGGGGTCCGGGTGTGGCAGCCTGGGCCCACGCCCTGTTCAACCTGGGGCTGCTCCTGGGCGCGGGACCGGGAGTACTCCTATGACACGCTTCTTCCTCGGCATCACCGGAGCCAGTGGCCATGTATATGCGCGCGCCCTGCTGCGCGCCCTCCTGGCCGCCGGGCACCGCGTGGACCTGGCCCTGACCAGCGCCGGAGCGCAGGTGCTGGACCACGAACTCGGCATCACCGCGGACGACGACGGCCGCCTGTCGGCGCAGGCCCTGGAGGAGCTGGCCGGAGCACCAGCTGCCGCCGTGGCATCATGGGCAGCGAGTGAGGTGGGGGCCCCGGCGGCTTCGGGCACCACGCGCCTGGGCGCCGTCATGCTCGTACCCTGCAGCATGGGCACCCTGGCCCGCGTGGCCGCCGGCTTCAGCTCCAACCTGGTGGAGCGCGCCGCCGACGTGGCTCTCAAGGAAGGGCGTCCGCTCCTGATCGTGCCCCGCGAGACGCCCCTCTCCGAGATACACCTGGAGAACATGCTGCGCCTCAAGCGCTTGGGTGCCACGATCATGCCCGCCATGCCGGGCTGGTATCAGCATCCCGGCGGCCTGGATGAGTTGGTGTCCGGCCTGGTGGGCAAGATGCTCGACAGCCTGGGCCTGGAGCACGGATTGTGTTTGCCCTGGTCCAGCATCAGCGAGCCTCCCCCGGAGGCCGGCACCGAATCGCGGATCCTGACGACCCGGAAGGAAGCGACCCGGAAGGAAGCGCCCCGAGAGGAAGCGCTCCGGGGAGAGGCACCCCGAGGAGAGGCGCCCTCGGAGAGTGCCCGGTGAAGCGCGCGCTGGCGCCTTGGCTGAACCTGGTGCGCTTCGGCCATTCCGTCTTCGCCCTGCCCTTTGCCCTCTGCGGTGCCTGGCTGGCGGCGGACGGCCCGCCTGCTCCCAGCGTTTGTCTGCTGATCATCCTGTGCGCAGTAAGCGCGCGCACGGCGGCCATGGGATTCAATCGCCTCGTCGACCGGCGCCTGGACGGGCGCAACCCGCGCACGGCGGGGCGGGAGCTGCCCGCCGGCGTCCTCAGCCCCCTTTCCGTGGGACTCCTGGTGCTTCTCTCCGCCGTCATCTTCAGCGCAGCGGCGGCCGCCCTGAACCCCCTGGCCGGCTACCTCGCCGTGCCGGTCCTGGTGGTGCTGCTGGGCTACAGCCTGGTGAAACGCTTTCACTGGCTCGCCCACGGAGCCCTGGGCCTGGCCCTGGCCCTGGCGCCCCTGGGCGCCTGGGTGGCCGTGCGGGGCAGCGTGAATGGCGAGGCCTGGCCCGTCATCGCCCTGGCCCTGGCGGTCTGGACCTGGGTGGCGGGCTTCGATTTGATCTACGCCTGCCAGGACGCGGACTTCGACCGCCGGGCCGGCCTGCACTCGGTGCCCGCCCGCTTCGGCGTGGCCGCGGCCCTGCGCATTTCCAGTGCCCTGCACGTTCTCACCGTGGTCGCCCTCGGAGCCACGGCCCTGCTGGCGGGCCTGGGCGGTCCCTTCCTGGGCGCCCTGGCCCTGGCAGCGGTCTTGCTCGTCTGGGAGCACCGCCTGGTGCGCCCCGATGATCTCTCCCGCGTGGACGCGGCGTTCTTTACGATCAACGGCTGGGTGTCCGTGGCGCTCTTCCTGGGCCTGGCCCTGGACATGGCCTGAGGCGGACCAGCGGAACACAATGGCAGCGCGCAAGAAGACAACCAAGAAGAAGTCCCGCGGAGGGTCGGGCGGCAAGGAGTACCCGCCGGATGTGCTGGGGAGCCTGGCTCGTTCCCTGGCCGCCGGGCCCGCGCCGGCCGGTGTCCTGGTGCGCGGCGATGAACCCTATTTCCGCTTCCAGGCCGTGGAGCTCCTGCGCGCCGCGGCCCGTGAGCGCGGGGCGGAGGTCAGCACCCATGACGCCGGTGACAGCGAGTTCAACTCGGCGGCCCTGCTCGACGACCTGGCCGCCGCGCCGCTCTTCGCGGTGGAACGCTGCGTCGTCCTGCGCAACGCCGGCAAGCTCCTGGCCGGCAAGGTGCGAGCCGGTCTGGCTGACTCCGTGGGCCGGGCCCTGATCGCCTTCCTGGCCCGCAAGGCCGGCGGCACGGATGGCGCCGGGGGCGGGGGCCTGGTTCTGGATGCGGAGACCCTGCGCAAGGACAGCAAGGTGGCCAAGGCCCTGGCCGGCGCCGGTGGCACGGTGGTCGAGTGCCGCCGCCTGTGGGATTCGCCCCCGCCCTGGTCGCCCAATGCGGACCCGCGCTCCACGGAGCTCGTGCGCTGGATCCTCGACCGCGCCCGGGAGAAGGAGGTCACGCTCAACCGCGACCAGGCCGCCTTCGTGGCCGCCGCCACGGGCAATCGCCTGGCCGCGCTCGACGATCAACTGGAACGCCTGCGCCGGGGTGGCGAGCGCGAGCTGGCGGAGGTCGTCGGGTGGGATGCCAGCGCCTCGCCCTTTGACGTGGCCGAGAGCATCGTCCTGGGCGACCTGCCCCGGGCCCTGGCGGGCCTCGAATCCCTCTTCACCTCGGGCTTCGAGGAGAAGGGCGGGGGCCGCAAGCGCGATGCGGGGGCCAGCGTGCAACTGCTGCTGGCGGCCCTGAATGGCAAGGTGCGCGAGTCGCGGACCGGGGCAGCGGCCCTGGCCCAGGGGCTTGACGAAGGCGAGGCTGCCAGCCGCGCCGGAGTGCCCACTTGGCCCCAGGCTCGGGCGGCCTTCGCCACGCGCACGGGGCAGAGGGATGCGCACGAGTGGGAGAGCATGCTGCGCGATCTGGGTGCCCTGGAACGCTGCACGCGGCGCTCTGGCACCGTGGACGCCGGCGACTTCAGCGCCTTCGCCCTGCGCTGGCGGCGGCGCCGGAGTGCCACCCGCCGCTGAGCGCCGGGGGCAAAGGCCGGCCATGCGCGGCGCTGGGGGCCGCTTGGTGTAGAATCACGCCATGGCCACTGAAACTGACCAGGAGACACCGTCCGCCGCGCGCATCGCGCTCCTACCGGATGTCCTGCGGGACAAGATCGCCGCCGGGGAGGTAATCGAACGCCCGGCATCGGTGGTCAAGGAGCTCCTGGAGAACGCCCTGGACGCCGGGGCCGGCCAAATCCGCCTGGACCTCATGGAGGGTGGTGCCCGGCGCATCAGCGTCACCGACGACGGGCGCGGCATGGGCGCGGAGGACCTGGCCCTGGCCTTCCGGGCCCACGCCACAAGCAAGCTGCGCCAGTTGGAGGACCTGGACCACATTGCCAGCCTCGGATTCCGCGGCGAGGCCCTGGCCTCCATGGGTTCCGTGGCCCGCTGTTCGATCTTTTCACGGCCACCCGGTGAAGCTGTGGGTTGGCGCGTGGAGGTCAACGGCGGACGCCAGAGCCCGGTCAGCGAGGCCGGTGGCCCGACCGGTACCCAGGTGGAAATCTGCGATCTGTTCTTCAACACGCCGGCCCGGCGGCGTTTCCTGAAGCGCACCTCGACGGAGCTGGCCCGCTGCCTGGATGTGGTCCAACGCCTGGCCCTGGCCCACCCGGGCGTGGGGGTTGTTGTCACCCACGACGAAAAGCGCGTCTACGATGTGGAGGCCTCCATGGACCTGCGCGCCCGGGTGCGGCGTACCTTCGGCGCCGAACTGGCCGAGGCCCTGGTGGAGGTCAAGGGCGCTGACGGCCCCGTGCACCTCTCCGGCTTCATCGCCCCGGCACACTTTGCCCGCCGGGACACCTCGCGTCAGATGTGGTTCCTGAACGGTCGTTTTCTGCGCGACCGCGTGCTGGTGGCCTGCCTGCGCGAGGCCTGGCGCGGCTCCCTGGAGGAGCGCCGCCAGTCGGTGGCTTTCCTGCATCTGAATCTGCCGCCGGAGGCCGTCGATGTGAATGTGCACCCGGCCAAGTCCGAGGTGCGCTTCCGGGAACAGCGCCGTCTGTTCTCGTTTCTTGTGCGCACCCTGCGCGCGGCCATCGAGGGCACCGACCTGGCCACGCCCGGGGAGCGCCTCGTGGATATCGCGCGGCGGCGCGAGGCAGGCGCCGGGGAGAGCGGGGCGCTGCTGCCGGACCCGGGCGCCCTGGCCCGGAGCTACCCGTGGACTGGGGGGACTGGGGGGACGGGGGGGCATCCTGCGGCGGGATCTCCGGCGGAGGTGCGCGAGGTCGCCGGCGCGGATGTGGCGGCCCTGCCGCCGCTGGCGGCCCCCACGCCGGCTGGATCGGCTGATGTTCCCTCCGGCGCGAGTGGGGACACAGACGCCTGGCGGGCCCGGGACAACTTTGCCGGCCCCTTCCTGCAGGTGGACCGCACCTTCCTGCTGCGCGCCCTGCCCGAGGGTTTTGAAATCATCGACCAACACGCCCTGCACGAGCGCGTGACCTTCGAGGAGCTGCGGCGTGATCTGGCCGCGGGCACTATCGAGAGCCAGAAGCTCTTGGTGCCCGAGCTGGTGGAAGTGGGGCGCGCGGATCTGGCTCGCCTGGCCGAGCATCTCGTGGCCCTGCGCTCGGTGGGGGTGGAGCTGGAGCAGTTCGGCGAGGGCACCCTGGCGGTGCAGGCCCTGCCGGCGCGCCTGCGCCGGGTGGACAGCGCAGGCTTGGTGCGCGACATCATCGAGGTGGTGGCCAGCCGCGGACGCGCGCCCCAGGCCGAGGAACTCCTGGAGGAGGTGCTGCACAGGGCCGCCTGTCGCGCCTCGGTGATGAGCGGAGATGAACTCGACCAGGAGGAAATCAGAAGCTTGCTGCGGCGCGCCCGGGAACTGGGACACGATCAGACCTGTCCCCACGCCCGCCCGACCCGTGTGCGCTTTACGCGCGCTGATCTGGACCGCGCCTTCCACCGACGCTGAGGGAACGCGCCCGCCCTTCACCGGGTTTCAGCCCCGGACCACTCAGGGGGCGAAATCGGTCGGGTCCAACTCCCCGCCCAGGCGTCCATCGACCACGAACAGCTCCATGGATGGCCGTCGCTCGAAGCCGTCGGTCAGCCATTGGTGGATGTTCATCAGGCGCGGGATGATGTAGCCGTCCAGGGGGCGCTGGTCGAGGACCTGGATGAGCAGGGTGCGCGCCCGGTGACCGTGGGAACCTGGGCCTTGTGCGGGCAGTTTTTCCAACTCGATGTCGTGGAGCACGGCCAGGGAGAGGCTGGAGTCACGGGGATCGAGACCCAGGTAGGCGGAGAAGAGCGTCTGCCGGCCGTGGTCCTCGGACTCATTCAGGAAGAGGCGGAAGTCCGGGCTCTCAACGCTCAGCCAGCGCAGATCCTGGGCGGCGTCGGCCAACTGGGGGGGCAGGGGCGTGGGGGCCTTGTCCACCAGGGCCATGTGATTGATGTGCAGGGAAGCCGGGTCGCTGAGAGATACGAAGTTGCCCGCCACGGCCAGCCAATCATCCATCTGCCGACGGTCTTCCGCATGTTCGCGGCCCCGCAGGCGGACAGCCTCGTCGCCGTCCACGAGCCAGTCTCCCGTGGGACCGCGCATCTGTTCGCGACCGCTCTCCAGGCGAAAGCGCAGAAAGCCGGGGGCCAGGTAGCGCACCCGGGCCGCGAACTCGTTGCGCTGTGCTCCGGAACGCAGGCGTTGGTCGAAGGAGAGGTCAAAGGCTCGCAGGGCACCCGGGGGCCTGGCGTCGGGGGCGGCCGGGGTCCGGGTGGTGGCGCACAGACTGCGCCAGAGCGCGGCGGCCTCCGGCGCCGTGTCGGCCGGGAGCTCGCCCGGCTGGGCTGGTTTCTGGGTTGCCTGAGCTGGGCTGTCCTGGACTCGGAGCACGCCGCTGGCAGGCGTACTTGGAAGCGTGGCAGGCATGGGTGCGCCGCACGGGAGCACCAGGAGAGATATGAGGAATGAGAACACGGATACAGCCTACGGGGGAGCGGCCTCCCCTGCGAGTTGTAGAATCCTGCACCGTGTGCCCTACACCGCAAGATAGCCTCGGCCCCCAGTCCGGCGTGCGCGATCCCCTGGATGCGGCGCCCCTCTGCTGTCTGGTGGGGCCCACCGCCGCCGGCAAGACCGCCCTGGCCCTGGCCGTCTGTGAGCGCGCCGGGGCGGCGGTGCTCTCCTTGGATTCCATGCTCGTCTACCGCGGCCTGGACATCGGCACGGCCAAGCCCAGCGCTGCCGAGCGCGCGCGCGTAGCGCACCACCTGATTGATCTCGTGGACCCCATGGAGTCCTATGACATACAGCGTTATCTGGACGATGCCCGCGCTGCTCTGGCGGGCCTGGGCGGACAGCGGGCGCTCTTCGTGGGCGGCACGGGCATGTATCTGATGACCCTGATCCACGGCCTGCTCGCCGGTCCGCCCACGGATCCCGAGCTGCGTGGGCGCCTGGAGGAGGAGGTGCGCGAGCGCGGCGGAGCTGAGCTACACCGGGAACTGGCCGCGGTGGATGGAGCGGCGGCCGCGCGTATTCACCCGAACGACACCAAGCGCCTGGTGCGGGCCCTGGAGGTCTGGCGGGCCACGGGGGAGACACTCAGCTCCTGGCAGGGCCAATGGCCCGCCGCCGGCGGAGAAGATGAGCGGCCCGGGCGCGCCAGCCGCATCATCCACCTCGACCTGCCGGACGCTGAGCTCGACGGCCGCATCGCCTCGCGCACGGAGGCCATGCTGGCCGGGGGCTGGGTGGAGGAGGCCGTGGCCCTGCGCGCCGGGCCGGGCCTGGGCCCCACGGCGATCCAGGCCCTGGGCTACCGGGAGGTGCTCGATCTGGCCGACGGGCTGGCGACGGAGCAGGAAACGCGGGAGATCATCGTGCGCCGTACGCGACGCTTCTCCCGGCGCCAGCGCAACTGGTACCGGCGCTTCCCCGCTCGGGCGCGTCTGGGTGCAGCAGCGGGCGGCGAGCCCCCGGAGGAGCTCGTCGACGAGGCCCTGGCAAGCCTGGGGTGGACATGAAAAGACCGGCCACCCCTGCCTGCGTGGCGGGGTGGCCGGTCTTGTTCGTGTCGGAGGGCAGCTACTCGTAGCCGGCCACTTCGGTCCAGAGAGCCACGATCGGACCCTCCTTGCCGACTGTGTTCTCCAGGAAGCTGGCGGTCATCACGCCCAGGGGACGGAAGGTGGCGCCCACGCCTTCCATGAACTCCTCGGTGCCGCCGGGCTCCACGGTTCCCAGGATCGAATCCAGGGGCAACGGGATGAAGGCACCGCCGGCGGCGTAGAGCACTCCGCCGAGGACCAGGCCTTCCAAGTGAATGTAGTTGGCGGGGTTGGGCAGCAGGCTGTGCACCGGGCGCGCCTTGGGAGCCATTTCAGGCTGGTAGGGGTTGCCCGGGTTGTGGTTGAAGAAGTAGCGGCGCAGGGTCAGGTTGATGTCCTGCTTTTGCTCCCACTGGTAGTCCCGATAGCTCTGGCCCTCCGAGGAGTCATAGCCCGTGAAGAAGCGGGCCACCCGGGGGTTGGTAGAAGAGGCGCTCCAGTGGTCGTCGATGAGGCCGGGGGTCGTGCTGCAACCGGCGAGACAGAGGAGGAGGGCGCCAAACAGGGTGGGGGACTTGTGCATCGGGTGACGATCGGGGATGTGATCGGGTTGGTTGCGGTGGGGCCGCCCGGGGCGGTCGTGATTAGGTCGCCGGTTGGCCCGGAGTGGTTCATGGCCTCGCCGGAGCGAGGAATGGCCGTCCAGTCTACGGGGAGCCCCACTGACCGGTCAACGGCGTGGGGACAAGAGGTTTTTACGGCTACCGACTGCCCCCGGAGAGTTACGCTGGGGCCCATGGGAAGCTCACCGGATAGCTCAAGGGATGGCACCGCGGACTCCGAGGCCCGCGCAGCCAGGGGCGTTGGGGCCCGGCCCGTGGGCCTCTTTGGGGGCACATTTGACCCGCCCCACGCCGGCCATGTGCACCTGGCCGAGAGCGCCCAGGCGGCACTCGGCCTCGGGCGCCTGATCTTCGTTCCCGCTGCCCGCTCGCCCCACAAGCCGGCCCCGGGGGCCCCGGGGGAGGCCTCCGCCGCCGGTGACCGCCTGGCCCTGCTGGAGGCCCTGTGTGCCCCCAGGATAGACTGGTCGGTTTCCACCGTGGAAACAGACCGCGGCGGCACTTCCTACATGATCGACACGGTGGAGACGCTGCTGGCCGCGGGCGAGCTGGGTGCTGCTCCCCCCTACCTCTTGCTGGGGGGCGATCAGCTGCCCGGCTTCCACTCCTGGCACAGATTGGAGGACCTTTTGGCCCTGGTGCGCCCGGTGGTCGTGCACCGCGGCCGGGACGCCGCCGGGCAACTGGAGGCCCTGGCGGCGAGCCTCGCGCCGGAACTCGCCGCGCCCCTGCGGGCTGGCTTCCTGGACCTGCCTCCGGTTGATATCTCGTCCACGGAACTGCGCCAGCGCCTGGGCCGCGGCGAGGATCCTGGGGCGGACCTGCCGCAGGAGGTACTGGCGGTTGTCCGGGCCCGGTCGCTTTACGGGTTCAAACCCCGGGAGGCCACGCCGCAGGGCGAAGTGAAATCTGGCGGGCCGCCTGGGTGATGGAGTTACCGATCAGCATGCTGGAAGCGGCCGCAGGCGACATCTGATGGGCCCACTACTAGCCTTCTCCGCGGCCTTCTTGGGTACCGCCCTCATGATCCCGGCAGCACGGCGTGGAGGCTTGATAGATCGCGCGGCACCGGGGGAGGAGTTCCGCAAGCCACATCGGGAGCCGGTGGCCCTGGTTGGGGGACTGGCCCTGGCCCTGGCGGCGTTGGTGACCAGTTGGCCGGCGATGGGCTTTGAACCGCAACTCACCGTGGCGCAGTCCAGGACTGAACTTTCACCCACAGCGGCCGCGGCGGGCGTGGCATTGTTGGCCTTGTTCCTGGGCCAGCTCGATGATCGGCTGCACCACCGCCGGCACCGCATCGGGCGCCTGCTCCTGGCGTTGCCCACACGCCTTGGAGCCAGCGGGATTCTGGGCCTGGGGGCTGGGCTCGCCAACGGTCACGCGGTCCTCTCGGACCCGGGACAGGCTCTCTTTTGGGTGGGCGCTGGCCTCCTGGTGGGAGCTTCCGTGGCCACCTATGATCACGCCGACGGCCTGGCCGGGGGCCTGGGTCTGGCCGCCCTCTGGTTCCCGTCCCCGACCCTGGCGGCGGCCTGTCTGGGTTTTCTGCCCTGGAACTTCTCCTGGCGCCCGCGCCTGTTCAAGCCGGGCACGGAAGCCGCGGCGGCCCAATCGGAGGCCTCCGGGCTGCCACCGGGCTCAGGCCGGCCCCCCCCCGCCTACCTGGGCAACGCCGGCAGCTCGCTCCTGGGCGCCTGGATTCTGCTCACCCCGGCGGCCTGGCCGGCTCTTGTGGTGCCCCTGGCGGATGTGACGCGGGTCAGCTTCCTGCGCCTGGCGGCGGGCCGCCGGCCCTGGAGTGGCGACCGCTGCCATCTGGGCCACCGGCTGCTGGCCTGTGGCTTCACGCCCCTCTCCGTGGCCGTCATGTGTACCGCCGCCTGCCTGCCGGCGGTCCTCGCCGCGGCCCTGCGACCCGCGTCCCAGCCCTTCCTGTGGGGGGGGATTGTCGGCAGCCTGGCGGCCTACGGCTTCCTGCTCCTGGTCACTCCCCGGCTGCTGCCCGACGGTCGGGCAGCCTAGGAATCGTGGCCCCCGGCGGGCCTGCCCTTGTGGCACGGTGTCCGGCGGAAGATAATCTTCGCCCCTAGATGTGGGGGATGCGTCCGCGGTTCTCGCACCATCGCTCCTCGGCAAACCTCTGGCTGCGGCCCCATGGACTACCCTCTCACGGCAATCATCTCCGACATCCACGGCAACGAGGCGGCCCTGGATACGACGCTGGATTACACCCGTGCCGCGCGTGTCGAACGCTATGTGTGCCTGGGGGATGTGGTGGGCTACGGGGCGCGCCCCACGGAGTGCCTCGAACGCATTATGGAACTGTGCGTGGAGGACGCCCGGGATGCGCGTCACCCGGATGGGCCCCAGGCCCTGGCGCCGGGCCTGTGCCTGCGCGGCAACCACGAACAGGCCCTGCTCAAAGGCCCTGAAGACTTCAACCCCAAGGCGCGCGCGGCCATTGAATGGACCAAGGGTGAGATCAACTCCGGGCGCGGCGAGAAGCAGCGGTCCTGGGCCTGGTGGGACTTTCTGGGAGAGCTCCCGGTGAGTGTGTGTGACAGCCACGCCCTGTTCGTGCACGGCTCCCCGCGCGATCCCGTGCGCGAGTACATGGTCCCCTCCGATGTGCGCAACACCGTCAAGATGGGCGCCTGCTTCGAGGCCCTGGCCAGGTACGAGCGAAGCCTGTGCTTCATCGGCCACAGCCATGTGCCCGCCGTCTACGCCGAGGACTGCACCGCGTTCAGGCCGCGGGGGGATAGTGATGTCGTTCCCGTGGATGAGGACACGCACGGGAGGTTGATTATTAATGTCGGGTCCCTGGGCCAACCCCGGGACGGGGACGCGCGCCTCTCCTTCGCCCTCTTTGATGGCCGGCGGGTGACCTTCGTGCGCCTCGCATACAATCACGATCGGACGGCGAGCGAGATTCGTTCCACGCCCGGTCTCCCAGACTATCTGGCGGAGCGCCTCACGGTGGGCCGCTGAGCAATCCCCCTGTCCTAACCCAGTAGCAATCTTGGAGAAGCGCCTCCCCCTAGCCTTCCTGCTTTCGTTCCTGGTCCTGATGCTCTGGACCTGGACGCACCCGCCTCCCGAGCCGCCCGCGGTTTCGGGGGACCAGGTCGCCAGCGCCGGCGCCCCAGGCGGCACAGGCACCACGGTTGACGGCATGTCCGGGGAGCAGGCCGCCGCTGCTGCGGCGCAGGCGGCCGCAGGGCAGCGCGAGGCCCTGCCGGAGCCCGTGGCCCCGGTGGAGGCGGCGGAGACCGAGCGCTCCTTCGAGGTGGAGTTTGGCACTCCGGGCCAGCCAGGCCACTACCTGGCGCGCTTCACGAACCGCGGGGCGCGCCTGATGGAGCTGCGCCTGGGCGGGCACTTCGACCGCGTGGGGCTGAGCCCCGAGGAGCGCGGTGATCCGGCCCACTGGGTGGTGCTGACCGAGCCCCGCACGGGCCTGGACGATGCGCGGGCGGCGGGAGCCCTGGTGTGGCGCACGAACGCCTCCAGCCGCAGCCTGACCCGCGAGCCCCTGGACGAGGCCCTCTGGCAGAGCACGCCGCTGATGGAGCACGGCGTCCAGACCGGCGTGCACTTCACCTTTGCCCCGGGCACCGGCGTCACCTTCGAGAAGCGCATCAGCACGCGGCCGGGGTCCAACGAAATCACAGTTGACCTCAGCCTGCGAAACTCCCTGGCAGCTCTGGAGGGGCCACGCCAGTTCATGTTCTCACCGGCCGGCCCCATGGCGCGCGTCAGTGAAGATCGCATGTACCCCGACCCCCAGGGCTTCGCCGCCGCGCGGCCCTCGCGCCGGGATGCCCTCAAGTGGGACACGGTGGCGCGTGAGGACAAGGGCAAGGAACGCAGTGGCGATTTCGCCGTGCCCCAGCCGCTCTCCTTCGTCGGCGCCCACAACAAGTACTTCGCCATGCTCATGCACGGCGCCGATGAAGACGCAGCCAAGAGCATGATCGGCGCCGGCTGGCGGCGCTTGCACGACGCGGCCTGGACCGCGGCCAATCCGGAAGAAGCCGAAGCGGGCTGGCGCACCCTGGTGACGGATGTGCACCTGGAGCTGTACGTGCCCGCCCCCGGTGCGGCGAGCACCTGGTCATACGTCGTCTACGCCGGCCCCAAGGACAAGGGCATGCTCACCGCCAGCCTCGACGACCACGACGCCCTGATCGAAGAGGACCTGGGCTTCTTCGCCAGCATCGCATCGCTGCTGCTCTTCGTGCTGGGCCTCTTCCACGCGATCGTCGGCAACTGGGGCTGGGCCATCATTCTCCTGACGCTCAGCGTACGTCTGATGCTGTTCCCCATCAACCGGCGCTCGCAGACGGCCATGGCGCGTTACCAAAAAAAGATGAAGCGCGTGCAGCCGCGCCTGGACGAGCTCAAGGAGAAGTACGCGAGCAATCCCCAGAAGCAACGCCAGGAGCAGGCCAAGATCATGCAGGAAGAGGGGGCCTTCCCGCCCCTCGGCGGGTGCCTGCCCATGTTCCTGCAGATCCCCGTGTTCATCGGTCTCTTTGCCGCCCTGCGCACAACCTCCAGCCTGCGCCAGGAACCCTTCATGCTCTGGATCCAGGACCTGTCCATGCCGGACCGCCTGCTGCACCTGGGCATCGACAAGACCCTGCCGATGGTGGGCAGCATCGAGTACCTGAATGTGCTGCCGCCGGCCATGGTCGTGCTTTGGGTGCTGCAGCAGCGCTCCATGCCGACGCCCACGGACGAGCAGCAGGCGCGCATGCAGAAGATGATGATGTGGATGCCCGTGCTCTTTGGCGTGATGCTCTACAACTATGCAGCTGGCCTCTCCCTGTACATGATCACCACTTCGAGCCTGGGTATCTTTGAACAACGGGTGATCAAGAAGTACTGGCCCGTGGATGACACGGAACAGGTCAAGAAGAAGAAGAGCGGCTTCATGGCGCGCCTGGCGGAGGCGCAGAAGCAGCAAGTGCGCGCCCTGGAACAGAAGCAGCGCCAAAAGCAGAAAACCAAGGTCGCCCGCAAGGGCCGCAAGTAGTCAGGGCGCTTGACATGGGTGGCGTCGTCGGTGAGTCCGCGGGCACCACGATCGCGGCCATTGCGACGGCGGCGGGCAGCGGGGCGCGCGGTGTCTTGCGCCTCAGCGGGCCGCGCTGCCGGAAGATACTGGGCGAACTCTGGGTGGGGCAGGCCCCCGCGCTCGCCGAGCGGGCCATGCTGCGAGGCCGAGTCAATGACGGCCGTGGCGAGCAACCGCTGCTACTTCTCTGGATGCCGGCTCCCGCTTCCTATACCCGTGAGGATGTGGCCGAGTTGCACACGCCGGGCTCGCCACCGCTGCTGAAAGCGCTCTACGAGCGGCTCTTGGAGCTGGGCGCAGAGGCCGCGGGCCCCGGGGAGTTCACCCGCCGCGCCTTCCTCAACGGTCGCCTGGACCTGACCCGCGCCGAGGGCGTGTTGTCCTTGGTAGAAGCGCGCACGGATGACCAGCGGCGGGCTGCCACGGCCCTGCTATCCGGCGGCTTGGAACGCCTCCTGTCTGTCCCGCTGGAGGGCCTTGAGGAGCTCCGCGCGCTGGCGGAGGCGGGCCTGGACTTTGCCCCGGAGGATACCGGCCATGTGGAGCGCCGGGAGCAGCTCGCACGCGGGCGGGAGCTGCTCGGGGAGCTGGACCTGGCCCTGGCCTGGGAAACGGCCCGAGTGGCACCCGTCGGCCTGCCACGGGTCGCGCTCTACGGTGCCCCATCCGCCGGCAAGAGCGCACTCTTCAATGCCCTGGTGAAGGAGGGCCCCGGCGGACCGGCCCTGGTGCACGCCGCCCCAGGCACTACCCGAGATCACCTGCGCGGGCGCTGGCAGCTACCCGGGGCCGCCGGGGAGGTGGAGTTGTTGGATACGCCGGGCCGGGCCGCGGACACCGTTTGCGAGGCCGGCGCCGAAGCCGGCGACGAAGCCGGCCACGGCGACGGCGCAGGTGCCGCTCGCCTGGCCCAGCAGGCCGCCCGGGAGATCTGGAGCGGAGCCGATCTCATCCTGTGGGTGATAGATCCCGCCGCCCCGGAGCCAGATACGCCGCAGGCGCCACCGGGTACGGCCCCCCACATTTTGGTCTGGAGCAAGTGCGAGCGCCGGGAGCCAGTGCCGCCCCACCTCCCGAGCAGCGCTTCAGCCATTCCCGATGCCCGCCGAGGCCCTGCCGTTGAGACCTCAGCCCTGAGCGGCCTGGGTCTGGCTGAACTGGCCCGGTCAGCCAGCGCAGCCCTGGCCCGCCCGATCCCGGCCGGGACCGATCCCGGTTCAGGCAGCACCGAGCGGGCCTCGGGCCTGCTGCGCGAGCTCTCCGCCCACCACCGCCGGGCCCTGCTCGACGCCCGCGGCGAGCTGTCCGAGGCCCTGAACGGCCTGGAGGCCGGTGGGGAGGAGGACATCTTCGCGGAGGGCCTGCGCCAGGCTTCCGCCAGGTTGGGGCGCATCACGGGGGCCACGGCCCCGGAGGAGCTCCTGAGTCACATTTTCGCCCGCTTTTGCATCGGCAAGTAGCTGCGCCGGGAGGCCGGGCGGGGGGCGGCCCGTTAACTCGCCGTCGCCCGGCAACCATCCCGAGCCCCCACCCGCCCTGGGGACTGTCAGATCCACGCGAGGTCGCACCTTTAGGGCGGTTTGTTTTACGCCTCCCCGGGACGTCCCCTGCACTAGGAACCCCCGATCTGGTGCTCATAGGAGCCTTCCCGCCATTGACACACCACATCTTGTATGGTTTCATTCGCCACCTGCCGAGCCCCAGATCGGGGCCCGGGGGGATGAACCATGCGTTGCCCCCGATGCAAAGAGGACAATTCCCGCGTCGTCGACTCCCGTTCAGTGGCGGAGAGGAGCGTTATCCGCCGCCGGCGGGAGTGCCTGAAGTGCTTCATGCGTTTCACCACCTATGAGCGCATCGAGGAGACACCCCTGCGGGTCATCAAGAAGAGCGGTGAGCGCGTGCGCTTCGAGCGGGGCCGCGTTCTCCAGGGCATGTTGCGCGCCGCGGAAAAGCGGCCGGTTTCCATGGAGCAGCTCGAAGCGGTCACCGATCGCATCGAGGGACAGATCCAGGGCGACTACGACCGCGAAGTGCCGAGTTCGGTGATAGGCTCGCTGATCATGGATGAGCTGCGCGAACTGGACCAGGTGGCCTATGTGCGCTTCGCCAGCGTCTACCGCGAGTTCACCGATGTGGATCAGTTCCGCGACGAGTTGGAGACCCTGGAGTCGGAGGGGGAATGATGCTGAAGCGTATCGTCAGGCGCGACGGCCGCGAGGTGCCCTTCGAGCGTGATCGCATCCGGGGCGCGGTGGCCCGGGCCCAGGCGGCGGTGGGGGATGACGACCAGCTCTTCGCCGAGGAGGTGGCGGATGTGGTCACCATGACGCTGGAGCGCACCCACGCCACGGCGATCGAGAGCCTCCACGGAGAGCTTCCGCTCGGTTCGTCCCAGACCCTCGTCCCGTCGACGGCGCCGAGCGTGGAGGAGATCCAGGATCTGGTCGAACGCGCCCTGGTCCAGATGGGGCGGGCACCGGTGGCCAAGGCCTACATCCTCTACCGTGCGGGCCGTACGCGCCTGCGCGATTCCCTGCGCGTTGAGCGTCCGGTGGATAGTGCGCGCCCCATGGTTTCGGACGAGGACAGCACGGAACCCTGGTCCCGCTCCCGCCTGGTCCAAACCCTGGTCAGCGATGCAGCCCTGGCTCGACCCCTGGCGGATGAGGTTGCCGAACGCGTGGAGCAGCGCGTCTTCGGCCTGGGCCTGCGGCGCGTCTCATCCTCCCTGGTGCGCGAGCTGGTCGCCGGCGAGCTGGCGGTCAGGGGGTTGACCTCTGCCCTGCGCCAGAAGGAGCCCATCGGCCTCAGCCGCCACGAGTTGCGCGATCTCTTGGCCGCGCCGGCACCGGCGGCCCTGGCGGAGCTGGCCGGGGCCAGCGCGGTTGGAGCTCCGGGAGCCGATCGCCGTCCGCCGGAGCCGGCGGGACGCGCCGTGGAGAGCGCCCTGGGCGAGCGTCTGCTACGCCGCTACACCCTCGACGACATCCTCGGCGAACAGAACGCTGAACTGTTTAGGGCCGGGGAACTGGCCCTGGCGGAACCCGGTGCGCCCCACCTGCCCCTGACCCTCTCGATTCCCTGCGGCCTGCTGCTGGCGGGAGTACGCCGGGACGGCGCCGGCGCCGCCTTTGACCTGCTCGACGAACTCGGCCCCCTGGCCGCCTCCTGCTCCCGGGGCCTGGTGCTGGAGGAGGCCGGCCCGCTCCTCGCCCGCCTGCAACGGGCCGGCGGACGGGGCCAAGGCCGTGGCGAGGCCCTGCGCCCGTGGCTGATGGCGCTCTCGGCCCTGGCGCGCACCGCGGGACGCTGGCTTGACCTCTCGCGCCCCGGGGGGCGCTCCCCGCGCATCCTGGAGGCCCTGGTCCATGCCCTGGCCGACCTGGAAGGGGAACGCAGCGGCTTCCCGGCCCCGCGTCTGTTCTTGACCGCCGCGGAGACCCGCGCGGCCCTGGAGGCAGCCCACGCCGAGGACCGCACGGCCCTGTGCGCCTCCCTTGAAAAGCTACTGCGCACGGGGCGCCTGCTTCCCACCTGGGATGCCAGCTCCGCCGACGGCGAGGCTGCACGCGGGGCCTCAGATGAGCTATTCGCCGCCCCCGGTTGCCGCCGCCGCCGCTCTGATGGGGGCGCCCTCTCCTGCGGTGGAGCCGTCGCCATTCACCTGCCGCGCCTGGCCCGCCGGGCCGGACCCTGGCGCGAGGAGCACCTCTTCGAAGCCCTGGCCGGGCGCATCGAGCAGGCCCTGGATGCCCTGGTACGCCTGGATGAGTTCCAGCGCCGGCACCAGCGACCCCAGCCCGGCGGCCTGCACCCGCGCCCGGCCTTCGCCCTGGCGCCCGTGGGCCTGGCCGAGGCCCTGCGCATCCTCGGCGACGGCCAGATCCGCGCAGACCAAGGGGCGCGTCTGCTCGGCCTGGCCGCGGATGCCGCCCGGCGCTTTTCCGCCGGCCGTGGCCTGGTCGTCACCCTCTCGCCCTTCTTCGGCAGCGGCCCGGCCCGGCGCTTCGCGGAGCTGGATGCCCGCACGCCGGGGTGGAACCAGGGGCTGCTCTTCGCCGAGGCCGCGGTGGACGAGGACGGCGCCGCGGCCCTGCTCCCGAGCGGGCCGCGTGTGGCCGTGCCCTACGGAACGGGTTTTTCCCTGACCCCCGGCGATCGGTTGTCGGCGGTCCTGCCGCCGATCGGCCAGGGCGCTGCGGAGGCCGAGGCCCTGGGCGCCTTGCTCTGCGCCGTTCCCTCCGGAGCCCTGGTGCACCTGCCGCGCCCCGTCCAGGGGCACGTGCTGTCCGCCGGGGCCTATCCGGAGCACCTGGGGACCTGGCTGGTAATCGACGAGTTGCGCCGCTCGCGCCTGGCCCAGGTCGTCTCGCCCCTCTCCGGCACCGGGGTCCGGGGGGAGCCGGGCAGCCGGCCGGCGTCCTCCGGCACGGGAGAAAGGGCCGGCGAAGCAGCCGTGCCCTGGCCCCTCTACGCCGAGGATGTTATCTCCCAGCAGACGACACCCCAGGATCACACCGGGCTCTCCCCCGCGCCCCCCGCGCCTCCAGCGCCAACGGCATCCTCGGAGCCGAGCCCGCCCCGCCCGGAGCAGTCACCGCCGCCGTCCACCAACTGAGTCAGCACCACACGGCAGCCCTTCCCCACGAACCTCCCCGGTTCACCACCCAGCCAACCACCACCTCCCTAGATGCGCCTCAAACGCCTTGAGCTCTTCGGCTTCAAGTCCTTCGCCGACCGCACGGTTCTCGAGTTCGGAGAGAACTCCCTGACAGGCATCGTCGGACCCAACGGCTGCGGCAAGAGCAACGTCGTCGACGCCATCCGCTGGGTGCTCGGCGAAACGCGCCCGACCTCCATGCGCGGTGCGGAGATGAGCGACGTGATCTTCAAGGGCTCCGCCAGCCGCCCTGCCCTCTCCGTGGCCGAGGTGTCGCTTGTGATCGACAACGACGCGGGCCTGCTCGAAGGCTGTGGCAGCGAGGTGTCCATCACCCGGCGCGTGTTCAAGACCGGCGAGGGCGAGTACCTGATCGATGGAGACCGCGTGCGCCTCAAGGATGTGCGCAACATGCTCTTCGACACGGGCCTCGGCAGCCGCGGCTACTCGGTGCTCGAACAGGGACGCATCGACGCCATCCTCTCGGCCAACCCGCTCCAACGCCGCTCGATTTTCGAGGAGGCCGCCGGCATCAGTCGCTATCGCCAACGGCGCCACGAGACGGAGTTGCGTCTGGTGCGGGTACTCCAGGACACGGCGCGTCTGGACGATGTGCTCAGCGAACTGCGCACGCGCGTGCGTTCCCTCAAGATCCAGGCCGGCAAGGCCGAGCGCTTCGTGACGGCGCGCGACGCCTACCGCAGCCAGAAGACGCGCTTCTTCCAGCACCGCGTGCACCAGCTTGAAGCCGAGCTGGGCCAGAGCGCGCCGGCCCTGGCGACCCTTGAGCAGCAGACCAGCTCCCTGCGCGAGGAGCGAACGCGCTTCGAGGAGGATGCCAGCGGGCGCGAGGACGAACGGGATCGGCTGCTGGCGGAGATCGAACGCCTGTCGAGTGAGGCGGCGCGTCTGGAGGGTGAGTGCCGGGCGGTGGACGAGCGCCGTTCCCAGACCACGGCCCGCGTGGCCGGGTGGCGGGCCGGGGCCGAGGAGGACCGCTCACGGGAGAGCGAGCTGGAGACCCAGGCCCGGGAGCGGGCCCAGGTCCTGGCGGAGCTGCGCACGGAAACCGAGGCCCTCGACGGGGGCCTGGGGGAACGCCGGGAGCGCGTGGGACAGTTGACCGGGGGCGTGACCGCCGCCGTCAAGGAGTATCGCGATACCCGGCGCCGGGCCCAGGAACAGAATGAGAAGGTGCTCTCCCTGCTGCACCGGAAAACGGAGACGGGCAACACCCTGCGGCACCTGGAGGAGGCCGTCGAGCCGGCCCGCGGGCGTCACGCGCGCATGGCCGAGCGCAGTGCGCAGGCCGCGAAGCGGGTCAGCGAGCTGGAGGCCAGCGGGAACCAGGCCCTGCTGGAGCTGCAACACGCCCAGGGTGGGCTGGATGCGGTCATGGCGCGGCGCACGGAATCGGAGGCGGCCTTGACCGACATGGAAGCGAGCCTGGTGACCGAACGCACCCAGCTGGCGCAGCTGGAGGTGGAAGAGGCGCGGGCCTCCAGCCATCGCGATTCCCTGCTGGACCGCGAGCGGGCCACGGCGGATCTGGCGGCCGGGTCGCGGCAGTTGTTGGAGGCGGAAGAGGCCGGGGCGGGACCGGGTCTCGGGGCGTCGCTGGCGGGGCTGCTGGCCGACCACATTTCCTCCGCCACCGGGGACGCCCGGGCCCTGGACGCGGTCCTCGGCGCCCGGGCCGAGTCCGTGGTGGTGGCCGATGGGGGGGCCGCCCGGGCCGTGGCTGGCTGGCTGGAGCAGGCTGGGCAGCAGAATGGAAGCGAGGAGCGTACCCGCCAGGGCCAGGCGGCCCTGACGGTGTTGGCTGGCCTGGGCCTGCGCCACGGGCGGCGCGCGGGAGAGGTCAGCGGCACAGGTGTCCTCGGCCCCCTGGCGGATCGTGTCGAGGCCGAGGTGGCCTACGCGCCCCTGGTGGAGTTTCTGTGCGGCGATGTGTGGCTCGTGGACGATCTGGATACGGCCCTTTCCTGCGTGGCGGAGCACCCGGAGCTGCGCTTTGTGACCCTGGCCGGGGAACTGGTGGATGCGGCTGGCCTGACCGTGGGCTGCACGGAAATCACATCCGGGGCCGTGGGCCGGCGGGCCCGGGCGGCGGAGCTCGGCGAGCGCCTGGTGGCTCTCGGGCAGGAACTTGAGAGGCTGCGCGCTTCCCTGGCGGAGCTTGAGTCACGGCGCGCGGCGGGGCGCGCGCTGCTGGAATCCCTGGGCCAGGAGTTCGAGGAGGCACGGGCCGCCCTCGGCCAGGCGGAGAGCGCGGCGGCGGCGGCTGAGGCGCGCCGGGCTGATCTGCGGGCCGGGGCCGAGGCCGCGGATGCGGAGGCCCGCGAGGCCCGGGAGGCGTTCGATAAGCTAGAGCGTGATCTGGTCCTGGCCGGCGAGGAGCGGCGCCGGGCCGAGGAGGACTTCGGCCGGGAGAACGGTATTCTCGGCGGGCTGGAGGAGGAGCGCCACTGCCAGGAGGAGGAACGGGATCGGCTCTCCGCCGAGGAGAGTCGGGCGCGGGTGTCCCTGGCCCAGGCGCGGGAGCAGCGCGAGGGCTTGATGCGCCGGGTGGCGGATCTGGAGCGGGGCCTGGAGGAGGCCCGGGCCGAGATCGGGCGGGCCCGGGAGCGGGCCGCGGGTCAGGTGCGCAGTGCTGACGCCGCCGAGGGCGAAGCGGCACAGCTCGGGGACGACGGGGCGCGCCTCTTGGAGGAGCGCGGCGTGGTCGAAGGGCGGCTGGGGGAGTTCCGTACACAGGAGAAGGCCGGACGCGCCGGTATCGACGAGGCCCGCCGGCGAGCAGATAGGATTCACCGCAGTCTGGAAAAACTAGCCGACGAGCTCTCCGGGGGACGCCTGGAGGAGCAACGCCTGGAGCTGGCCCGGGACGAGTTGCTGCGCCGGGCCCTGGAGGAGCTGGAGCTGGATCGGGGTGCGGTGCTGTTGGATTTCGAGCCGCAGGCGGAGCTGGCGGCGGAGGGTGCCCTCGACGCCCTGGAGAAGCACGTGGCGGAGCTCAAGGCACAGCTCGACCGTATCGGACCCGTCAATACAGAGGCGGTCAGCGAGCTGGAGGAGGTCTCCGGGCGTCTGGCCTTCCTGGACGAACAGCACGCGGACCTGGCCGGCGCGCGCCGGAGTCTGGATGAGACGCTGCGCAAGATCGACGAGGAAACCCGGCGTCTCTTTAGCGAGACCTTCGAGTCCGTGCGCGGGAACTTCCAGCAAATATTCCGCCAGCTCTTCGGGGGCGGCAAGGCCGATGTGCAACTGGAGCCGGGCGTGGATGTCCTGGAGGCGGGCATCGAGATCTTTGCCCAGCCGCCGGGGCGCAAGCTCCTGCCCATCGACCTGCTCTCCGGCGGTCAGCGAACGCTGACGGCCCTGGCCCTGCTCTTCGCGGTCTTCGAGGCGCGTCCGAGCCCCTTCTGTGTGCTGGACGAGGTTGACGCGGCCCTCGACGATGTGAACATCGACCGCTTCCTGGGCATGATCGAGAGCTTCCGCCGGGCCTCGACCCAGTTCATCGTCGTCACCCACAACAAGGGCACGATGACCGCCTGCGACTGCCTCTACGGCATCACCATGGAGACCCAGGGTGTTTCCTGCCATGTGACCGTGGAGCTGGGCGAAGTGGACGAGTTCGTCCCGGAAGCCAGCGGCGGGACGGCTGAAGGCCAGGGGGCCGCCTTGGAGGATGGCAGCGCCGACCCTGACGGCGCGCCTGGGCGGGCCCTGGACCAGGAGTCCGGCGAGCCGGTGGTCGAACTGCAGCCGGCCCCGGGCGTGGGCACCCAGTTGGCAGCCGCCGGCGAGTCGGAAGCGGCGCCAGAGGCTGATGCTTCCGGTGCGGTCAGCCTCGCTCCCACGGTGGATTCCGGCGAGGGTTGAGGGAGCCGCGCAGCGGACAGGGCGGCTGCCCCGTTCCCCTGCGGTCCAACGCCAACTGTGGCCGTCGCCCTGCGTTTGCCACGTCTGGGGCGCGGGACAGGAGCCGCGGCCGGATAGAATCCAGGTGTCCCCGGAGCTTCCTCCTTCGTGTTTTTCCTCACCCTCATGCTTTCCACCGCGGCCGCGCTTGTGTGGCCAGCGACCTCGGTCCAGACCGGTCCGGAGGCCCATGACTCCGGGGCAACGCCACGGGAATCGGCACCGGTGGCCGTGGGCGGAGGGGGCCCTGGTGCCGATCATGATGCCGATCAGGGCCTTGGCCAGGACGCAGACCCGGAAGGCGACGCGGGCGGCTCCGGGGATACATCCCCGGAGCCGCCGCCCTTGGATGCGCCCCGGGATGAAGCCGCACCGATGCCGCCGACGCCGCCGAAGGCGCCGAGCGAGCCCGCGGCCTGGGACGCGCGTTACCATTCACCACGGGAGGGCGGCGAGCTGCTGGCGGCCTGGGCTGCCGCTGACCCGCTCCACGCACGGGTCCTGCCCTGGGGCCTGAGTGCCTCCGGGGTTGCCCTCGAAGCCCTGGAGTTCGCCGCTGGGCCCCTGGACACAGCCGCTTCCGGGGCAGAACCAGGCAGCGGCGTGGACGGTCGCGCGCCGCGTCCGCGCATCTATCTGATCGGCGCCCTCGACGGCCGATCCCTGGCCGGAGCCGAGGCTGTTCTGCGCGTAACCGGCGAGCTCCTGGAGCGCCTGGCGGACCTGCCGCCGGAGTTCGTCTTCGTGTCCGTGCCCTTCGCGGGCCACGATGGCCTGGTGCGCCTGCGCCTGGGCCAGGACTCCAGCGGAGCGAACGGCACGCCCTGGGACAACGACGGCGATGGCCAGCTGGACGAAGACGGTCCCGATGACCTCGATGGCGACGGGCGTATTTCATCCATGCTGCTGGCGGACGACTCAGGCTCCTGGGTGCTCTCGGCGGACGAGCGCTTCCTGCGTCCCGCTCGACCGGGTGAAGGCCCGCGCTACCTGCTGTTGCCCGAGGGAAATGACGATGACGGGGATGGGAGGTTCAACGAGGATGGCGCCGGCGGAGTGCGTCCGGACATGAACTTCCCCCTGGGGTGGGACGGCCCCCGGGGACATCCCCTGGCCGGGGAGCTGCCGCTCTCGGCGCCGGAGAGTCGGGCCCTGGTGGATCACATCCTGGCAGGGGAAACAGCCGCCGTGGTGCTCTTCGGTGGTGAGCATGGGGGCCTGGCCTTCCCGGGCGGGATGGCTGCCCCACCCTGGCCGGCGGGGGCGGATGGGCCTCTCTGGGAGCGCCTGACCGCCGACTTCGCCGGGGCCACCGGGCGGGCACGCCTGTCTCCGGTGGGCCAGCTGGCCCTGGGCGGCGACCTGGCGCAGCTGGCCGGAGCGGAGCGGCCCGGGGCGGCCTTGGATTGGATCTACGGCGTGGCGGGCGTGCTGGCCGTGGAGCTCTCCCCCTGGGGCCCGCGCATGTTGGTGGCCGGCGGCGGGCGGGCCCTCTCCGGGTCGCTGGATGTCGGCGGCGGCCCAGGCGCGCCGGGCGCTGACCAGGGCACGGCACCGGCGGCCGAGGACCGTGCCTGGGCCCACTGGCTGGACAATGTGCGCGGTGGCATCGGCTTCATCGACTGGCATCCCGTGAACCTGGGGGAAGGGGGCGCTGGGCGGCGTGTTCTGGTGGGGGGCTGGGAGCCGCGCACGCGGCTGAACCCCCCGGGCGAGAAGCTCGGCCAGGCGACGGAGGGCCTGGGTGAGTTCGTGGCCGACCTGGCCGGGAACCTGCCACGCCTGGCCGTGCGCATCACCGGGGTTGAGCGTGATGGCGAATGGGTTCGCCTGGCGGCTCACGTGGAAAACCAGGGCAGCCTGCCGACGCGCCTGTGGCCCACGGGCCGCTGGGATGGGAGGCCGGTGCAAGCCCTCGCGCCACCCGCCCCCGCGCCCGGCGGGGAGCAGCTGCGGGGAGCTCCCGCCAACCGGGACGGGGCCGGCACGGGAGAGCGTTCCCTCGCCTCTGCACCGGTCTCCCTGGAACTCGTGATCCCCACGGGAGCTGAGCTCCTGGCCGGGCAGTCGCGCGTTCTGCTGGAGAGCCTGCCCGGCGGGAGCAGCGGTCCCCAGGCAGTCTGGCTGCTGCGCGCGGCTCCCGGATCCGTGTTTACCCTGCGCGCCTCCGCCCCGGGCTGCCGCGCCGTCGAACGGGAGGTGCGCCCGTGAGGTTTGCTGGAACGCCGCTGGTCCTGGCAGTCTGCATCGCGGGCGTCATGTGCGCCGCGGCACCGCCGGGGCAGGGCAGCCCCGGGCCGGGGCCCGAACCCGGGCAGGGGCCCGAACCCTCCCCCCAGCAGACACCGCCCCGCGGTCCAAGACAGACCCCCGAAGCGGAGTCGTTGCCAGAACCGGAGCGGCCCCCCGCGCCGGAACCAACGCCCGAACCGGGACCGCTGTCCGAACCGGAGCAGACGCCCGCGCCGGAGCAGCCGCCCGAACCGGAACAAACGCCCGCGCCGGAGCCGCTGCCCGAACCGGAACAAACGCCCGCGCCGGAGCCGCTGCCCGAACCGAAACAAACGCCCGCGCCGGAGCCGCTGCCCGAACCGAAACAAAC
>PVBE010227672.1_pt1 | contig 36767 bp, 30 predicted proteins | sample 1631181 | NCBI WGS metagenome assembly PVBE01 (sample SAMN08397723, study PRJNA350692) | Marine metagenome, whole genome shotgun sequencing project. | isolation source: water | place: Pacific Ocean | collected 2012-04
GTTGTTTTTCGCTTTGAGATCGGATCATAGGTGCACGGTTTTCCATGGTTGACGGGACTTTTTCGTGCACTATTATACCTGAAATATCATATATTCCATAATAATATCAATGGCTTATAGTTTATGAGCAGACTCTACATATCAGGGATTTGGCAGACAACATACTTTAAATTGCAGCAGATAGCGGGCAGAAAAAAGTGGCCAGCACCAACGCGCCGCAAGTGTAATACGTGGCTCAGCTCTGGCGGATATCCTCGCCGATTCGAGCAGGCAGCCGACCTGAACCCTGTTGAACCACTGTGCCGGGGAAGGTCACTCAGGAACAGGAATAATCAATTGCGAACAGGTAGATCAATATGGATTTTTCAGCGGTTCACCACATTTCTATAAACGTGGCAGATACAGAACAGGCAGAAGGCTTTTACGTGGATACTCTGAAATTCAAGCAGATAGAACGACCTGAAATGGGTTTCAATGGGTCGTGGCTGCAAATCGGCGATCAACAGTTGCACCTTCTGGAGGTCGAAGACCACCAGGCACCGCAGGGCCAACACTTTGCATTCCAGGTCGACGACATTCATGCCTACAGAGACTACCTGATCGACAATGGTATCAAGGTGTCAAATCCAACCGAACTTGGCGGGGTGTGTCTGCAATGCTTCTTCAAAGATCCTTCAGGAAATCTGCTCGAACTGAACCAACCGATCTAGGCGAGATCGTTCTTAATCAATGTCCGGCCGCCAACTCCTTCGGTTCCAGATATAGGCAGTTATACCCATCAGGACGTTGGAGACACACGCGGCCATAAATATGCCCTTATACCCATAGAGGATTTCAAGCGCCACAGCCAGTGGAACATAAACAACAAACATACGCGTGACGGACATGATGGTTGACCTGACAGGTTTGCCCAACGCATTGAATATGGCGCTCGACATCATCAATACGCCCCAGGCACCGTAGCTAACGGGTACCATGTAGAGGTACGTGTCTGCAATATCAGTCACGGCACGATCATCATCGAATAGGCCGGTCAGAGCCGGAGCCAATTGCGTTAGCAGCAGGGCAACGACGCACCCCCAGAACAAAGAGAATAGGAATGAGATATTCATGGCGCTGTTAGCTCGCCGAAACTGTCTTGCTCCCCAATTTTGACCGGTATAGGGGCCTATACTGGCAGACAGCGCAAAAAGTGGAATGACGAATAGCCCTTCGATTCGTGCAGCAATCCCAAAGCCTGCGACTGCCTCGTCACCATAGGAAGCCAGCAGACTTATGATGATTGCGGTCGATACCGGGCTGATGAGCTGAGTCGCGGTTGCCGGAACGCTAACAACCATAATCTGCTTCCATGACTGCCAGACCAAATGGATCCGCGGGATACTGGTATCCAGCAGATGCACGCGGTTGTGCAAGACGTGAATGGTAACAACAAAAAGCGCCAATCTGGAAAACACGAGCGCGAACGCTGCTCCTCTCAATCCCATCGGTTCGATCAACCACCATCCAAAGATGAAAACAGGATCAAGTAATACGTTCAGAATCGAACCCACCACCATGATCGTGCCGGATATGCGAGCATCACCCGTCGCTCGTAGCGCATTACTTCCCACATAGGGGCCAGCGATAAACACCAATCCCACATACCAAACCTGCATATATCCGCGAATCAGATCCAGGGTCTTCGCAGAAGCACCCATCAGCATAAACAAGGGATCAATCGTTAGGTAACCGACAATCCCTACGGTAATCATGATCACTGTAGCCAGATAGATTCCATGTGTGGCCAGTCTCTTTATCTGTCCCTGATCCCCTTCACCAACTGTGCGCGCAAGCACCGATGACAGACCGATAGATACACCGAAGGAGAGACTCGTCAGCGCACCCGTGACAGGGAAGGTGAAGCTGAATGCTGCCAGTTCACCTGTACCGACCCGTCCCAGGAACCAGGTTTCAATTATGCTGGCCAGAATACTGGCAGAGATGCCAATCACCATCGGCAGAGTAAGACCCAATAATCCCATGCCCACTGGACCTGACGTCAGCCTGGCTTTGACGTTGGGTTGTGATTGCTGACTCATCTGCCTGTCTTCCTTGGGATCTGATCGGGTCCTCGACTCATCTCTTCAATACCCGCGCGCTTGAGCAACGTGTCACTCAGCACACCAATGGTGAAAGCCTGATAGTTGCGGAGAATTCATGCGCTGATAGGATAAAGCCCAGCGAGGAGTCTTACCAATCTACTGCTTTGATGGTAAGTTCTACTCTAACTATTCAACTCGATGGGTGACTGAAATGAAACAGGTTCCTCTCTCAGTCAGAGGCCATAAAGGGTTTAAGCCACAACTGGGCAAAGGCGTGTTTATCGATCCTGCCGCCGTGGTTACCGGCGATGTGATCATAGGCGACGATGCGTCGATCTGGCCAAGCACGGTTGTCAGAGGGGACCTACTGCAAATCAGGATTGGTGCCAGAACTAATATTCAGGATGGATGCGTTATACACACAGCCCACGATGGACCATTCAACCCCGGTGGCTGCGCAACGACAATCGGCGATGACGTAACGGTGGGGCACAGCGTCACCCTACATGGTTGCCTGATCGGCGATCGCGTGCTGGTAGGTATTGGCGCCCTGGTCCTCGACAATGCTGTCGTCGAAACTGATGTCATGATTGGTGCCGGGACATTGGTACCACCGGGTAAGAAACTTGACAGCGGATTTCTCTATCTTGGCAGTCCGTGCCGTCAGGCGCGTCCTCTAACGGATAACGAGATGGGTTACTTCATCTACACTGCAGGTCACTATGTCAAACTGAAAAATGAGCATCTCATTGAATTGGCCCGCTGATAGACGAGACCTGTGTCATTGGAGTTTGCAGCACCGATATGCACCCCTGAGAAAGGACTGATCGAATGAACCGCACACCAACTGGTAGCGCCGCACAGACTGAAATACCCCTCTATCCAGACGGTGAGTCGGGATCAGAAAACTGGGAACACGAAGAGCAATGGTCAGAAATATGGTGGTCGGACCGCCCCGTTCTTCGAAATGTGAAGCGGCCTACACTCACGGCCTATCTGCCGGACCCAACCATAGCCAGGGGAACGGGGGTCGTGCTCTGCCCTGGCGGCGCACAGCACTTTCTGGCTTTTCAGCAGGAAGGTATCGACGTCGCCGAGCGCCTCAATTCTCTTGGGATCGCAGCCTTCATTCTGAAGTACCGGCTCATCCAGACAGGCGAGAACTATACCGAAGAAGTGCAGCAGAATACGGCGGATCCCGATAAAATGGCCTCTCTAATGATGCCGCTGCGCCCTCTCATTCTGAACGATGGCCAACAGGCTATGCGATTGGTGCGGCAAAGGGCATCCGAATGGGGCATTGAACACGACAGAATAGGCATGATCGGTTATTCCGCCGGGGGCTGAGTCGTCCTCAACGTGGCTTTGACACACGGACCAGATTGCCGGCCTGATTTCGCCGCCGCAATATATACCGGCGCTTGCGACGACGTCCCGGTGCCTGCGGACGCCGCACCGTTATTCATTCTCTGTGCAGGCGATGACGAGATGGCGTCGCGCAATAGCCTCGCCCTTTACAAAGACTGGCGGGCCGCAGGCAGGCCCGCTGAACTACACATCTATTCGAAAGGCGGACATGGTTTCTGTCTAAGGACAATGAATCTGCCTGTGGATACGTGGCTGGACCGTTTCACCGACTGGCTGCAGGCCGAAGGATTCTGTCCGGTGCGTTGACGAGTCCCACGCAGGATAAGCAGGGAAGATGATGGTGAAACAACGTTTGATGTGTAGTCTGATATTTTTGCTTATCGGTCCGGCAGGACAGGCTCAGCAATCTCAAAACTATCTCATCGGTCGCGGCATGTCGGATATAACCGGTCCTGCGTTCGGAATTCAAATGTGGGGGTTTGGCAGAGCGGACCAGATTACCGAAGGCATCCACATTCGCTTGCGCGCCCGCGCCTTTGTCATCGCTGAGTTGGATACTAACAAGCGCCTAGTGTTCGTCAGCGCCGAGGTCGGCAGCATAGAACACCATATTACGCTTGAGGTCGTGGATCGATTACAGGCGCGCTTCGGCAAAACTTATACGTTGGAGAATGTCATCCTGAGCGCAACGCACACCCATGCGGGCCCGGGGGGTTACTGGCACTCGCGAACTGATCTCGGCTTGGATGGCGGATTTTACCCGGAACACTTCGAGCGCATCGTCGACGGTATTGCTCGAGCCATCATCAAAGCACACGACGATCTTCAGCCCGGGAGTATCTTTATCGGCAAGGGGCGTGTCGAAGAAGCAGGCACGAACCGTTCGCTCATCGCCTACCAGCAAAACCCCGAAGATGAACGGAACAAATACGCAGATAGCATCGACAGGGAAATGACGCTGCTGAAATTTGTTGATGAATCCGGCGAGATTGGCATGATCAATTGGCATGCCCTTCATCCAACTTCAATGACCTACTACAACCGCCTGATTTCAAGCGACCACAAAGGATTCGCTTCCCTGGAGTTCGAACGGTTGCAGGGCACAACCTACACTTCGCCGGAAGATTTTGTCGCGGCATTTGCCCAGGCAAATCCTGGAGATGTTACGCCCAACCTCAACCTGGATAACACCGGACCGGGGAAGGACGATTTTGACAGCACGAAGATTATTGGCAGTCGGCAGCTTGACGTTGCGCTTGATCTGTTTGAGCGTGCCAACGAACCGTTGGCGGGCCCCATCGACTATCGTCACACCTATGTTGATCTTTCAAATCTGACTGTTGAAGACCGTTTTACCGGCGCCGGTTTGCAAACCACATGCCCCTCTGCCTACGGTTATTCGTTTGCCGGGGGATCGACCGAAGACGGCGGCGGACATTTCCTGTTCAGAGAAGGCATGACTACGCAAAACTTCCTGCTTGATTTCTTGATCAGATTTCTCACCGGCGCGCCGGAGTGGACTCAAGTTGTCAAAGATTGTCAATCACCGAAGCCAATCTTGTTTGAAACTGGCACCGGCAATCCGCCACTGCAATCCCAGATTCGAGCGATCACCGTTGCCCGCATTGGCCAACTGGTCATATTGACCATGCCAACCGAGATTACTACCATGGCTGGACGTCGTTTGCGCGATACCGTGATGGCGCAGCTTGGGGATTGGGCCAGTCACATTGTCCTGGCGGGCTACTCGAACGGATATGCCGGATATGTCACGACGCCGGAAGAATACGATCTGCAACAGTATGAAGCCGGCCACACTCTACACGGTCGTTGGACGTTGCCCGCCTACCAGCAAATAGCGGCTCACCTGGCGACGGCTCTCGAGAGTGGCTCGGCAACCGTAAAGGACACGATGTACGACGACTGGCGCGGCAAGTCACCGGAGACAGCGTTGCATGATGGCACAGCGCTTGAATTACGCGTGGGTGTGAAGTTCGGTGATGCACTTCCTTTGACAAAAACCATCTATTCGCCAGGGGACGTGGTTACATCTGAGTTTTGGTCGAGTAACCCAACGGCCAATCAGCGGAACAACGTCCTGCAGATAGAAGAGAAGCAGGACGATACTTGGGTGCCTATCGCAAATGACGGTGACTGGTCCACCAAAGTCCACTGGCAGTCGAGGGATGGGGCCATGGTCGCCAAGGTGGTCTGGGAGATCGGCGCGCGTGCCCGAGCGGGTAAATACCGTATCCGCCACTTTGGCCGCTACGCTTCCGTGGATGCCACGTTGCACGATTTCGAAGGAGTTTCTGAATCTTTCCTCATAGATTAGCTCAGGTTCTGATGGTTCAACGTGACGATACGTGAGAGATAGAGACTGATCAGGACTTCATCGCTTGAATACTCCAGCCTTGCGTAGATAATGAACTCCTTCTTGCGAGTTCATCCAGCGAAAGACCAGGGGCCAAAGAAGATGCAGATAAGTGAAATTGACCTGAAAAAGTACTCCAATCAGTTTACCTCGTATACGGAGCTGCGCCTGCAGGAGAACCGCACCGAGGGTATCGGTCTGCTGAACGGCGATATGATCGGCAATTCCAGAAATACCAGCGGCGGCGTTTCGGCACGGGTATTCGATAAGGGAACCTGGGGTTTCAGTTGCAATCCCGATATGTCCAACGAGGGTATAGAACGCACCATTCAGATGGCCACCCAGAACGCCGAATTCCTAGCTCGCAGATCCGGTGATGAAGGTGCTTCCTTACCCCATGCTAGTGGGTCCGGCAACAGCGACTTCACTACCAGCAAAACGCGGCTGACCCAGCAAGAAAAAATCGCGTTTATGAAACAGGTGGATCAATACGTCGTCGACAATTGTCCTGACCTGGCTTCCAGGCGCGTTTCTCTGAATTGTCTTGAAATGGAAAAGAAGCTGTACACCTCTGAGGGATCGTCAGGACACAATATCAATACACGCGCGATCATTGCGGTTTATCTCACCATGACAAACGACCAGGGCGAACCCGTTGAATTGGGCAAGGGATTCGGTTCACGCGGTCAGTTTGAGGATGTCTTCCAATCACTGGACGACTGCAAGGAGGAGATCGACAATCTCTACCGGCGCTTGCTCGACAAGAAACAGGCAGTGAAGCCCGTCGCGGGCTATCACGATGTGATACTGGATTCCGACCTGGCTGGAATTCTGGCCCACGAAGCCATCGGGCACACCACTGAGGCCGACATCGTTCGTTCAGGTTCGGTTGCTGGTGACTACCTGGGTCAGCAAGTGGCCAGCGACCTGGTCACACTGGTAGATTTTGCCAACACCTATGCAGGGGAGACACTACCTGTTCCCCTTTATCTCGATGACGAAGGCGTCGAGAGTGAGGACGCCGTTCTCATCGACAAAGGCATTCTCAAATCCTTTATGCATAACAAGGAGACTGCCCAGCACTTCGATATGCCCCTCACCGGCAACGCGAGGGCTTTCGGCTATCACGACGAACCGCTGGTGCGAATGCGTAACACCGCCATTCTACCGGGCGGCGACAAGCTGACGGATCTGATCGCTTCCATTGAGGACGGCTATTACTTGATGCATCCGACCAACGGCCAGGCCGATAGTACCAGCGAGTTCATGTTCGGTGTGCAAATGGGCTATGAAATCAAGAACGGCAAACTGGGCAGGGCAATCACCGACACCACCATTTCGGGTGTGGCATTCGATATGCTGAAGGAGGTCACAATGCTTTCCGATGACATGGTGTGGAGCTGTGCGGGCATGTGCGGCAAGAAACAGCCTATGCCCGTAGGGATGGGTGGACCAGCGGTTAAGACCAAAGTCTACATTGGCGGAGAGTAATCATGTCGACAAAAGACAGTATGGCAGAGGAACTGCTGGCAACACTGACAGAGACCGGTTTTGACAAGGCGGCATGCAGTGTTTCAGAGCACGAATTGCATGAACTGCAGGCGGAGAACGGCGACATCTCTTTACTGAGAACGGCATTCGAGACAGACGTTTCCCTGACCGGCATTGTGGGAAACAAAAAGGCGAGTCTCGGTATCAACAGGACCGACGACGAGACGATCAACGCAGCCGCTATCAATCTCAAAACCATGGCCGATGCCGCAAGTCCCGATCCTGCCCACGATATTGCGGAACAGCAACCGGCAGAACAATTCCAATCCGGCATCGATGAGCCGGACTACGACAAAATGTACGATCGAGTGCAGAAGGTCGTCGAGTATGCAACCGGCACGTACCCGACGCTCAACCTGAGATCGGTAAACATCGTCTTTTTTAGACGCAGGAATCGCCTTGTTAACAGCAATGGTATCGACTTCCAGACCCAATCCGGTTCCTATCGGGTCAGCCTCAACTTCACCTCGAAGGAGGGTACGGACACCTCGTCAATGAACTATACCGGTTATTCAACTCATCACCTCGATACACCGATCCACGCTACCAATGACGTGGATGACATGCTGCGACAGTCGACGGAACAGGTCCGAACTCAGCACATACCGGCCAAATTTATGGGTGATCTGGTTATTTCGCCACATTGTCTGACCACCTTTACGGGATTCCTCTTATCTCGAATCAGCGACCTGTCCATGATCGACGGCACGTCTGTCTACAAGGACAAACTAGGTGAGCAGGTGGCGATCAACTGTCTCACTATCCACTCGCTCCCCCTGAGTGAAGACCTGACACAAGGTTACTTCGTAACTGACGATGGTTACAAGGCTGAAGACCTGACCATTGTCGAGAATGGCAAGTTGAATACTTATCTGCTGTCGCTCTACGGCTCTAACAAGCTGGATATGGAGCGCGCCGCAAATAACGGCGGCTGCTATGTCATCGATGCGGGCGACAAGAGCTTTGACGACATCATCAGCAGCGTCAAGGAAGGCATCTATATCAATCGTTTCTCAGGTGGTATACCTAACGAACGCGGTGACTTTTCGGGTGTCGCTAAGAACAGCTACTACATTAAGGACGGCACGATACAATACCCGATTCAGGAAACCACGGTCAGCGGCAACATGGTGGAGTTGCTGCAATCGATAGAGACGATTTCCTCTGAGCGGCTGAATTCGGGAGAAAGTATTCTGCCGTGGGTGAGAGTATCAGGGGTCACAGCATCATGAAGGTGGCCAGCCGGGGGCGCCCGGCCGGGGGCGCCTAGCCTGTCCCCAATGTGCTCCTCGCGTTACCCAGCCATTTCTTCACGGCGGATGATTTCGTCCTGAGCTTTGCGCGTCATATCGACAAACGCAGCACTGTAGCCCGTGATACGGATCATCAGGTCACGATGCTGCTCCGGGTTGACTTGGGCATCACGTAGTTCCTGAACCGATGCAAACGAGAGCTGGATCTGGAGTCCGCCCAATTCGAGATAGGTTCGCAGCAGGTCCGAGAGCCGTTGCAGTCCTTCAGCACCAGCAAAGTGTCGCGGCTGCATACGTAGATTCAGCGCCCCCGAGTTGACTCGGTCAAACGGTAGTCGAGCCAGGGAGCCGAGCATAGCGGTAAGCCCGTTGCTGCAGGAACCGGGAGCGGGAGATGTGTTTTCACTGATGGGTTGCGCCGCCAGCCTGCCATCGGGTGTGGCACCGAGGTCCTTGCCAAAGGGTATATGCCGCATATCGGTTTCAAGACATCTGAAGATGTTCACTTCATCTGCCGATCCCCTGCGGCTGGTAGCGTCCAGTTCGTGATGGATGCTTTCAAGCAGCCGTACGGCATGCCCGTCCACCCGCTCGTCACCCTGACCGAATTTCGGTGCATGCACACATAACAGTCGCAGTCGTTCAGCATCGGCAAAATCGTCTTGAAGCAGATTGACCATCGTCACCATGGATACCTTGCCGCTTTTGAACACCAACTCGTCGATGGCCGCTATGCTGTCCGTAACCGTTGCCAGCCCGGTGATGGACAAGACGATATTTGGATACTTAACGCCGCCTACGCTCCAGGAACGAGCCTGCTCAATGGGGCCCTCGAGAAAGCAGTCGTCAACGCGCAATGGGCCCGGAGCGACCCAACCGGTGCGCACCTCTCTAAACCAGTCAGCATGCTTATCCAACTTCTCGCGCACAGCGCTGATGAAGCCGGCATACAGCTCTTCGATGCCGGATATGCGATGGTCTGGGCTCAGCAACAACTTACGGAGAATCCATGGCAGTTGGATGAACCCGGTATACAATGCTCTTTGCTTGCCCGGAATATCGGGCCAGTTACAGCCGTGCATGGTATAGGTCACTGCATCCTCAGGATCTATGCCACAATGCTCCATCGCTGCGATAATCTGCCGATCGCTATACACCATCATGCTGGCGTTTGCGCGCATCTTTTGGCAGGCAAGACGCCAGACATCCGCCGGTAAATCATCCGTGTAGCGAAGCACAACCACCGGATTCTCAAATCGGGGCACGATGCGTTCGAGGAACAGGGTAGTCAGCTCGTTAGCTACCGCTGCACCATCGTGCCTGCGACCGGCGAGTACCACGTATTGGGGCGCATCATAGCTCAGGTTTCGCGCCCATCCGGTATCTTTTTCAGATCCAAGACCCATCTGATGTTCGCCACGGCCGAGGATCAGATTGTTCTTACAGTAGAAATCTTCTATCAGGTCGCCGGCGGCTTCAGGCGTAATGCGGCCGTCTGACCTGTCTTTCAGATAGTACGGCAGTAACAGCTCGTCCATTCGACCGAAGGTGAGCGTCGGATTGTAAGAGATCATGGTGCAATAGACATTGCCGACCAGCCACATGAGTTGGATTGCTTCCGCAAATGTTGCCGGGGGATGATCAGCAACCTGCCGGCACCATGCGCCGCTTTGCTCAAGGCCCGCTGCGCCTGCTGCAGTTGCATAACGCCTGGCATAGTGTCGGAAGGCCTGATAGATAAGCACAGCACCACGCAGATAGTCGAGTTGATCGCCTTGTTCGCCCGCGTCCAGTCGTCTTTGCAGTTCTCGCCTGGCACATTCTTCAAGTCCCGGCAGACCCAGTTTCAGGAGCCGATCCCAGGCGAGGCACTCGTGACCCGTATCAGGCATCCAAGGGGGAATGCTCCTGCCTTGCCACATCTCACAACTTTCCGTGAACAAGGCTTCACCTGATTCATCCGGCACTTCTTCTTCGATTCGACCCACCAGCAGATCATTGGCTGAAACAGGTACGGCAATGTGGTCGAGCAGATAGTTGAGACCTTCACCCAGTTGCAGTGGCTGAGGCAAGCCCGAAACACGCTCGTCGGCCCGCCTGGTAACTCTGATGCGCTCAAGGGTGGTGCTGCTTACCGGCTTGTAACGCAGCATATCGATGGCTTCGTCGACGCGGCTAAGGTCCTGGCCACGTGCACGATTTTCGGCTGCTGAGTTGATTTCTGCTGTGGAAACTGCCATCGCTCCTCCTACTGCCATTCGTTGTTCCAGTACCCCCACGCCACACAGACCACGACCATCGGTATATCCATGATATCTGTGTGGCTACAGCATGAGAGTATAAGGAATTTGGCCCAATGTAAAAAGCCGAGAAATCAGCACTGCATGCTCAGATTGGCTCGAGCAGAGCGTCGCGAATAGCGTTCTGGACGTCATCGCCCACACCAATGCTTCGCAGGTACTCGAACGGGCCCCCGTGATCCTGCTGAAGTCCGTCCAGGAACACGCCGATCGCGTCGGCCGGTACACCGGCCAGGCGTACCATCGCCTCGCGGGTAACGCCCTCCGGGAGCCCCGGGCCCCGCTCCACGAAATCCACGTGGCGCTCCACCTCGCGGTTTGTGAGTGCGTAGTCCTCCTCGATCACGGCGCGATCGACCCCAAGAAGTGACAGGGCCAATGCAGTAATGACGCCGGTACGATCCTTGCCCGCGGTACAGTGGATCAGCACTGGGTGGCGCTTCGCATCGGCCAGGATTTCGAAGACCTGACGCCACGGCGCCGGATCGAAATCGAGGTAACGCAGGTAGCGATCGCCGGATATGCCCGCACCTGCGCTCTTGTCCAGTTCCTGTGAACCGCCCGCCGGGATCACCGCGAGCCCCTCGTAACGGGCACCGAGACCCTGCAGCGGGCCAAGGCCCTGATCGCTGATCTCGTCGGGTCGCCGCAGGTCGATCTGGGTTGCAATGGCGAGCTCAGTGGCACGCACAAGATCGGTTGGCGTCATGCGGTCCTGCCGGCCGGCGCGGAAATAGCGTCCCCAACGTACGGCTCGCCCATCAGATCCTCGGTAGCCGCCGATGTCCCGAAAATTGAAGCATCCCTCGAAGGCATGGTGTCGTGCAGCAAAGTCAATCGTCAACAGATAGTCTCCCTTTATTGCTCCACAATCCGCCGAGACCTCCTATGTGGGAGTCCGCCGAAGCCTCCTATGTGGGAGATTGACTTCAGCGACGACGAGCAGAGCAGTGAGTATCAATACACAGCTAGAGAGCGTACCAGAGTACAGTCAAACCGTGCAATCGACACAGCTGAGGGGTTACATTGACCGTATTTGGGAAATGTGGTTTATTCTTCCTGTAGTGGCGGCCGTGCAACGCCCGTGGACATCGCGCTGGACAGTCCAGGCCGATTAGAATAAACAGGTAGGGAGTGCAGAAATGAAGGCGGCAATCTTAAAGGGACCCAGAGAGTTCAGCATCGAAGATGTCAAAGACCCGGAAGTGGAACCGGACGGCGCGATCATTCGCATCAAGGCATTTGGAGTCTGCGGCTCTGAACTACCCCGATTTGAACGGGGTTTCCCGAAAGAGACCGTGCAACAACGCGGACTGGAAGCGGCGTCACTAACGATGCTCGGCCACGAATGGAGCGGTGAGGTGGTCGAAGTCGGGGCCAATGTGACCAATGTGAAACCGGGAGACAGGGTGGCCGCGGGCGGCTACGGCGGGTTCTCAGAATACATCGCCACTCCGTTTGCGAGGGGCGTCATCCGCCTTCCCGACAACATGTCCTATGACGTAGCCGCCACCATCGAGCCCGTGGGTATCGGTGTTGGCGTAGTCACCAAGGCGGAACCGGAAGCCGGCGACACCGTCGTCGTTCTCGGAGCTGGAATGATCGGTCAAGGCACCTGGCAGGTCTTCAAGGCAAAGGGAGTAGCCAGGGTGATCGTTACCGAGATAGCCAAGCGACGCATCGAAGCAGCCGAGGGGTTGGGTGCTGACGTGGTTATCAATGCTGCCGAGGAAGATCCGGTTGAGAAGATCAATGAGCTGACCTCCGGCAGGGGAGCGGACATTGTGGTGGATGCTGCCGGCGTACCGGAAACTTTCCGGCAAATGTTCGAGATCGTGCGCGGCGGCGGCCTTTACCAGATTCAGGTGAGGGGCGTGCCAACGGACCGCCACACTACCACGCCGTTAGACGGCAAGCCAATCGATCCAATGAGCCTTGGTGGCAAGGTGGTGATGGTGGGCTCCTACGAGGAGCCGATCGAACAATGGCTGCCAAACATCGTATTCATGAAGGCGCTGCGCATTGTGGGCAACTGGGGTGGCATGATGCGACCGGCGTTCGACCTGATGCAGGATGGTAAAGTCTCGACCGGTCCCCTTATCACCCACGAGTTCCCCCTGGCTGAGATCGGCGAGGCCTTTGAGACCCAACTAAGGCGCGATGAATCGGTCAAAGTTGTCGTCAAGCCATAGGGACCGCGGTTAACGGGCCCGCCTAGGCCCAGGACTTGAGTTCCGGCAACACCTGTCGAGCGAACAGTCGCATGCTTGACTCAGCTTCCTCATAAGGAATGCCACCGAATCGAAAGCAGGTAGCCAACTCGAAACTGCCGATGATGTCGTACCTGGCCTTGAACTTGTCCAACATCTGCTGGGGCGTGCCATAGGCATTTGATGCCAGGAATCCTTCCACGTATCTTTCAAAACCGATGTGCCGCAGGACTTCTGCCTGCTTGCCGTAGCCAGTGTAACCTTTGGTCTTGCCCAGATGGTCTCCCATCAGTTCATAGTGCTCCAGCAAGCTCTGCAGATATGTCGCAAGATACTGTTCGGCCTGGTTGTGGGCGTAATCAGCATCCTCATGACAGAACGTAAAGTCGGCCACCATCACGGGCGGCGCCTCCCGACCGTGGATCTCTCTGAACCGCTTTCTGTGCTGTTCGATGCCGGGCATTCTCCTATCCCACTTGGTTTCCGCAAACATGATCATTCGCCCGCCCGCCTTCGCGCAGGCCTCGACAGAATCACTTGAATTGGCCACCGCATAGATTCGGTCCTTGAAAGACTTGTAGGGTCTCGGCCGGATCTCTGCACGCGGCTGTTTATAGAAGGGACCATCGCCTTGCATAACACCCGACTCGAGCGCGTTCACGATCATGAGCGAGGCTTCGTCAAATCGTTCCCTGGTCTCGTCTAACTCGATGCCACGGAACGGCTCGAATTCACGCCGCGAAAGCCCGCGACCCATGCCGAACTTAACGCGACCATTGGACACGTGATCCAGAAGCGACACCTTCTCTGCGACACGAATCGGATCGTTCTAGGGCAGGATCACTGCTGCCGTACCGAGGGCGATTGTCTCAGTACAGCCCGCCATATAGGAAAGGAATTGGAGATTGTCCGGACAAAATGCATAGTCGAAAAAATGATGCTCGACCGGCCAAAGGGCATCGAAGCCGAGAGCTTCAGCCTGTTTTGCCAGGCCGAGCTCTTCTTCATACACCTGCCCGTCAGTAACACTGTCGTCGCAGCCATAGGACGAGAAGATAAGTTGTAGTCCAACTTCCATGAAACCTCCATTCGCTAATGGTGCCAATCAGTTCATCTAACGGCGAAAGAAAATGTGTCTGCTATTACTACATAGTGGTACCGCAACAAACGGGTCAGGTTCACTTTGGCGCAACAATTAGTCGTTATCAGGTTGCCCAACATCAAATGAAATTTGCTGGCCGATAGGCTAGACTGACCAGTCCTGAACAATAGCGCCTAACAGCGACCGGTAACCATGACGGATAAACCGTTTTCTGCCTACGAGGGAGAACCCTGCTGGCGAGTCCCGACTGGGGGTATGAGAAAGAGCCCTGGAGTGGTGAATATCCTTGGCCCGTTACAGATGATGCTGTTTATGAGTATGCCTGCCATGAGGGCAACCATGCTATCGGGAATATACTGCGCGGGGCACGCCTTCTGGAGACAGATGCAACCCACAGTGAAAGCATCTGACCGGATATGGCCCGGTTCCCTGCCCGCTTCTAGTCAGGTGTGGTCACCGTTTTGATCGACCCATTGGTGTGCACGGACCAGGCTTCTTGCAGATTGGGTTTTAGTTTGAGTGATTTGACTCCGCAGTTGCCGATCAATGCGTATTCCCCTTTGCCAATGGCACCATCGCCGTTGTAGTCAACCGCCAGGAACATCGCATCCCAATAGGGGTCAAGGGCATCGATCGTGTAGTCCTGGTTGCCATCCAGCGGTACCAGTGAACGCGGTGTGTCATCGATCAGTGTTTCTCGCATATTAGTGTCGGTTACAGTCAGCCCTGGTTTGATGACAACAACGCCATGCATCGATTGACCTGCCGCGTCGGTCAGCAGCAGCCCTTTGTTTTTGGCTAGGTCAGCATCGACTGCCAGCATGCCACCACCAATGATAAATGCGTCTTCAGCATGAGAGTGGTTTGCTAGCCAACATGAGATCACCAGTAACATGATCCGCGGGCACCTAAAAGGCATGGCTCAAGCTCCAAGGGAAGATGGATCGCACACCGTGCTTGTTGGATTGAAGTATACCCTGGAACTCAACTGGCCAGCCACAGGCAAGTCATCAACACTCAAACGATCCAGTGTGACAACAGACTTAATGATCTCGCGATCAGCCGTACTTTTGTTTGGCACTGCGCCTGACGGCTCTAGCTCCAGCCAACTGTGCGGCAAGTATTACCGTAGCGGTGCCGATGACCACTGCGATTAGGATCCGTTCCCTCGACTCAAGTACCTGGAAGGCCAGACCATGGGCGACGCTCAGAGAGAACGCCAGATAACTCATGCGTTGCAGGTTTTTCCATACGCGTATGCCCAACAATCGCATTGCCAGATTGCTGGACAACGCGAGCAGCATCAGAAAAACAACCCCGACTATGAAGCCCAGAATACTGCCCCAAGTGAATAGTTGAGCACGAATACCGTCGGAAGGCACCCTATCGCCAACATTCACGTACGCATCCATATAGCTGGTGGTCATACTAAGACCGGTAGCAGTTACCAGATGCATAAGCCCTGTCAGCGCCGCCCATACACCGATGTCGCGCCGCAGATAATTATTCGTGGATGGTTTGCCGGTACGGATCGCCTGGACAGGTCCGATGAGCAGAGCGATGGCGAAAAATCCACAACAGACATAGGCGCTGACGATGCTGAATCGGTCAGGAGCCTGCATATCCGGACCGTATGCAAGAGCTAGTGACAGAACAACCACAGTAAGGCACGCGAGTACCAAGTGATGAAGCTGCCGCCGTTTCATCCTCTCAATCCTGCCGTGAAATACTTGAGACGTCAATCCGTACTCACACGCCACTATGGTTACATCGCCGGAAACCGCCTGATTCGTTGCGGTGTGAGTATGCTTGTATCTTGAATGTCAGTTCATTATGTTTACACAGACTTTTGAGCCGGGTCCGAATGGATGAAAGCAAACTCAGGCATCAAATTACACAGGGAGCCCTTGGTGCATTTTCTACTTGCAGGCATTCTGCTGTTTCTGATCTTTGATTTGCTACCACGGGACACGTCCGATAACGCCAGATCCATTCAGGTGGGCACGGAGCAGTTATTACCGTTAATCATGTATCGAAACCCGCGACTTGATCCGGAGGAGGCATCGGAACTTCTCGCGTCGCTCAATGGCAAGCAACGCAACGGACTGGTTGAGACTTACATCAGAGAGGAAGTGATGTACCGGGAAGCCGTTGCCCTCGGTCTTGACAAGAACAACTACAATGCGCGAAGGCGCCTGATCGCTGAGTTGGAGTACATCAATCAGGGATTCATCCGTGAATCGCTCATTATCACGGATGATGATTTGCAGGCCCACTATGAAGACAATCGAGTTCGCTACTTCGTTGCACCGCAGGGGACCTTTACCCATGTGTATTTTGCCTCTGACCAGCGCGGCGACAACGCGGCTCATTCGCTTGCAGAAGAGGAGTTACTACAGCTAAACGAATCCAATATCCCGTTTCACCAGGCGGCATCACATGGAGATCATTTCCTCTACCATCGGAATTACGTCAGCAAGGAACAAGAAGAGGTGGCTTCTCATTTTGGTCGGGGATTTGCCGGCGATGTGTTCGCCCTCACCGCGAGTGACACTCAGTGGAAAGGCCCAATCAGATCCGCCTTTGGCTATCATTTGGTGCTGGTGACCAGCATCAAGCCTGGATACTACCCGCCGCTCAAGGAGATTCGTGTCCGGGTTGAGGACGATGTCACTCGCCTTCGAGTTGAGGAGGAAATTGAGCGGTTCTACCGGGAGGTGCGAAGCACTTACTTCATCAGCATCATCGAACCCGAGAACGCACCATGAATCGCAGGCAACTCCTGTTTCTCAAGCCTTTTCTGTCACTACTGCTACTGCTATTGCTGCCGAGCTCAGGTACAGCGGACGACTTTCGTCCGCTTTATGTGGAGTTGCGGGAAATCGATGAAGGGCGATACACCGTGCGTATAAAGCGCCCGCCGCGCGTACCGCTGAGCAATCATCCGCTGGTTGAATTTCCTTCATTCTGTTCCAAACAGCCGGGCCGGGAAAATACCTATGTCTGCAGCCAGGATGTTACCGGCGCGACCCTTTCCATTCGTTATCCGCGATTCAGAGTAGCTAATTCCTCGGTGATCAAAGTTTCGTTTTTCAGTGGCGAGAATCACACCGTTACGCTGTCGAGCGGGACGCTTGAGTGGCGGATGCCGAAACGAGAGGAGATCGCCACGGTCGCGGTTCAGTACACCTGGCTTGGGATGGAACACATCTGGATCGGCTCTGACCATCTGTTGTTTGTGCTGTGCCTCATCTGGATTGCCGGAAGCTGGCGCCGGATCCTGGCGACCATCACAGGCTTTACTCTGGCACACTCGGTAACTCTCGCACTGGCAGCGCTGCAGGTCGTCGTTCTGCCCGTGCCACCGATTGAAGCTGCCATTGCCTTGAGCGTCTTATTCCTCGCTACAGAGCTGACAAGGGGTAGCACGAACAGTCTGGCCTGGAATTATCCCATTGCGGTATCCAGTTCGTTTGGGTTGTTACATGGTCTTGGATTTGCTGCCGTGCTGACCGAGATCGGTCTGCCGCAGACAGAGCTAGTCACCGGCCTGGTGTTCTTTAATGTTGGCGTTGAAATCGGCCAACTGCTGTTTGCCTTGGCAGTCATTGCAGCACTGCGATTCATGAACCGTTGGTCCTGGTTCGCGTCGCAAGGGCAAACCGTGATTGGCTACTTTGCCGGCTGTGTTGCGGCATACTGGTTTATCGAGAGGACCGCGGGGTCCATGATATGAACTCGGGGCAAAACTGCCGCAGCACTCGACCGGGGCAGTGCACAGGCAGCGACAAGAGAACCTGCCAGCGTACGTCCTCAGTGACTGCCAAAGAGTCCCTATGGTCCTCCCCGCCGAGGAAATTTGCATTCGTCGGTTGGATCTATACCCAGATGGCGTAGAATAGCTTAGGGATCGAGCGTCTGACTTTGATTATGCTGAAGCAATTACTGATTCTACTGGTAATGACACTGGGCCTGTACCCGCTTGCCGGTACAGCTACGCCCCTGGCAAGAATCGAACTGAACCTGCCGGGAGTTGACGAGGAAACCCAGAATCTGCACGCACAGATGCTGATCTTGAATGCTGAAAGAAGGCGCGAAGAAGCCATCACTGCGGCAGAAAAAATCATCGAACGGGTAAAGGCCGGCGGGGGTGACCCGACTGTACCCATGCTGAATTTAAGTTTGCTGCAGGCTGCCACAGGCGATCTTTCGAAAGGGCTCGACACGCTGGATCAGACGATCAGCATGCTGGATGCAGGCGGTGACGAACTCAATATTTCGTTAATACGACCGTTGAAGATTAAGGGCTTGCTGCATTGGCTGGCTGGGCAATTTGAGGACTCGGAGTCCGCGCTGCGTAGAGCTCAGCATCTTTTGCACCGATCCGATGGCGTCTACAGCTCGAAGCAACATGACATTCTTAATCAACTAACGGTCCTCGGACTGCAACAGAGAGAATTCGATGACGCCATCCGGGAACAGACCTATGCCTACCTGATCAGTACACTCGAGTATGGCGCAGATAGTCTCAAATTGCTACCACATACCTATAGCTATGCTGCCTTTCTCTGCGATCTGGGTCACTTTAAAGATTCGATCAAACTGCTGGAAGATGTCGTGCAGCAGTTGTCTGAGACCTATGGTGAAGACGATGTACGACTCATCAAACCACTGCGCAGCATTGCCAATGTCAGTCTTCTCCAACGTGAAGTGGAGCGATACGAGATTGCTCTAGCGGACGTCAACCCAGAGACGAAGTGGATTCGAGATGCGTTGGGTCGTCCTTTCTTTCTCCGGAGCAAGAGCAGAGAAAGGAACCGGGGGACACCCGAGGCGATTACAACTGGAATAAACCACGCCCACATTCTCGATGCACCACCTGCGCCACGAGGCGTACAACTTCCTGCGTCACCGGATTCCAGGTCAATTCTAGTGGATTCTTCCACACCCCATACCAACTCCGTTGGCATCGTCGACAAGAGGTCGTATCGGTCGAAAGACCTGCAATCCTTCATGAGAAGCGGCGTCAAGTCACTTCGGCGGGTTGTCGATATTCTAGACAAGGATCCGGCCTCAGACGCTACCGACAAGATCAACGCATTGGTTGCGCTGGGTGATATGCATATGGTGTCCGGCAGTTCAAAAGCCTTTACAATCTACCGTCAAGCCTGGCAACAGATACTCGAGAGTCCGAATCCGGCAAAACTGCAGTCGGAGCTTTTCGGATCAGCCATTAGGATCCAGCCGAAAAGCATTTTTCCATTGCCAGTTGAGGGCAGACCGTCAGATTCGAAGTATGCCATCGAAACGCAGCACTCGGTTTCTGCAGCGGGTCAGATAACGAACATAAAGATTCTCCACACTGGTATCCCTGCCAATAAAATCCGCGAGCTGAAACGTCGACTCTATCTATTCCGCTACCGGCCTCGAATGGAAAACGGAGAGTTTGTAGCAACTGACAATCTGGCTCTAACGCAGGAATACTACCGAGCATCGCGACAGACAACGCGCTAGCCGGAACCCGTACCTTTGCCAACCAGGCTGTCGACTTTCCAGTTGCGCCACATGTCGTCCGCCACCGGCCAGTCTTCCCTAAAGAGCTTGGCATTCTTGAACCACTCATATTGCCCGACTTGCTTGTGCTCCTCATCGTTAAGTACTGCGCGATTCTGCGTGAAGTCGGTGATCAAGGCCCAGCGGATATCGCGACCGATGTGAACACCGGCCGAGTGGACCATACGCCCATGCCAGAAGATGACGCTGCCTTTTTCGGCGATAAGCTCCACGGGCTCAATATTCTCAATCACGTTCTGCATCGCATCTCGATAGGATGCCAGGGGTGACCAGTTGGACTCATACCGATGTGCATGAAACATGATTTTGTGGCTCCCCGGGTAAACTGTGAAGCCACCGTTACGCGGTGCTACATGGTCGAGGTAGGCACACACGTTTAGCTGTTGGCACACTTGATCTACGTGTGGACCGAGAGATGCGCCGTTTAGTCGCCTGGTGCCATCTGGATCTGCCGAATTGCAGGTGGGGAAGATGGCGTAGACACCACGGGTTTGAACACTGGGTCTGAGATCTTCATCCAGGAGTGTTTTGGCTATCGCTTGTACACGGTCGTCGTTCGGAAGCAGATCCAGCAGGTAATCTTCATCGCCAATGTCGTGCAGTTTTTCCGTGCGCCCATAATGCTCGATCGGCCAACGACCCTGGAAGGGCCCCGAGGTCGGGTGGGGTTCCATTGACAGCCACCTTGGATTCACCCAGGTTTCTCTGTCCTCTCTGCTAAGTTGCCAACCGGCTTCTGCAATTGTTGGCATCTTGGCAAGCTGGTGTGACCAGATGTTGTCGAATGCCGAAGTGAGCTTCACAGGATCGAGCAGCCCTTTCTTGACGATAAAACCTCTGTCTCTAAAGAAGGTCGCCTCTGCCTCGGACACAGCCCTGCCTGGTTCGCTGAGGTCAGGCATGTCATAGACCACGCTCAGCTTTTGCTTTCTCCTCAGGTCTTTAAGCCAATTGCCGTACCCTTCATCCATGTATCGTGTTCTCGTTTTTGTATTATTGGTATTGGGAGGATACACCATTTTCACGGCAGGACTGCCATCAAAGCATGGGTCGCGGCTTGATACAGTGCGTCAGGCACCATCGCCTGACGTCATCATTTTGTGGCGCGTGCCCGTTAGGCGTATGCTACGCGTTTTCTTGCCGCCTCCTGATGAAACCCCTGCACTACTACCTCTTCGGCACCGGAGCCTGGTTTCTTTCCTTTGGCATCCAGAACGTGACCTTTACGTGGTTAGTCACGATGGTGCTTCAGTCGTCTCCGCAACTAGTGGGAACGGCACAGATGACTATGCTGATCCCGGCTCTCTTGTTCATGCTGGTGGGCGGTAGTCTCGCCGATCAATACGGGGGTCGAACCGTCATTATTCCAGCCCAGCTAGTGGCCGCTGTGGCACCATTCATCCTGATCACCGTGATCGCGACCGATCACCTGTCCTTCGGCGTTATGCTGCTCTTTGCAGCCATCATGGGAAGTGCGCAGGCTTTCGTGACACCAGCGCGGGATAGCCTTCTCTATCTGGTTGCAGACGGAAGAATACAACGTCGCGTCGTGCAGACGAGTTTGATTCAATTCAGCATTCAGATGTTTGGCTTCATGATCGCATCCTTTGCCGACACCATAGGAGCCACCGTGATACTGACCGTTCAGAGTCTGTCGCTGCTGACAGGCGTGGCAGCCTACTACCTTATGGGGAGCAAGTTCAGTGGCGGCTATCCACTCCCCTCATCGAGCCGTCATAACATCGTCAAAGAGATCGTTAGCTCCATCACCGAGGGATTTCACACCGTGAACGGTTCAGGTGCCATGCGCGCCGTGGTTATACAGAACTGCGCCATGGGTCTTTTCTTTATGGGTTCCTACATCGTTACCCTACCCATTCTCGTTAGAGAAATGTATGCCGGGTCCTCCAGTGAGCTGTCCTGGATGAATTCGGCCAACGCCCTGGGTCTCGTCATCAGTATCATGTTCCTTCTGCGATTCGGTGATCTTGCTCGTCAGGGCAGAGCGCTCCAACTGGCTCAAGGAATCGGTAGCTTCGCTCTTGCCGGCGCCGGACTGGGTTTAGGATTCAATTCTCTAGTTCTGTGCGTATTTGCATGGGGACTGTGTGGTGGAGTTGCCATGACCATGTCGCGGACAATCATGCAGGAACATGCCCCGCTGGACCAGCGCGGCAGAATGATGGCGTTCTATTCATTCTCCTTCATGGGCTCCGGGCCCTTAGGTGCACTCTTGTGTGGTTTCTTGGTCGAACACCTAGGACCCGAGTATGCCCTGCTCATCGCATCGGCATCGATGTTTGCGGTCGTGGTAACCATTTCCGCTCGGTCGCGATTGTGGAAACTGGACGCGAGAGAGCTAGTGATTTCGAACTAGCACCTATTCAACGTACGTGCGTTCAGTAAACTGTCTCAGATCTCTATGTCGTCGCCGTTGTACACGAGCCCTGTGTTCAAAAAACGTGTGGCTATATGTCGGTGGCGCCCACTCTCTGGAAAGATCGGCAGGGCTTGCAGACGTGGGCTGGCGAGTACCTGGATATCCGTGGCTTTACGCATGAGAATATGAAAAGCGGCTACTTTACTTATGGCGGTTACTTCGAATATAGTGTCGTCACCGAAGATGGAGATTCACATGAAAAAGAAGGCTCAACGCGACCCGAACCCGGACATTGAACTGGACCTGGGCTGGCTGAAGCACAGAGGTGAATGGGGTACCCGAGCAGAACCCGGCAAAGACGGACTATCCCTGGGTGATATCCAGATTGGCAGCTACGCAGACCCGGCCGACGAAAGCGATAATCAGACCGGTCGCTCACGAGGGTCTGCCAGCAGACCGGACGGATTTCGGATCGGTGGCTATGAGGTGCGCAGCAAGCGGGAGGTCTGGCTGGAAAATGCCGCATCTCTTTACGAGGAAGCTTTGCAGCGCCAGTGGAGTTCCGCCACGGACATCCCCTGGCAGACCATCAAAGAGCTGCCGGATGACATCGAGCAGGCCCAGTGCCAACTGGCAACCTTCCTGACCGAAGTGGAATTTGTTGCCGCGGATGTACCTGCCCGCTGGATCGCAAAGATCTCACCCGAGTATCACGAACCCCGTATGACGCTGCTGGCCCAGATCATGGATGAGTCGAGGCATTTGGACGTATTCCGAAAACGAGCCTTTGCCAATGGGGGCGGACTGATGCAGCGAACCGGGGGCACCAGTGGTGTCGTGGGCAGCATCGACATGTCCCGTGATTTCACCGAGATGTCTTCGCGCTTGCATATTTCCGGTGAGGGCGCAGTGTTAAGTATCTTTCGCATGGGTGAACTGATGGCCTACAACGAAGCGGAGAAGCACATATACCGATTGTGCGGACAGGATGAGGCCCGCCACGTTGCGTTCGGTGTGATGCATTTGCGCTACATGGCTGAAACGGCACCGGAGCGGCGCGATGAGATACACTGTTACCTGGATGACAGTGAAAGGAATCTCCTCGCTGGACAGCAGAATCCTGCGGCGAATCAGACCAGCACCAGTGAGGCCCTAGCAATTCTACTGGGGGGCGGCAAAGACAAATTCGATGAAGGATACAAAAAGCTGCTGGCGATCCGGCGCCGGCAGGTGAAGGAGTTTGTCCAGCGAGTGAAGTCCGCCGGTTTCGGCGAGCGCTTCGAGAACGGTCGGTCCAACCCGGAGCTGATGAAATACGCAAAAGCCGCCTGAAGCCACAAGCTGGAGCTGTTTCTTGATGACTTGTGAGGCGAGTAAAGGATGACATTTTCTGCATGACTGAATCAACGAAAGAAAAAGCACTCGCCCGCCGCGTTGCTGCGCTGTCGGAAGAGGATCTAACGATCCCTGAACCCAATTATCGCTGGATGGGCAAGTCACACCAGTGGGGAACTCACGTCAGGCCTGGCAAGAAAGGGTTGACGGTCGGTGATCTGAATGTCGGTTACTACGCCGAGATTCCCGAGTTCTGGGAGGATCAAACCCGGATGCCGAGAGGTTCCGTGGCCGGCAGGGGGGGAATCCCGCCCATCGGCTACAGCGTACGCCACAAACATGAGCTTTGGGCGGACAATGCCGCGGATCTCTATGAAGAAGCGATTCAGAGGCGCTGGATATCCACCTCCGCGATTCCCTGGCACACCCTTGAAGCGCTGCCCGATGATGTGGAAGGGGCCATGTGTCAGCTCTGCACCGAACTCTGCCAGCAGGCGAACACGGAGATCGAAACCATCACCCGCTGGCAGGACCAACTGTCCTACGGATTCCACGAAGTCAAACTGTTTCTGGCATCGGAGTCCTTCGACGCTGCCCGCCACTTCGAAGTTTTCCGCAAGCGAGCCCTCGCCAACGGTGGCGGCATGGGGCTGGAAAGTCGCGGCGAAGTGAATCGTATGATTCTGGAAAGTATGGGTGGCTGGACAGAAACCGTGGCACTGTTGCATCTGCTTCGGGGAGTCTTCACACTGACTGTATACCGGCATGGTCGTGCTTTTGCCCATAACGAGGCGGAGCGGGTCATGTTCACAAAGTGCACAGAAGACAAAGCAAGACATCTTGCCTACGGCTTGGAACATCTTAAGTACGCGATCGCGCACCAGCAGGATCAGGCCATGATTCTGGAACAGGTGCTCGCGATCGGTGAACACGTGTTGCTTAGGGAACTAAAGGATCCCGTGATGCGGGAGTGCCTGGCCATCATCTTTGCTGGTGGTATAGAGGGTGCCGGTAGCGAGGGGATGGCGAAGTTCGAGCACCTGATGGGAGACTATGTTCGCCATTATCTCTCTCTCTGCGACTGGCTTGGTCTGCAGCGAAGAAGCATGATGCCCAATCGTTTCAAGAACTACCTGGAGAAATGAGCCATGGCCCGTTTCCCTTCGGTCGAGTGGCTGAATGAAGTACGCACGGCCTTCAACGGCAACGAGGAATATCACGGTGCGGGGGGCGGCGCCTGTGAGGCAACGGTGGGTATCAAGGTGGATGAACGAAATTTCCGGGTGATCTTCGAAGGGCTCGAATGTATCGAAGCCAGTGAGATCGAGGAAGATGATCTCAGCGACTTGGATTTCTACCTGGAGCTGAAACTGGATGAATGGCGGGAGATGATCGAGAACATCAAGACGAACGGATCGGCAGGACTTGATTACACCTTGAACACTCTGGATCTCAGCCAGGAGGATGGCCTCGCCAAGTCACGATCTGACGATCAGTATCGACAGGACCTGTTCTTCAGGTATAACCAGACGCTGCAGTTTTTCTTTGATGCATCGTCCCGCGTAGATACGGACTTTGGCTGAAAGGAACGCAATGATGGCAACATTCCCCTCGATTGAATGGTTGGAAAACGCGCGGGTTGAAGTAAACCGCGACTCGACTTTGAGGAAGCTCGGCTCCTGTGACGTTACTATGGGCATCAAAGCTGGCAGCGCTACCTACGCGGTGGTATTCGAAGCATTCGAGTGTGCTGATGTCACACAAATAACTGAGGACGATCTTCGCGATCTGGATTTCTACATCGATATGTCCAAAACCGCCTGGCTCAAATTCCTGCGCAGCTTGAAAGGCAAGCAACCGCAATCGCTTGATGTGCTGGATCTGGAAAAAGGGGTAGTGAAGTCCTTCGATGCAGCTCGGAAACTGACCTTCCTGCGATATAACCAGAGCATTCAAACCTTTTTTGACCTCGCAGTATCCGCCTGATGTTCGGCGACCAGACTGCCGGTGCGCGTTGATGCCGATATTCGAGTTTCGCTGTAAAAAGTGCGGTAAGACGACAACCATGCTATGGCGCAGTGGCAGCAACGTGAACGAACTGAATTGCCGGCACTGCAACCACTCGGAGCTGGAGAAGTTGGTATCGCCGTTCTCAGTGCATAAGTCCCTTGGCAGTCAGCTCAGCTCGCTGGATCCGATGTATGACAAAATGGTGGATCAAGCCATCAAGAATACGCCGCAAGCGGACCCGGAAATCCACCTCAAGAAAATGAAGCCGTTTCCCAAAGACAGATAGGAGTGGCTTGAACTCCACACTACGCACTTGCTGTGACCTGCCTGATTGGCTTACCCCGCAGTATCAGGTACAGGGGAAACCCTACCGCCACGCCAGGAATCTTGATCAGGTCGCTTCATTGCCAGGCAACGGATTCATCGAACGCTCATTATCTGAGACGGGTCAATGGTGAGAAGATCTTCAGATAGCACAATTGAAAAAACAGTTCACCACCAACCCAGGTTTGCTGTGGATGAGATTAGATCCAGTCTGTGCTAAGTTTTCCAGCCACTGGTATTAAGGGGATCTGATATGGGCATTCTGGTGCAGAGAGAGTTCTCGGTTTCAGCGGACCACAGAACAGAATTCGAACGGCAAAGTCGCCTCGGCGTGTGGGAAAACATGCTCTACAATGGTGCCCAGATGATCGCTTTCGGCAGTTGGGCGTTTGGCGGACCTGGGGACGTCGTCGTGACGCACTCGGTCTATAAGGATTTCGATCACTGGACTGCAACGCGGGGGTGGGGAGCATTTGCCACGGATTCCAAGAAAGTCGAAGAAACCGCCCAAATCAGAGCGATCTTCGCCGGCAGGCAACGACTGATCGAAAAATCCAGAGCGACCATCATCGACTATGACGACCAGCTGTCAGAACCGGCTCCCTTCTACCGGCGTGACGATGATCCGATCGCTCCCCTGCCGCCAACCTATGGACGACAGTCCATAGTAGCGGAAACTCGGTATCGGTTAAGAAGCGGAACTGAGGACGAGTTTCTCAGAATCTCGAGCGAGGTACTCTGGCCTTGGCTGCAGGGAGAAGACGCACGTCTCCTAATCTATGGTAGAGATCCGCTGACCTCAATTGATGAAGTTGTTGTTATGACGGCTTACCGCGACATCAGTGCCTGGCATAGGTTATCCGTGCCCGACGACTCCATTGAATCCGATTTCGCTGCGCGCCAAGAACTGATCGCTGACGAAACGACACGACTGTTGATGGTCACCACTCGATTCGGGAACGTGATTTAGTGTACTGTCCCACAATTAGATGGCCTTATTCGCTGGCCTATTTTATCCCTGGACTTCGACTGGGCGTCCCCGTTGCTCGTCCTTATGGGTGCCCAACCCACGGCGTCCTCGCGCCTTGCCAGGAACAAAATATGCCGACCGAAATAATGACCACTTAATTGCGGGACAGTACACTAGGTCGTGATCACATGCAGCGACGATACTCACCGCCCACCTCAAAAAGTGCGTTGCTGATCTGGCCGAGAGAACAGCAGCGAACCGCTTGCATGAGTAGTTCGAACAGGTTCTCATTCTGCAACGCAGCCTGTTTCAGCTCCGCCAGCTTAACCGCTGCCTGATCTTTGTGGCGGGCCTTAAATTGAATCAGTCGATCCAACTGACTGCGCTTCTCCTCTTCACTGGATCGGGCCAATTGAATGGACTTCTCATCCTGAGTATCGGGATTGAGAAACGTGTTGACGCCAATCAGCGGCAAGCTGCCATCGTGTTTCTTGGCTTCGTACAGCATCGACTCATCCTGGATCTTGCCCCTTTGATAGCCGGTTTCCATGGCGCCCAACACGCCCCCCCGTGAAGCGAGTTGCTCAAACTCCGTGAGCACGGCTTCCTCCACCAGGTCGGTCAACTCCTCGATGATAAAGCTGCCCTGAGATGGATTTTCGTTTTTGGAAAGGCCCCATTCATGGTTGATGATCAGTTGGATCGCGAGAGCACGCCGTACCGACTCGTCCGTCGGCGTCGTTACCGCCTCATCGTAGGCGTTGGTATGCAGGCTGTTACAATTGTCGTAGACTGCGATCAGGGCTTGCAGCGTGGTGCGGATATCATTGAAAGACATCTCCTGTGCATGTAGCGAACGGCCCGATGTCTGAATGTGATATTTCAGCTTTTGCGATCCTTCCCGGGCGCTATATTTGTCGCGCATCGCCGTTGCCCAGATGCGTCTCGCCACCCTTCCGATCACCGTATATTCAGGCTCCATTCCATTACTGAAAAAGAAGGACAGATTGGCTGCAAAGTCGTCTATCTGCATCCCTCTTGCCAGATATGCTTCCACATAAGTGAAACCGTTGGCAAGGGTGAATGCCAGCTGGCTGATCGGGTTTGCTCCCGCTTCAGCGATGTGATATCCCGAGATGGATACGGAATAGAAGTTGCGCACTTCGTGGCGGATAAAATACTCCTGGATATCGGCCATCATCTTCAGGGCAAACTCGGTGGAGAAGATACAGGTATTCTGTCCTTGATCTTCCTTTAGAATATCAGCCTGCACGGTGCCTCTGACACGCTTGAGGGTCTCGGCTTTGATCTCGGCGATCTCCGATGGGGTGGGCTCGTGGTCCTTCTCTTCCTTAAACTCGTCGAGCTTCTGGTCGATGGCGGTGTTGAGGAACATCGCCAGGATTGCCGGGGCCGGTCCGTTGATGGTCATGGATACGGACGTCAGTGGGTGACAGAGATCGAAGCCGCCGTAGAGTACTTTCATGTCGTCCAGGGTAGCGATGGATACGCCCGAATTTCCCACCTTGCCATAGATGTCGGGTCTCTCATCCGGATCGAATCCGTACAGGGTTACTGAGTCAAAGGCAGTGGAGAGCCTTTTTGCATCTGCGTGTTCAGACAGCACCTTAAAGCGTTTGTTGGTTCGAAATGGGTCGCCTTCACCGGCAAACATCCGGGTCGGATCTTCGCCTTCTCGTTTCAGCGGGAAGACGCCTGCAGTAAAGGGAAAGGCGCCCGGCACGTTCTCGAGCATCAACCATTTAAGAATCTCACCGTGATCCACCGATCGCGGTAGGGCCACCTTGGGGATTCGCGTACCGGAAAGGGTCGTATAGTGAAGGGAAGCTCGCACCTCCTGCTGCCTGACACTGGTTATCAACTCATCGGCAGAATATTGTTGCTGCAAGTGCGGCCACTGCTCTAACAGCTTGTCTGCTGCATCGCTCAACTGCTCGCGGCGACTTTGCAGCAACTCGTCAAGTGGCGCAGCGTCGTGACCGGCCGCCTCCAGCAACTGACGGGATTGATCCAGCTGCTGCAGTTCCCGAGCAGTCTGTGCCTGCTGCCCGACGTCACGGCGATAGGCTCGAAGGGTCTCCGCTATTTCAGCGAGATACCTTACCCTCGCCGGGGGCACGATGGCCTGCCCCTTGGATGAGATCCGCAGATCAGTCTTCGTAAGGGTCCCCTGCTGTAGAGCCAACCCATACTGCTTCAACATGTCAGCCAAGGCGTGGTAGACAGCGGTAACACCATCGTCGCTAAATCGACTGGCGATCGTGCCATACACCGGCATCTGCTCAGCGGATGTGTCGAATTCTTGACGGTTACGCTGAACCTGCTTGCGCACATCGCGATAGGCATCGTCAGCTCCGCGTCTGTCGAACTTGTTGATGACGACGAGATCGGCAAAGTCGAGCATATCGATTTTTTCAAGCTGACTGGCGGCGCCATATTCAGGTGTCATTACGTATAGCGAAATATCGACAAGCGGGACGATACCGGTATCCCCCTGTCCGATTCCCGGTGTTTCGACGATGATAAGATCGAAGCCACCGAGTTTCACGGCGGCGATCATATCGGCTATACAATCGGGCACTTCGCCCCTGGCATCACGGGTTGCCACCGAACGCATATAGATGTTGGGCGAGTGGATCGCGTTCATGCGGATGCGGTCGCCCAGCAGCGCACCACCTGTTTTTTTGCGACTTGGATCGATGGCAATGATGCCCACTTTCAGAACGTCGCCCTGATCGACCCGCAAGCGGCGAATCAGTTCATCCGTCAGGGAGGATTTACCGGAGCCGCCGGTACCGGTTATACCGATGACAGGCAACTGCAACGATTCGGCGCGGCTGCGTATCTGCTGCACTAGATTCGCCTCAACCGTCCCGTTCTCCAGACTGGTGAGCAGGCGCGACAGTGAACGCCACTCTCCCGGACTTGGCAGCACCGGATCAGGCTCGGGCAGTTCTACCGAGCAGCGCTGCAACATATCGTCGATCATGCCCTGTAAACCGAGATGCTGCCCGTCTTCGGGAGAATAGATGCGTGCCACGCCATACTGTTGTAGTGCCGCTATCTCCTCCTTGACGATGACACCGCCGCCGCCGGCAAACACGCTGATCGCGCCACCTTCCCGTTCAGCCAGCATGTCGATCATGAACTTGAAGAATTCAGTGTGTCCGCCCTGGTATGAGCTTACCGCGATGCCCTGAACATCTTCCTGAACCGCGGTGCTAACGATCTCCTCGACGGAACGGTTATGTCCGAGGTGAATGACTTCAACTCCGCTGGACTGAAGCATGCGCCTGATGATGTTGATGGAGGCATCATGACCGTCGAACAGGCTGGCTGCGGTGACGAACCTCAGGCGCTTGGATTTGGGGTCGTTCTCGGGGGACATCGAAATTCCTTCAAAGACTGCGAGATTACACCGGTGCAGGGCCGGGGAACTGTTCTCGGAGCACCCGTTTCAATACCTTGCCGCTGGGATTGCGGGGGATTTCATCGACGAAAGCCACTCCTTTGGGAAGTTTGAAGCGAGCCAGCTTACCGTCACAGTATTTTAGGATGTCCGAGTCATTAAGCAATTCACTCTTGCGCACTACCAAGGCGAAGGGAGACTCGCCCCAGCGCTCACTGGGTTGACCGATGACGGCAACTTCAGCCACTTCCGGGTGGGACAGAATGACGTTTTCGATCTCAGCGGGATAGACGTTCTCCCCACCGGATATAATCATGTCCTTGATGCGGTCCTGTATGTATACGAAGCCATCCGGGTCCATCACGGCTATGTCTCCGGTACGCAACCAGCCATCGACCAGGGTCTCCCGAGTCGCCTCGGGACGGTGCCAATACTCCAGCATGTTGTGCGGCGACCGGACCCACACTTCCCCCTGCTCATCCGGCGCGCAATCCCCACCCGCCTCGTTTACCACTCTCACATCGGTGTGGAAGAACGCTCTCCCGGTCGAGCCGATTTTTTTCAGCGCATTTTCAGCATTGATTACACAGGCGGGGCCACAGGATTCCGTCAAACCATATATCTGATGGACCTCAATGCCGAGTTCGTCGTATTGCCGGATGAGACTCACCGGCAGTGGCGATGCACCGGATTGGATCCATCTAAGCGTTGCGATTGCAAAGCGTTCCCGATCTGGCACCTGAATCATGAAGTTCAGCATGGCGGGCACCAGCAACGCAGTGGTTATGTTCTCCTCAGCTATCAACTCCCAGGCACGCTGCGGATCGAACTCTCGCATGACGACACTGGTCACGCCTCGATAGACATTGACGGTGAGGGGCGTCAGCGCACCGACGTGAAACATGGGCAGGGCTGCCAGATAACGGTCGCCATCCCTTAAATCCGACGTGATGGCAAACGTCAGCAGCGCCCAAAGAGCTGTGTTGTGGGAATGAACGACTCCTTTCGGCAATCCGGTGGTACCGGACGTATACATGATATAGAGAAGATCGTCGTCTGCCGCACGAATTTCCGGTTCCGAATCACTTGCCCCTTGCTTCTGCTGTTGGTAATCGAGAGCGAAGTGGCTTGAGCTGCCGTTGCCGGCCTGCAGCCAATGAGAGACCTCTGTCCTCTCGCCGCGACTATGCAGTTCCGCCACCAGGTCAACGAATTCCTTACCGTAGATCAGGGTTTGGGCGCCACTGTCTTTTAGGATGAACTCCAGCTCATCGGCTACCAACCGCCAGTTCAGCGGAACCACGACGGCACCAATCTTGGCTAGGGCAAAATAGCTCTCCATAAAGTCCGTACTGTTCATCAACAGCAGCGCCACCCGATCGCCAGGTTCGACCCCCATCGCGACCAGAGCATTACCGGTGCAATTTGATCGCCGGTTGAGCGCATCGAATGTTAACCTGTGAGTGGCATCCACGTAGGCTTCACGATCAGGATTTAGAAACGCCCGTTTCGACAGTAACAGGCCTATGTTGTTGTTCATCTCAACTCTCCGCCGGTCAGCTAGGTACCGGTGAACTTCCCCGGCCTTTTCTCCAGGAAGGCTGCTCGCTGCTCAGCCCTGTCGTTGGGGGCCCTGCCTGCGTAGCTCAAGCCGACCATTTCATTGCGTAGTGCATCGTGAAAATCCATGCTCATATTCTGCTGCAATACCCTTTTACCGGCACGAATCGCCATGGGCGGCAGTGCGGCTATCTGGCCGGCGACCTCCTTGGCGGCAGTGAGCACCTGGTCCGGCTCCACCAGGCGATCAAGCAGGCCAAGGCGATAAGCTTCCTCGCCATCGATAGCTCTGCTGGTAAAGATGAGATCTGCAGCACGACCATAGCCGATCAGACGTGGCAGGAAGAAGGACATACCCGAATCCGGTGACAGAGCACGTTCTGCGAATACGGTTTTGAAGCGGGAGTTCACGCTACCAACGCGCATATCACAGCCGAGCGCGATACTCATGCCGGCACCGGCCGCGACCCCGTTCATGGCAGCAATGCTGGGTACCCCTATCTCATAAATGGACATGGCCAATTTACCCACCCATCCCATCTGATCCAGACGACTGTTCTGAGGCGGGAGTCCACCCCGCTCGCCCCTTGGCCCCCTGCCGGACACATCCGCACCGGAGCAGAAACCACGACCGGCACCGGTGAAAATCACTGCACGGACGCTGTCATCGTTGTAGATCTCCTCAGAAACTGCATTGATGTCGTCACGCAAGCCCTGATTCAGGGCATTCAGGCTGTCCGGTCTGTTTAAAGTCACCAGCGCCAATCCTTCATCCCGCTCCAGGTTTAGAAACTCATAGCTCATGATCCCGCTCCATTAGTACTGTCAAAGACCCGATTTAGTCAGTTTCCACCACCTTTGTCCAGCGGATTGGGTTGCCGTTCTTAGCGTAGCTGATCGCCCTTCTTTATACAGAGACTGCCTAACGTGGCATATTGCAGCAGAGCAATACCCACAGGTGGTAGCACAGATGACCAACGATCCCTATCAGAGAATAACTGCCAGGATCCCAACTCTATCCAGCCCGGTCGATCTCTATTGGGATCGCTGGGGAATCCCCCATGTTTTTGGCAAGACGGTGGCAGATGCCTTTGCCGGGCTAGGCTACGCAGCCGGCTTTGAGCGCCTCTGGCAAATCGAGTTGAGCCGACTGTACGCCACCGGCACGGTTGCCTCCGTGCTCGGCAGCCGGTTTCTGAAACAAGACGCGGTGATGCGAACATTCAACATTCCAGCGTCACCAGCAGGTGTTCCCGCCTCCCCCGGTGACTACATCGTGGATGCCTACCTGAGCGGATTGAACAGCTACATAGATCAACTGGACGAGGTGCCACCGGAATTCCGCCACGCCGGCACTGAACCGAGGCACTTCAGCCGTGACGACGTAGCCGCCCGTTACCGGTTCTCCTGTTGGTTCCAGCATCGAAGCTGGCTGGAGAAAATCCTGATGGCTCGGCTGATGGCGGAACACGGTGTCGCGCGATGGAAACACCATCTGAATCGATTTAGCGCGAGCGATGAAAAACTGTTTGAGTCCCTGAAAGAAATCTATCAAACCCTGAATGTAGATATCGCCGGCCTTATATTTCCGGACTTTCCTGCGGCTGCTCAGGCGGGCAGTAATAACTGGGCCGTCGCCGGTCTGAACTCCCAGTCGGGAAAACCGATGCTTGCCAGCGATCCACACCAGCCGTTCAGCTTGCCGAACGTATACTTCCTGTCTCACCTGCAAACGCCTGACTTCGACCTGACCGGGGCCTCCTTCCCGGGCATGCCATTCTTTCCCATCGGTCACACCCGACATACCGCCTGGGGGATTACCACTGGATTCATAGACAACTACGACGTCTATATCGAGGAGATCCAACCGGATGACCAACTGCGCTATCGCACACCGGAAGGAACGCAGGAATTGCAGTTGCGCGAAGAGATCATCCGCGTCAAGGGTGAAGAGGATTTTGTGCTGCCGATCCAGCAAAGCCGGCACGGACCTCTGTTCGAGCCCTTGATGGAATCTCTTGGTTTGGCGGAGAAAAGCAGCAGCGATTATCGTACCGCGCTGCGCTGGTCTATCGGCGAAACGCCCACGTCGGCGGGCACGCTCGCGCGCTTGCCCTTGGCAAGAACGGCGGCCGAATTTGGTGAATTTCTATTCGAGGAGGGTAAAACCCCGCTGGTATTCAACCTGATCTGCGTGGACGCAAGCAGCAATATGAACCGATGGATAGCCACCGTCATTCCCAAGCGCATGGGTGTGACCGGCGTGTTGCCGCTACCGGGTTGGGACTCCGGCTTTGACTGGCAGGATGCAGATCCGGAAGAACTGCTGGTGCAGAAGTCCCCCGACGATGGAATTATGGCGACCGCTAACCATGACACTATGGTGGGCATAAGCTATTTCCCCATTCACAATTATCCCGCATCGAACGATCGCTATACGCGAATCCGGGAACTGCTGGAAGAAAAGAAGAAAATATCAATCAGAGACATGCAGGAGATGCAACTGGATCTGCTCGACATTAGAGCCAGACGACAGGTTCCCCCCATTGTGGAACTTCTCTCCCACTCCAAGGATGAAGACGTCATCACTGCAATCAGTCTGTTGGCAAACTGGGATTACGTCGCCCTTCCCGAATCGGTCGCTTGCTCTGTTTTCTATCTGTTACTCGCCAAACGATGGCACGAACAATTCCTGACAGAAGCGCTGAAAAGAGAGAAGCACGATAGCAAACTCGTTCGTTATCTGGCCTACGCTCCCGGAATTCAGAAATTCAGCGTCGATGATTTCTTAAGCGATACATCTCCCTGGCAGGACCACAGACAACTGCTGACTGAAATTCTGGAAAAGAACCTTAAGGCAGTCGTCCAGTGGCTCGCCCAACATCTGGGTAGCGATCCATCAGATTGGCAGTGGCAGCGGATCCATGCAGTTGCCTTCAGTCATACTCTGCAGCAACAAGCGTCCTGGAGCCACATGAAACTAGGTCCGGATCCCATCGGGGGTACGCCAACAACCCTTAGCATGGCAGGTCAGCTTGGCGAAGGCCCGTTCGAGGTAGTTCACGGTCCGGTGTTGCGCATGTTGGTCGATCTTGGCGATCCCGATCACACGCTTTTTGTAATGGCTGGAGGAAACTCCGGTCGCCACGACAGTGTCCACGCTACGGATCAATATGCACTCTGGCTTTCCGGAGAGTACTTCACAATCAGGCACCAGAAGCCGTCCCTTGGTCAGTTAACCGATATCCGCTGGCAGATAACCGGTTAACAGAGATCCGCTGGCAGATAACCAGTTAACAGAGATCCGCTGGCAGATAACCAGTTAACATAGAAACCGGTTTACTTTACCCTTTTAGGTTCAGCCACCAAGGGGTAAACTGTTCGCACAGCGTTAGAAAGCACTCTATATGTCTGATTTTCAAATAATATCCCCAGCGCGCGGCAGTAGAATCCTCAGCGATGGTTCCGAAGTCATTCTATTCGGACAGCCACCTGAAGTACTCAAAGGCCTGTTGCTCAATGATATATCGGAATTCAGCACGCTGGTATTGACGGACATTAAGGAGAAGAACGGTTCCCTGCTCAATAACCTGGAGTTTCCCCTCTACTTCTTTCTCTTCGTAGCAAACGGTTTATCTAAGGGGGGGAAGATTACCCTGGTCGGCGAGGAGTTGGACATATGTCATGCACTGCGACTATTGCGTTTCACCCTGCTGGGTCCGACGGAGGATGAACTCGACAAATGGGAAGCAGATGCAGCGTTAAAGAAGGAATGGATTGATTCCGCTCGGGCACTGGCTCTGCAGGACAGCAGTGGCAATCCACTTCCCATCGAGTCTTTCTTCGACATCATACCGTTTAACAACGGCGTAGCTGAACTGGAAACCCTGACCATTACCCACACGGGCCAGGATCTCTATGTAGTCAGCAATGATAGCAACAGAGTTGAGGTCGACCTAAACGAAGACCAGGAGATAATTCCGCCCTATCACGTACAGCCCGACTACACTCCTGGCGGTCTAATCAAGATGGGGCTGGAGATCCTGGGTGGCGCTTCAGGTTTTACGCCCAATGAACCCTGTACGGGCATCGCGCTGTGTTACAACGGTGATTACATTCTGATCGATGCGATCCCGTTTCTGGATCAACATCTGTTTGCCAGAGGTATCGCAAAAACCCAGGTATCGGCACTCCTGCTCACCCATCTTCATGATGATCACTGTGGCCTGTTTCCTCTGATCATGATGCCCCACAAAGTGGAAGTCATAACGACCCGCACCATATTCAATATGGCGATGGAAAAGCTCAGTTGTAATTTGGGTTGGAAACCGGAAGTGATGGCGGAGTATTTCAGGTTCATGGAAGTCGAACCCGGACAGAAACGTAACTTCTATGGCTTGAACATCGAACCGCACGTCACCGTACACAGCATACCGACTATTGGTGCGACATTTACTACCATTCACAAAGGTTACAGCCGGCAGATGTGTATAGTCGGCGACAATCACTCCATGACCACTGCCCGAGAACTATGCAAAGATGGTGTGATCCGTAAAGAAACGATCGACAATCTGGACAGAATCTACCACCAGCGGTTCAGCCTGCTGGTTGCTGACGGTGGTGCCGGGGCGATCCACGGCGACCCGGCTGATGCACTGGACTCGCAATCGGATAGGGTCGTTTTCGTCCATGTGGAAGAACTGCCTAACGAGTTTAACACAACGTTCTCGCTGGCCAGTTCGGGTAAGCGCTATACGGTGATCGAGGGAGACTCCAGCATTTACATGTCTCAGATCACTCACTACCTAGAGTCTGCTCATAAAGTTGTTAAGAAGGTTAAGACCCCATCGCCCAGCCAGCCAACCCGGAAGCTGGGTTCTTCCTGCACCAACCTGACAATATAGCAAGGGTGTGTTTCAGACAATTCAGAAACAATATGCCA
>PVBE010122464.1_pt1 | contig 36753 bp, 35 predicted proteins | sample 1631181 | NCBI WGS metagenome assembly PVBE01 (sample SAMN08397723, study PRJNA350692) | Marine metagenome, whole genome shotgun sequencing project. | isolation source: water | place: Pacific Ocean | collected 2012-04
ACGGGAGATCTCCTGCGTACCATGGATCTGTTCGCCTTTCCGTCTCTCAATGAGGGACTGGGCAAGGCACTGGTGGAAGCGATGTATCTGCGCCGACCTATCGTGGCAACCCGGGTCGGTGCAGTTCCGCAACTGATGGAGGATAAGGTTCACGGTCTTCTGGTTCCGGCCCGCCCGCCGTCAGCCCTGACGCAGGCATTACAAATGCTGTGCGATGAGCCGAAGTTGGCCCTTGGCCTCGCCGAGGCGGCTCATGAACGGTCCAAAGCCTTTGGAGTCGATTCGATGATCGAAATGATCGAAACCATGTATCAGGATCTGCTCAGCCGATCGACACCGGAGTTGGCCTTATCTTGAGGGGGACTGCGACCATCTTGCTCTGCTGGTTGGCCCTGGGACTTCTTGTCTCCGTCACCAGCGTCTGGAGCGACGCTTTCTCCAGGACGAGGTCGGAACGCGTCGAGGTCGCTTTGGATGCGGCGATCCACATCCACACCCAATACAGCACGGGAAGCGATGATCTGGCAGAGGTCGTCGATGATGCAAGGCAACTGGGCATCGACGTCGTTGTGATCACGGACGACGATCTGTTGGAGGTCAGCTATGGCCTGCCGCCGTGGCGCCATCTGCTGCGGATGGAGCGCTCCTATCGCTCTTTGTTAGGCTCCGACACGCTCACTGACTATCTCGCCGAAATTCGACGACTGGACGAACTCCACGACGATATCATCGTCATCGACGGTGTCGAGTCAGCCCCTTTTTACCACTGGGACATCGACCCGCTGGCACGTCGAGCGACCGTTCGCAGCTGGAACAAACATCTGCTGGCCGTCGGTTTGGACAATGCTGCCGCTTATCGCCAATTGCCGATCCTCGGGGGAGAGGGCAACTGGCTGGCCGGTCGGCGGTGGTTCCTCCTCTGGCCGATCGCGGGTCTGCTCTGGGCGGTCTTGTCAGCCCGGCTCCACAGGAGGGTTCGTTGGGTCGTGTTGGTCATCTGCTGCCTATTCCTCGGTGACAGTGTTCTGACCGGTCTTCGCCAGGCGCGATTTCACCCGTACGACAGCTCCCAGGAATCATCGGCCTTCGATGCTTACTTCGACGCGGTCCATCGTTCGGGTGGGCTCAGCTACTGGGCACACCCCGAGGCTGCATCGACCATTCCCCCCGTACAAGCATTGGGCGGTCTGGCCATGGTGGCCAGCGAAACAGCACCACACGCCCAAGATCTGCTCTCGACATCTGGCTACACGGGTTTCGCCGCGCTCTACGCCGACCATATCACGGCCACCGAGGCCGGGCACGAGTGGGATCAGGCACTGGGAGCCTATCTTCGGGGAGAGCGTCATCGACCAGTATGGGGGACTGGCGAGATCGACTATCACGAGAACGTGGAAGGCAATCGCCTGCACGATATCCTCACCGTTGTCTGGGTGCCGACGCCAAGCAGGACGCACGTGCTTGAGTCGCTGCGTCGGGGCCGTCACTACGCCGTTCGCGGCGGAGATGAGCGACTCCGACTTCGCCGTTTTGAGGCTCTGTCCGACGACGGTGCGGCCACTTCGGGGCAACAGCTGAGCACCGTTGGCGAGTCGCGGATTCTCGTGGAGTTGGACAAGCTCAATGGTTCAGAGGAATTCACGGACATCCGCCTGATTCGCGGCGATGCGTCCGGCGCACAGGTGGTGGCCCACATCAACGCCACGACACCGGTGCAACTGTTTCATGTCGACTTTGTTGATGAGAAGACACGGTCCCGCTATTACCGCCTGATGGCCCGAACACGCACCTCCATGTTGACGTCGAATCCGATCTTTATCCAAGGGCCGTCGTCTCGATGATCGTCTCCATCCGCCAACCACAATTCATGCCCTGGCTCAGATACTTCAAAAGATGGACCAGACTGACCATTTCATTCTTCTGGACAGTGTGCAGTTCAAGAAGAACGAGTGGCAGAATCGAAATCGAATCAAGACGGCGCAAGGTGCCCAGTGGCTGACGGTTCCTGTGAGCTATGACTTTCCGGCGCGCATCGACGAAGTGTTGGCAAACGGCAGTGTGAACTGGCCCCATAAGCACTGGCAGACGTTGAAGACCAACTATGGTCCTGCCGCACGGTGGGATGACGAGAGCACCTCGCTGAAGGAACTCTACGACACGCCCTTCGCGACACTCGTCGATGTCAACATGGCAACCATCGAATGGCTCAAATCCCGACTCGGTATTTCGACGCCCATGACGCGTTCGTCGCTGTCGATGGTCAATGACGAGCCTACGAAACGCCTCATCGATCTATGCATAGAACAGGGGGCTACGGCGTATCTGTCGGGGCCGGATGGAGAAAAGTATCTGGACGTTTCCAGATTTACCGACCAGGGGGTCGACGTTATCTTCCATCAGTACGAACACCCTGAATACGAACAGTTGTTCGGCGACTACATCTCCCACCTTACCTGCCTGGATCTCATCCTCAATCACGGCGACGCGAGTCTGGACATCGTACGCTCCGGACGCCGAGATGGAAGTCTACCTGGTGCAAAACGAGAGCGATCTGATGAACATTCTGGCCATCGGCGCCCATCCCGATGATGTAGAGTATGGTTGCGCCGGGACGCTGATTCGGCACGTCCTGCGCGGCGACAACGTCTTCATCATGATCATCACCGATGGTGCTCAAGGTGGAGATCCCGCTGCGCGTCGTGAGGAACAGTTGGCTGCGGTTAAGATTATCGGCGCACAGGAAGTGTTTTTTGGTGACTATCCCGATACCCGATCACCAAGAGTCGATCATGGCCATCGAGTCGGTCATAAAGCAAACCCAAGCCGATTCGGTGTACACTCACTTTGGTGAGGATACACACCCGGACCATCGCCACATCGCCCGTGCCGCCGCACCTGCAGCTCGATCGGTCCGCAATCCGTTGTTCTTCGAAGGTCTGTCCTTCCAATATTTCGACCCGAGTGTCTTTGTCGACACCGGGGATGTCATTCACCAGAAGTTAGGTGCCCTTGAGGCCCATGCGTCACAGATCAGTCGAACCAACATCGAACAGATGAACATCGTCGACATCGCTCAGTCGGCGGCACACTTTCGCGGAATTCAGGGACGCGTTACACACGCAGAGGGATTCGTCCCCGTCCGTTATTTCATGTAACGGTTAACGGATAGGAGTTTCAGTTGAGGACAGCTGCCTCCACCCAAGTCCATGTGCCGATGAACGATCTGGCACTGCAGCACGCGACCATCGCTTCAGAAATCGAGGAGGTGATACGAGAAACGGTCCAGAATTGCTCCTTCATTCTCGGCCCTGCGACGGCGGCTTTTGAGCAGGCCTATGCGTCATTCTGTGACGTTGATCACTGTGTCGGGGTCAGCAATGGCACCGATGCACTGACGCTGGCTCTGAAATGCCTCGATCTCAAACGCGGGGATGAGGTCATCACCACGCCGCACACTTTTGGAGCCACGGCAGAAGCGATCGGCCATCTCGGCGCCCGGATCGTTTTTGCCGACGTGGAAGAGGACTATCTGACGCTCGATCCCGCCCGTGTGCAGGAGAAGGTGACGGATCGTACTCGTGTCATCATGCCTGTCCACATCTACGGTCATCCAGCGGATATGGACCCCCTGAAAGAGATCGCTCAGGCGAGCGGAGCCGCTTTGATCGAGGACGCAGCGCAGGCCCAGGGTGCACGTTACAAAGGTGAGGTCGTCGGCTCGCTGGGTCGGGCGGGGTGTTTCAGCTTCTATCCCGGGAAGAACCTGGGAGCTTACGGTGATGCAGGAGGCATCACCACCTCCGACGAAGCCATGGCCACACGCATGCGCTCGCTGCGCAACCACGGTCAGATTGCGGGTGGCCCGAAATTCTCCTACGCAGAGCTGGGGTTCAATCACCGAATGGATGGCCTTCAGGGTGCGGTCCTGGGAGTGAAGCTCCCTCATCTCGATGGATGGAATGCACGCCGGCGTGAGATCGCCCAACGCTACGAGGAAGGGTTGGCCTCCGTGGATGGGCTGTGCCTGCCGTCGGTGGCATCGTGGGCGACACCCGTGTATCACCTCTACGTCGTCCGCTGCGACAACAGGGATGGTCTCGCCGCGGCACTGAAGGCTCGCCAGATCGACACGGCTGTGCAGTATCCGATACCCCTGCACGGCACGCCGGCCTTTCAGGATTGTGGCGCCGCCATGGGAGACCTACCGGTAACGGAGAAGGCCTGCGAGGAAATCATCTCCCTGCCGATCTTTCCTGAACTCGAAGATGACCGGGTGGACCTGGTCATCGAAGCCGTGCGGGATTTCTTCGGGGCTTGATCGCCACCAAACGCCGCTGCTTCGGTGGTCAGCTCGGGGCGACTGGCTCAGGGGCGTGAGGTTGCCGCCTTCGAAGAAGAGATGGCCGACAGGCTCGGCCGCCGATACGCAGTTGCTGTGTCTTCGGGTACGGCGGCTTTGGCGCTGACCCTTCGAGCTTTGGGCGTTGGGCAATCACCTGTCTCAATGCCGTCGTATGTCTGCAGTGCACTCTTGCAGGCGGCACACCATGCCGGTGGGCGGCCGCTCCTGGCCGACGTCGACGAAAGGGACGGCAACCTCGATCCATCCGCCATTTCGGATGCCTCCGATCCGACCATCATCGTCCCCCACATGTTCGGCCAGCCGGCTGACGTAAGGTCCATTCAAGAAGCCAGTCGCGCTCACACAGGACCTCCTTGATCAGGTTATCGCCATGCGCCAGCGGATGGAGCCGGCCATCGAGCGGGGCAGAGCGCCGGGAGTGGACATCAAACGGGGTACCGGTGGCATTGTGGACGTTGAGTTCATTGCGCAGATTCTGCTGCTCGCACACGGTCATCGGCGCAAGGGGCTGCGCCATGCAAACACCCGTGTTGTGCTCGAGCGGATGATCGGCGAACGGTTGTTGAGCCCCCCCGACGGACGCGAATTGCCAAGTGGCTACGAGAGGCTTCGGCAGGTACTCAAGCCAATGCGTCTTGTGGATCGCAGCAGCAACACCCTGCCCGACGGGCCTGCCCTTGAGGCCCTGGGACGAGCCGTTGGCTTCGACACACCCACAGATCTCACCTCGCAACTCGAACGCTTAATGCACCGACTTCGCACGCTGTAACAGGACATCATCGATCACTTGCACAAGGACCTTCCAGGAGAGAACTCTACGTGAGCCAGGTCACATCGACGGGCTCGGCCTGGTTGACGGCAGCCGGTGCTGGGGCTCGATGGTTGGTGGGAATCATCTTTGTGGTCGCCGGTCTGGCCAAAGCCTATGAACCGGTCCTCTTCTACTGGGAGGCGATCTCTTACGTAGAGTTGCTCAATATCGAACGTGAGAGTTGGCCCCAACTCGGAGCCCTCGCCGTTTTCGTCCTGCCCGTGCTGGAGACAGGGGTGGGCGTGGCGTTGATCGCCAACTGGCACCGACGTTGGACCTTGTCGCTGGCTATCGCCATGATAGGGCTGTTTATCGCTCTTACCGGCCATGCCTGGCAGCAAGGCGCAGAGATCAACTGCGGCTGCTTTGGTACCCTCGCGGAGCGGACCCCGGGTGAGGCCCTGGTCGAAGATCTCTTCATGATGGGGGCACTGCTCGTCGCCTGGCGATGGGGCACAGAGCGCTGGGTTCCCTCCCTCGCCTTACGACGGGTGATTCTCGGTGTCGCTGCCCTCAGCCTCGTGCTGGTGTTGGTCGGCTACCTGCCAGAGTCTGACCGAATCGCCAGTTCCGACCTGAAGCCTGGTGTGTCCCTGAAAGGGCTGGATTTGGCCGGCGCCGACGTCGATCTGTCAGAGGGCACCTATCTGGTCGAATTGTTCAGTCCCCGATGCGGCAGATGCGCAGCGGCGGTGCCCAAGCTCAATTACTGGGCCGAAACTCCTGGGGTGCCACCCATCGTGGCCCTGCACACCTTTCCTCCCGAATCGAAATACATCACAGATTTCGTACGTCAATTGGAGCCGAAATACGTCATCGCCAGTATTTCGAGTTCAGATTGGAAGCGTTTGACGTGGCGGCACGGTTGGCCGCGACTGGCTCTGGTGGAGGATGGCGAGATCCAGCGTGTCTGGGAACACACTGGGATGCCATCGGCTCGATATCTTGTCGAATTGGCGGCCAACTCAGAATCCGACTAATGCCAACGGACCCTAGTTTATGCATGTAACTCATTGGGAGACAACTGTATGACTGCAACTGCCGAAAGCTCTCTCGCCATCTCTGGAGGGAAACCCGCCGTCACCGAACCACCGGGCGACCTGTTCACCTGGCCGATCATCACCGAAGCGGACGAGACGGCCGTGCTCGAAGTGCTGAGGCGGGGTGGGATGTCTGGCATGGACGTGACCCTCGAGTTTGAGCAGGATCTCAAGCAGTGGTTTGGCATGCCCCACGTGTTGTGTCACAACACAGGGACTGCGGCGATTCAGGCTGCTCTTTGGGCGGTCGGTGTGCGGCGAGGCGATGAGGTGATCTCTCAGAGCATGACCTATTGGGGCAGTTCGCTACAGGTTTTCTCCCTGGGGGCGACGGTCGTGTTCAGCGAGATGGATCCCAATACGTTGACCCTCGATCCCTCCGATATCGAACACCGCATTACCGAGCGCACCAAAGCGATCGTTCCCGTCCATTATTGTGGTCATCCCACCGATATGGACCCGATCATGGAGATTGCTGAACGCCATGGGGTGAAGGTCGTGGAGGACGTCTCTCACGCCCAGGGAGCCCTGTACAAGGGTCGACTCGTCGGGACGATCGGCCATGTGGGCGCCATGTCGATCATGTCGGGGAAGTCGCTGGCCTGCGGCGAAGGTGGGTTCCTGGTGACGAGTGACCAAGAGATCTATGAGCGGGCCGTTGCCTGGGGGCACTATAGTCGTACGGGAAAACTTGAGAATCCTGACCTCAAACCGTTGGCGGGCATGCCTTTAGGTGGCTACAAATACCGAATGCATCAACTCTCATCCGCCGTGGGGCGAGTGCAGCTGAAGGGGTATCGGGAACGGATGGCGGTCATCCAGGATGCGATGAATCACTTCTGGGACCGTCTTGAGGGCACCCCAGGGTTGCGTGCCCATCGACCGCCCGTCGCCTCCGGAGATACGATGGGTGGCTGGTACGCTGCTCACGGCCTGTATCGGCCGGAGGAGCTGGATGGACTGCCCGTCTCTCGCTATTGCGAGGCGGTGAACGCAGAGATCACGAGCGGTTTTTCTGTTCGCGGGGGGGCGAATCCTCTCATGCACCTGCACGCCGTGCTCAATGAGGCGGACATCTATGGCGACGGCAAGCCGACACGAATCGCCTTCGCGGACAGGGATCTCCGTCAGCCTCAAGGCAGCCTCCCTGTGACGGAGTCACTGCCGGAGCGGTGTTTCTCCATTCCCTGGTTCAAGCACTACCGGCCCGAGCAGATCGATCAGTATGCCGAGGCGTTCCGCAAGGTCGCCGAGAATGCGGAGCAATTGCAGTGAGTTCGAGCATCAACCCGCTGCGGCCTCGACTTTTCGGATATGCCACCCTGTTTCGCGCCCGACTCGAGTCGGATCGTTTCGAGCCCGTCGCTGTGGAGGCGGAGGATGAGGCCAGAGGTCTTGCCCACGGTCTGGCAGAGTACGTCGGCCTGACCGCAGATACGCCCCCAGCGTCTGCCATCGACCCCCAGGAGTGGGGCGTCTCGGTTCCCTTTGGTCGATGTGGACTCGACGATCGTCCTCACGAGCATGTTCGAGTCCTGGGGACGGATGAAGCCTGGTGTGATCGTCTGGACCTCGACGGGGCCATCACCACGACCCCAATTTCCGAGGGGGAATGTGCGACCTTTCGCCCTGGGTTCGTGCAACGCATCAGGGCCCGCCCCAAGCAGGGACGACGGGTTCTGGTCGCCTTTCAGACGGAAGATCACACGCCCCTGTCAGGGCACGCCGCGGCCTGGGCAGCCCCCGGAGCTGAGGTGCCGGATGAAGCGGGCGAGCGCGTTCGTCAGACCCACAGCGCATTCGACGACGTCGTCGCCGCAGGGCAAGCGCAGATCCGCGTGCAGGTAGCCCAGTTCATGGAGGCGATGCAACGTCGGCTGGATCAGACCGAAGGCCTGGCTGGTTTGCAGCAGGAGGCCCGAAGGGCTGGTTCATACGATGCGGGCCCAGACGACGACCTCTTCGACGCTCAGCGAGATCTGGTCACTCTTGGGGTGCTGGCCGGGATCGGTACCATGAGGCAGGGGCGGTTCCGGTTCCCTGGGATGTTCGGTGCGGTGGCGCCGCTGTTCGATCTGGTGGCCAACCCGAGTTGAGTGGCCGGTGGGTGGCGCGAATCGCTGGCACCATCGTCCGCATCTATCATTCACGCCATCAGCACCCCTCGGCCCCTCGTCGACTCAACACAGCGCATCGTTTCGGCCTGAGAGTTCGCCTGCATGCTCGCCATTCCACGATATCTGACACCCGGGTTGACGTTTGCGATCTGCAGTCTTGCCTGCGTTGGAAGTGCCAAAGCCGCTGTCCTGGAACAACATGTAGATATCGTCGATGGCTTCGTGACGATTGCAGCCCAAGTCGAATCGTCGGCGCTCGCCCCACGCGCCTGGCAGGTGCTTACAGACTTTGACAATCTGGATCGCCTTCTTCCCCCAAGGAATCTTCTTGGAGGATGGAACCCCTATAGGGCCTCGCGCGACCAGAATAGATTTTGCGCCGTCAATATATATATATCCACCGTCGTTGCTGCAGCCGCGATGCGGAGGATGCCACGCACCAGTCGCTGGCTGGTGCATCGCACACGCGGGCCTCTTACTTGCAGTTCAGCCTTGTGAGGTGATCGCCTCACGGATGGCGTCGATCGACTCGGGATTCACCAGGCTGGATGTGTCTCCCGGGTCTTCGGACAGATACGCGGTTCGTACGATACGACGCATCACCTTGGCGTTGCGTGTGCGGGGCAGATCGGGTACGAAATGCACCCGCCCCGGTCGCAGGGGGCGGCCAAGGAACTCGCCACAGCGTTGAGCGAGCTCATCGGCCAGGTCGTCAGAAGGCTCGGCGCCGTCGATCAACATGCAGAAGCAGATCACTTCCGACCCCTTCAGTGGATGGGGCACACCGACCGCCGCCGCTTCCACCACAGATTCGTGCGCGACCAGCACCGACTCGAATTCTGCGGGCCCGACCCGCTTACCGCCCACATTCACCGTGTCGTCAGATCTTCCCAGGATCCACCACTGGCCGTCCTCGTCGCGTCTTGCCCAGTCGCCGTGGACCCAGGTGTTGGGGACCTTCGCCCAATACGCCTGGTGATATCGTTCATCATCCTTGTCGCGCCAGAAACCCCGTGTCATGCCGATCCAGGGCGTCCGCACGGCCAACTCTCCGACCTCACCCACCAGAGAGTTTCCTGAATCGTCGATCACGTCCACTTCCATACCCGGGCAGGGGGCAGAGAAGGATGCCGCCTTGATGGGATGGAGCGGATTGCTCATCAGAATTCCGCCGCTGATCTCCGTGCCGCCCGTGTAGTTGACGATCGGTCGCTGGCCCTTGCCGACCGTGTCAAAGAGCCAACGAAAGGGGACCGGGTTCCACGGCTCTCCCGTCGATCCGAAAACCCTCAGCGTCGACAGGTCGACGCCGGCGCCGGACGCAGCCGGATCGACCGAAGCGCGCAGGGCGCGCACGAGGGTCGGGGACAGTCCAAGTGCCTTAAGTTTGTGCCGTTCAGCGATCTCCCAGACCCGACTTGGCCCTGGATGATCGGGAGCCCCCTCGTAGACGCTGGCCGTGGCGCCCAGGGCGGTGGCCCCGAAGATGAGCCAGGGGCCCATCATCCAACCCATATCGGTGACCCAGTGGATTCGATCACCGGGACCCACATCCATGCCGAAGGTCATGTCCTGTGCACCCTTGATGGGGAATCCACAGTGGGTATGAATGGCGCCCTTCGGACGGCCCGTGGTTCCCGAGGTGTAGATGATCATCAAAGGATCTTCAGGGGCCGTGTCTGCCGGCACGTCGTGCGGATCCTGCGGCGAAACCAGTTCGTGCCACCAGTGGTCGCGCCCCGATGTCATGGGGACCTCGTTGCCGGCGATCTTCACCACGATCTGGTGGTCAAGACTGGGGACGTCGTCGACGGCCGCGTCTGCCTGAGGCTTGAGGGGTACGACCTTGCCACGTCGGTGGAAGCCGTCCGCCGTGATCAGGGCCTGAGCTTCTGCGTCTTCCAATCGCTGCTGCACGGCACCGGTCCCAAACCCCGAGAAGAGGGGAAGGGCGATCCCGCCAATCCTGGCAATGGCGAGCAGGGCCACGGCGTTCTGCCAGGTCATGGGCAGATAGAGGCCGATTCGATCTCCTACACCAAGGCCCAGTTCACGCAGCCCGTTGGCGCAGCGGCTCACCTGGGCGGCAAGCTCGGCATAGCTGAATTCGCGAATCTGGCCGTCTTCCAACTCAGCGATCAGGGCCAGGCGTTGGGCTGTGTCTTCGTCCTCTATCCAGCGATCCAGGCAACTGGCGGTGATGTTCATCCGCCCTCCGGGACACCAGACGGGCCGTTTCCAATCCGTCGGATCCAGATCGACGGATCGCTCGTAGGGGACGGTGAAGCGAATGCCCAGAAACCGGATCAAGGCATCGGTAAACCAGGCCACATCCGCCGTGGACCGGTCCATCAACGTGTCGAAGTCGTCGATGTCATTGGCGCTCATGAACGCAAATAGACGGCTTCTGTCGATGTCCTGGTCGGACGGTGTCCAAAGTATCTGGTCTGCGTCGGGTCGGTCATTCTCCATGGCATTTTCCATGGCCTAGACAGTAGCGTAAGCCGTCCATCGCCTCAACTCCCATTGACAGATCGCCTCAGCTATACCCAACCTCCTGCATTCGTGTTCATGTCTCGTATCACCGTGGAGATACCCAACGCATGCCCCCTCGTCCCATCGCCTACCGCTACGAACCGCTTCTGAGAAAGCTCGATCGATCCGTCGAGGGACTCATGGAGCGTCAGATCCAGAACCTCGATCATGATGGCGTAGGGGGCTTCATCAGTCCTGACGACGGTCTGGCCGGGCCGAATGGGATCAGTTCCGCCGCCGCCTACGGGTATGCCTATCTGTTGCCAGGGGCTTCCCTTCACGGGGATCTGGATCTGGTGCAGCGCATCGAGGATGCCGCCGCGTGGGCTCGACGCAAACGGACCGCAGGAGGGCGATTCGACCTTCTGGCGACCAATTTCGATTCCTCGCCAGATACGGGATTCACGGTGCAGGCCCTGGCCCCGGTCGTGCGAGCGGCACAGCGACAAGAAGGGGATGATGAGGGTGCTCGACGGATCGCCGCTGCCCTGGGAGAGATCATCCGCACCGCCGCACCGGGCATGGTGGCCGGTGGTTTCCATACACCGAACCACCGATGGGTTTTGGTGTCGGCTCTCTCCATGAGTTGTGAACTGTTTCCCGATCTCGCGCCCGACGTGATGCCCACCATCGAGGCCTACCTGGCCGAGACAATCGACATCAACCAGGACGGTGAGTTCATCGAGCGTTCGACGAGTGTGTACAATCCCGTCTGTGATCGAGCGCTGCGTCTGGCTGCTGAGAGTTTGCAGCGGGATGACCTGCTGAGTGCCGTACGGGCAAATCTGGAAATGTCCTACCACCTCATGCATGAGGATGCCACGGTGGTCACGAGCTTCTCCACTCGCCAGGACCGTGGTGCTCGCGCCGTGCCCGGCGGCCTGGCCGATGCGTACTACTGGCTCGCCCGGCACGACGATGACGCGCGTTTCGCGGCGATCGCTGAGTGGCTCGTCACCCAGGCGGGTGGGGGTGCCACGTGGGAATTGGAACCTTTCCTCACGCATCCTGAGTGGCGTGACGATTCGAGTGTTACTCTGGAGCCGCCCTCGACATCCTATCGGAAGTGTTACGCCGCCTCTGGACTATGGCGGGTGCGCCGCGGGCGTTCAAGTGCCACCGTCGCCGAAGGCATGGACTCTCCGTTCTGCCTCAAACACGGCGAGGCCGAACTCAGCGCGGTACGTGTTTCGTCCACTTACTTCGCCACCGGCCAGTTCGTGGGCGAACAGATGGAGATCGACGACGACGGTGCAGCGACGCGTCTGCGTCACATGGGCCGGAACTCGGCGAAGTTCTATCCGGAGGGGTACGACGGCCCCGTCTACTGGTTGCCGATTCAGGACGGAACGAAAGTGGACAATAAGAACTGGGCGAAGGTCAGGGCACGCCGAGATACCTTCGATCTACCCACGATGCAGGTGGTCATGGAAGTACGCGAGGCAGATCCGTCAGCCGGTGAGATGGCCGCCTTCGACCTCCATCTGGCCAGTGAGGGAGGGGTCGACGGAGTGCCCTTCCAAGTCGTGTGCGCATTCGAACCGGGTGGAATCCTGACGACGGGTAGTGCGCACCTACAGACCCCGGCCGGGAGCAGCGCTGTCTTGCGGGAGGGAGAAGCTGTCTATCGGGTCGGCTCCGATCTCATACGTTTGGGGCCCGGGGCCTGCGCCCATACGATGTGGCACATGCACAACAGCGTGGACGACCCCGAACACTTCAGGCTGCTGATCACCCTCATGTCTCCGGTGGACTACACGCTGAAGATTCGTACGGAGCGCTTTAGCGCGTGAAACCAGATTCGATCTTGGCATCAGACGATCCCCGCGTCGGACGCAGAGAAGCGCTCCGCTGCTCGCCGCCCTGACGGTGTTTGGGGCGGGCACGTCTTGCGGTTCGAGCCGTTCGCCGAATCGACCCACCACTGAAGTTGGAGAGACGATCGTCGTTGTCGGCGCAGGGATCGGGGGATTGGCCGCGGCACGTCGTCTGGCGGATCGTGGATTCACCGTCATCGTTGTGGAAGCACGTCAACGCATCGGCGGGCGGATCTGGACAGATCGTTTCCTCGGGACCGCTGTCGATCTGGGCGCGGCGTGGATTCACGGTGTGAAGAACAACCCGATCAGCGACTTGGCAGATCGCTACGGTGCCGAGCGCCTGCGCACGGACTACGAGTCGGTACAACTCGTCGACATCGATGGGTCACGGCTTGACGATGACGCCCTTGAGCGCTTGGCAGTCGAGCCTGGATGAGGTCCTCGACGATCTGCGCAAGGCCAAACGCTTAGCACCTGTGGCATGTCGATGGAGGATGCATACGCCGCCGCCGCGGTGGCGCTGGACGCCTCAACAGCAGACCGCCGCGCCCTGGAATGGGCCGCTGCGTGCAGATCGAAATGGATCTGACGGCTGACCTGACAGACCTGTTCTCTGTCCGGCTTCGATGAGGATGAGGCCTTCTCTGGCCGTGATGTCCTGTTTCCAAACGGCTACTCGCGTCTCGCGGATGGGTTGGCCGAAGGTCTCGATATCCGGACCGGACAGCCGATCGTCTCGATTGCCACTCAGATCGAGGGGTGTCCATTCAAACGTCAGGGTCAACGATCGAGGCGGACCGCACGATTGTGACAGTGCCTCTTGGTGTGCTGAAGTCGGGCTCGGTTGATGTCCAGCCCGTAATGCCGCGGTAGAAGGTGGCCGCTCTCGAGAGACCGGAGATGGGCACACTTGACAAGGTGGTCATGCGATTCGGGCAGGTTTTCTGGAACGACGGCGTCGAGTTCTTCGCCGGGCTGGAGTCAGAGCGTTCGCAATTGATGAGTTTTCTGAACTTCCACCCTAGTAGTGGCGAGCCGATCCCGATCGGGCTCGCTCGAGGGTGACCAGGCCTGGCAGCTTGAAGGCATGAGCTCAGATCATCTGCAGGATCATGTGATGCAGAAGGTGCGTGGCCATCTTCGGCTCAGCAAGCCCCGAGCCCGAGCAGATGGTCAGCACACGATGGCACGCAGATCCCTTTGCGCTGGGATCCTATTCTCATCTCCCGCCAGGCGCGTCCCCGAGTGACTACGACCTTGTCACTGAAGCGGTGGAGGGACGACGGTTCTTCGCAGGCGAGGGCACCAGCCGGAAGTACCCGGCAACGGTGCATGGCGCAGACCTGAGTGGCGAGTCTGCGGCGGCCGAGATCATCGATCTGGTTCTTTGACCGCCCAGTTCATTACACGGCGTAGGCGACGGAGCCATCCTCCCGCAGTGGCGTCTGGCCACTGTTCATCGGTGTAAAGGGGCGCCGCTCGATCAGTTCGTCCACCAGTTCCACGCCGAGGCCCGGTGCATCGGTCAACGGGATGTATCCTCCCTCGCGGCGATGGGCGCAACGGTAGACCACATTCGCCTCAGACTCATCCCCCCGGCTGTATTCCTGGGTGACAAAGTTCGGTATGGTCGCATCTAAATGAACCGACGCGGCCGTGATCAGAGGGCCAAGGAAATTGTGGGTCACCACAGCGCTGTGATAACTCTCGGCGATGGCAGCAATCTTCTTGCAGTGGGTGATGCCACCTGCGAGGCCGACATCGGGTCGCACGTATTGTGGGCCGCCACCCTCGAGCAGTTCGCGGAATTCCCAGATCGTCGTCAGTCGCTCGCCATTGCCGATGGGCACCTGGGTACGCCGCGCCAGGTCGGCTTGCGCTTGAATCGAGTCGATCTGGATCGGGTCTTCGAGGAAATAGAGATTGAATGGAGCCAATGCCTCACACAGCGTGCGGGCTGTCATCGGTGTGAGTTTGCGGTGAACCTCGATGATGAGATCGAGATCAGGCCCCCCACCTTCGCGAGCCGCGGCGGTCAACTCGACGGCATTCTTCACCATCTTGTCGATCCCTGCATCGATGTGATGGACGGGATCGAACTTGAGGGCCGTGAAACCTTCCTCCGTGGCGGCGCGGGCGGCATCGATCATGGCATCGGGCGTGCCACCACCACCCAACAGGTGCAGACGAATCTTGTCGCGACATCGTCCGCCGAGCAGTTCCCAGATCGGTGCCTGGAAGTGTTTGCCCTTGATGTCCCACAGAGCGATATCGACGGCACTGATCGCACCGGCCAGCGCCGTTCCGCGGAAGGGCGACATGCGATACAGATGTTGCCAGTGGTGCTCGATCCGCAGGGGGTCCTGACCGATGAGATACCGCTGGAAGGCCTTCACGATCTGGTCGACGGCTTCTGGATACCCCCAACACGCGGTCTGACCAACACCAGTGAGTCCGCTGTCCGTCGTGAGACGGACGACATACCCTCCACCGATGAAAAAAGACTCGATCCGTTCGATCTGCATGAGTTGTTTGCGCCTCCTCGGCGTCTGGTCGATGTGAGTAGTCGCTATATTATCGGGCCTCTCTAAGCCACGCCAGCCACTGACCCACAAACAGGATATCATGACATCTTCTGAAGATCCCGGAGCTGAAGATCCAAAAGAGCTTCGCTTTGCCGCACCTCGTCTGCGACGTGCGGCTCTTGTGACCGGTGGCGCTCGCGGACTCGGGCGAGCGATGGCGATGCGAATCGCCGCCGAAGGGCGCGATGTCGTGATCGCAGATCTACTCGAGGAGCAGGGGAAACAGACGGCCAAGGAGATCGCAGCCCTGGGACAGCGAGCCATCTTCTGTCTCACCGATGTGACCATCGAAGAAGAGGTGCACAGTGCGGTGGAAGCGGCGATCCAGGCGTTCAAGCGTCTCGATATCCTGGTCTGTGCCGCCGGCGTGCTCGGCCTGGAGGCCCCGTTCCACGAGCAGTCTGCCAAACAGTTTTCGAAAGTGATGTCGATCAATGTGAATGGTGTCTATCACGCACATCAGGCGGCGATCCCCCACATGCGCGAAGGGGGGTGGGGACGCTGTGTCACCATCACCTCGGGCGCACGGCGCGGATCACCCACGCAGGTACCCTACGCGGTTTCCAAAGCAGCCGTGTACACCCTGGTTCAATCCCTCGGCAACGCCTATTCCGCCGAAGGGGTCTTCGTCAACGGTGTCGAACCGGGGCGCGCACTCACGGATATGGTCGTGCCGAGGTTCTCGCCCGAACACATCGCCAATCCGGGCAATCCGCTCGGCCGCTATTCTGATCCGGAGGAGGTCGCCGAAGTGGCGGAGTTCCTCTGCTCCGAGCGCAATACGTATACCACCGGTTCCATCTGGAGCGTGAAGGGCGCCTCAGGCTAAGGGAGAAAACACTCATGGACTACGTCCCTCTTGGGAACAGTGGCGTGAAGGTTTCACGCGTTTGTCTCGGCACGGCCTTTCGTGGTCAGGCAGATGACGACGTGGCCGTGCAGACAATCGAGACGTCGATCGAACTGGGCTGCAACTTCATCGACTGCGCGAATTTCTATGGGCGGGGCCGGTCAGAGCGTATTCTGGCGCGGGCGATCCGCGGCAAGCGTGATGATCTGTTCCTGACGACGAAAGTGTGGAGCAAGATCGGCGATGGACCCAACGACCTTGGGCTGTCCCGCTACCACATCATGCGCGAGGTGGAGCGAAGTCTGACCCGTCTGGGCACCGACCACATTGATCTGTATCTGCTGCACAACTGGGACGGTGGCACGCCACTGGAGGAATCGCTGCGTGCGATGGATGATCTGGTGCGGCAGGGGAAGGTGCTGTATGTGGGGGCGTGCAACTTCACCACCGCTCAGCTGCTCGAGGCCCTGTGGACGAGCGATCGGGGAGGCTGGGATCGATTCGTCTGCCTGCAGAACCAGTACAACCTCCTGCATCGGCTCGAGGTAGAGCCGGAGATGCTACCGGCAGTTCGTAAGTACGGACTCGGGCTGATGACCTATAGCCCGCTGGCGGTGGGACTGCTGACGGGACGTTTTCGACGAGGGCAGCCGGCGCCGGAAGGCACGCCATGGACCGGTGACCGATTCGAGCGTGTGATGACGGAACGCGTGGAGGCTGTGGTGGCCGTGCTGGTCGAACTGGGGCAACAACTAGGGAAGACACCTGCCCAACTGGCGATGGCCTGGTTGTTGGATCACGAGGAAGTGACGGCGCCCATCGTGGGGCCCGACATGCCCGAACACGTGGAGGAGACCTTCGCTGCTCTGGATGGGACTCTGCCTGCTGAGGTTCGTCAACGTCTGGACGAAGTGTCCCTGGTCGAGCCCCCAGCTCGATACGACCGACAGTGACGATGGGACGAGTGGAGCCCCTCGCACCGGGTCATCGCGTCCTCTATACGTCGCCAGATCCATCCCGCGTGTTCGCCTACTCACCTGGGATCGTCCGTCTCTCGTGCGGCCGCCTCGTGGCGACGATGGACCAGGGTGGTCCGGGTGTGGTCGATCTGGCAGGCCCCAAGGGGTTCCGGGGTGAAGGGAAACACGCCTGGCAGGGACGGATCTTCACCAGCGATGACCATGGTGAGAGCTGGCAGGAGAGAGGTCTGTTTCCATTTATGCACGCTCGTCCCTTTGCGGCCGGTGGCAGAGTGTACATCCTCGGCCATGATGCGGACCTGTGTGTGATCGCCAGTGACGATGACGGAGACACTTGGGGACAGGTCACCAGGCTGACCGACGGCCAGGCCTGGCATCAATCTGCCTGCAATGTTCACCATGCGCGAGGTCGTGTGCATCTGGTGATGGAGCGTCGCGTCTACAGAGAAGTGAAAGGGTGGCCCGTGTCGGAGCTGGCGCCGGTGCTGATGGTGGGAAGTGAAGGGTCGGATCTGACCGACGCGGCGAACTGGACCTTTGCCAGTGAACTCGTCTTCCGCGACCTGGAACCGTCTCGTATGGTGGGCGTGCCATTCTGGCAAGAGGGAGTGATCCGGGAGGATGGCAAGGGAGCGACCATGTTCCCCCCGGGCTGGCTAGAGACAAACGTGATGGAGTTCACCGACCCTGATCATCTCTGGCACGACCCCGAAGGGCGGTCACTTTATCTATGGATGCGTGCACACACAGGAGGCACGGGTCTGGCCTGTGTCGCCAAGGTGGTCGAGTCTAACGACGGAAGCTGGACGACCCAGGTTGCCACGGCACCCTCCGGAGAGCCCATGCTGTATGTGCCCTGCCCGGGAGGGCAGATGCGCTTCCACATTTTGCAGGACCCCGAGGACGGGGACTACTGGTTGCTCTGCTCACAGGCGACCGACTCTATGCGTCGACCCGAGCGCATGCCAGCCGATCGCTACGGGCTGCCCAACAACGAGCGTCACGTGCTTACCCTCCATTTCAGCACCAACTGTGTAGATTGGTGTTTCGCGGGTATCGTTGCCCGCGGAGACACGCCTCGGCAGGCTCGTCACTATGCATCCATGGTCGTCGACGGGGATGACCTGTGCGTTCTCTCTCGATCTGGTGACGAGCACGCCCACACAGCCCATGACGGCAATCTGATCACGCTCCACACGATTCGTGAATTCCGTTCACTGAAATACTGAGATGACACCCTCGGTTCAGGATCTCAAAAAGATCGGTGTTCGACTCGACGCCCTGCCCGACACGGCTCCCCCTGGTGTCGAGGCTCGATCCTTCGTCTTCGACGACCCCGTTGACGTTATCTGTGTGACGAGGCCAGACCAGGTTCACAATGCCCTGGCCCGGATCGAAGAACACGTGGCAGCTGGTTGTCACGCGGCCGGATACATCGGATACGAAGCGGCAACCGGACTCGATGAGGCTCTGTGCACGGCCGAGCCTTCCGGGAAGATTCCGCTGCTGTGGTTTGGGGTGTTCCGCCAGCGTCGGACGGTGTGCGCCCTCGAAGGGGTAGAAGTGTCACCACAAGCCGCCTCCGCTTGGCTCCCGGAATGGACCCCTGTGCAGCACGAGCAGCGTGTGAAGCGAGTTAGAGACTGGATCGCGGCAGGCGACACGTATCAGGTCAACTTGACGATGCAATTGCGCGCCGCCTTCGATGGCGACCCGGAGGCGCTCTACCATGCGCTGTGTCTGGCCCAACCCACACCCCTGTGTGCCTTCATCGATACGGGCCACTTTGCCGTCTGTTCCGCGTCTCCCGAACTGCATTTTGCGCTGGATCAGGGCGACCTGATCACACGCCCCATGAAAGGGACGCGACCTCGTGGGCGCTGGGCAACCGAAGACGACGGGCTGGCTGAGGAGTTGGCCGACTCGGCCAAGGAGCGCGCAGAGAACACGATGATCGTCGACCTGCTGCGCAACGATCTGGGTCGCGTGGCGGGTGCCGGTTCGGTTCGCGTTGATCGACTATGGGATGTGGAGCGCTACCGAACCGTTTGGCAGATGACGTCCACGATTCGGGCCCAACTGCGTGATCGGGTGACTTTGCCGGTCTTGTTCAGCGCACTGTTTCCATGTGGGTCTATCACGGGAGCGCCGAAGATTCGAACCATGCAGATCATCGACGAGCTGGAGGACGCTCCGCGTGGCGTGTACACAGGGTCGATCGGTTACATCTCACCGAGCAAGGAAGGTGGAACAGGCCTGTGCGACATGGAGGCACGGTTCTCTGTGGCAATCCGTACGGTCACGGTTGAGCGCGAGCGTCGGATGGCCGTCGCTGGTGTAGGAGGAGGCATCACCTGGGATTCGGTCGCGGCCTCGGAGTACGCTGAATGCATGACGAAGGCACGCTTTCTGTCCGGTCCCATCGCGGAGCCCTTCCGCCTTCTGGAGACGATGCGCTGGGAGCCGGAAGGAGGGATCTGGCTCCTGGAGCGTCACCTGGAACGACTCGAAACCTCGGCCCGATACTTCGATTTTCACTTTGACCGGGGGGCGATCCTCGACAGCATTCTCAAGGGCGTCACAGAGGGTTGCACCAGTCCTGCGCGGGTGAGACTGACCCTGGCCGAGGACGGGTCGACGTTGGTTGAGATCTCCGATCTCGACGAGGAGGTCGTCAGCTGGTCGTCGGCGATCGCCCCGGGGGCGGTGCACACCGATGATGTGTTCCTCTATCACAAGACGACGAATCGCATTACCTATGACCGGGCACGTCAGGGACTCGATCATGTGGATGAGCCGATCCTGGTCAATGAGCGAGGGGAGGTGACCGAAACGGTTCGGGGCAATGTGGTGGTTACCCTCGACGGTCGCCGACTGACACCACCGGTCGAGTCTGGATTGCTGCCCGGAACCTATCGTGAGGAGCTGCTGCACCAGGGGGAGATCGAGGAAGGCATCGTTCTTGTGGAGGATCTGCTGGCGGCGACGGAGGTTTTCAGCGTCAATTCCGTACGGCGGTGGGTGAGGCTGAAACTGGTGGTGGCCGAAGCACGACAAAACATCCGCGCGTCCTGAGTTGGATTTCAGCGTATAGATCGAGGAAGGGAAAGGGTCATGTATCGAATTGGAGAGGCCGAAGTGCGCAGGATCCGCAAACTCATCGAGAGTGGGCGAATCTTTCGTTATGGCCAGGGCGGAGAGTGTGATCGCTTCGAGCAGGACTGGGCGGCTCATGTTGGGGTCCGATACGCCCGCATGGCAAGGAATGGGACCTCGGCGATCTATACCGCTCTTGTGGGCCTTGGTGTGGGACCTGGTGATCAGGTGATCGTACCCGCTTATACGTACATGGCCACGGCACTGGCCGTTCTGGCGGCTGGTGCGATTCCTGTGATCGCTGACGTCGACGATTCGCTGACCCTGTCACCGGCTGACGTGGAACGGCGCATTACGGTTCACACGAAGGCCATCATACCCGTGCACATGGTGGGGTTGCCTTGCGATATGACACGCCTCATGCGAATCGCACGCAAACACAAGCTGTTCGTCGTTGAAGATGCTTGCCAGGCGGTGGGGGGTGGTTTCCGCGGCAAGATGCTGGGCGCGATCGGTGATGCGGGGGCCTACTCCTTCAACTTCTTCAAGAACATCACCTGCGGAGAAGGGGGTGCTTTTGTGACCAATCGGCGCGCCGTTTACGATCGCGGCTCCGTCGCCGTCGATTGCTGCTCCTTCTATTGGAATCCGGACCAGGAGCGTGAGGAACTTCAGTTTGCAGGTCACAATTTCCGTGCGTCCGAGTTTGAAGGTGCGATCCTCAACGCACAGTTGAGTCGTCTCGAGCCGATGATGAAGAAGATGCGCCGGCAAAAGCAGCGACTCACGTCAGCCGGGGAGAAAGCGGGTCTGAGATCGATCGTCAATCACAGTATCGACCACGAATGTGGGACCCACGCCGGATTTCTCTTCGACACAGAGAAGCAGGCGAGAGCGTTTGCTGGTTCTCTGGCTCAGCAGAAGGTTTCCTGTTTTCTCCCCATGGACACCGGGCGGCACGTCTATACCCGGTGGGAACCCATCATGAGGAAGCAGGGCGCGCATCACGCAGCCCTCGATCCGTTCAAGATCCCGGCGAATCGAAAGGCCAAGATTCGCTACACACAAAAGATGTGTGCGGCTTCTCTCGATGTACTGTCACGGGCCGTGTTGGTGCCGACCCATCCTGACCAAAAGGCCGACGATGTGCGTCGGATGATCGCAGCGATCAAGACCGCCGCTTGAATGCCGATATGATCATTGCCCACATCTCGGATTTTCATCTGCGTCAGCATCTGAAAGGCACATCTGCGGCTCTGGGTCGCCTGAGTCGAGAAATGGTCGATAAGGTGCCACGTGCTTTGGAGCAGATTGTCGAGGCTCACCCCGACCTCGTGGTGGTGAGCGGCGATCTCATCGACCATCCCTTCGAGGACATGGATCACCCCGACCATCTTGACGCAGGGAGAAGAGATCTTCGCTGGTTCTCCGAGGCGCTTTCGGTTCTGCCCATGCCCACCGTGGTGTTACCCGGAAATCACGACCATCTGGTGCTCTTTCATGAGCAGTTCCAAATACCGGTAGACTTCATCGTCAAAGGGCTCCGAATCCTCAGTTTCGCTGACGCGGAGGGCGAGAATCACATTCCACAACGGCAGGGTGACGAACGCGTCCTCTTTGATCAGGCATTGGCCGATCAGGACCCACGACCGCAAGTTCACCTGCAGCACTATCTGGTGTATCCGCGCCGAGACGAGGGATATCCCCATACCTATGGCGATGCCGAGGCACTTCGCACAGCGATCGCACGAAGTGGTCGTGTGCGACTTTGTCTGAGTGGTCACTACCATCCGGGCCACGAGCCGGAATGTGTAGATGGGACCTGGTTTTCGGTGGCACCGGCTTTCTGCGAGGCGCCTCATCGCTGGCGACTGTACCGGCTGGATGTCGACGGTCGTACCCTGACATGGGAGCCCCGCCAGCTGGGGCAGGCATGAGCGACCCTATCACAAGCCAGAAGAAGACGGGCGATGGCCTGCGGCAGATGAAGCCGAAGGGAGAGCCCATCGTCGTTCTCACCTGCTATGACTATCCCTCCTCCCTTTGGATGGAGGAGGCCGGCGTCGACGTCATCTTCTGCGCAGACAGTGTGGGCACCAATGTTCTGGGATATGATGACGAGCGGCAGGTGACGATAGATGACATGGTTCATCATCTGAAGGCAGTGCGTCGCGGAACGAAGGATGCCTATCTACTGGCCGATCTGCCCTTTGGCAGCTGTGACAGCCCGGACCAGGCCCTGGACAATGCCCTCCGATTCGTGTCTCTGGGGGCCGATGGTGTCAAACTTGAGGGGCACAAACCCGATGTGGTAGAGAGGCTGGTTGCGCGGGGTCTGGACGTTTGGGGACACCTTGGGCTCAATCCTCAGCTGCACGAACGTAAGGGGCTCAAGGCGCGAACGGCGCGAGGTGCCGCGCGCCTGCTGACACGTGCCAAGGAGCTGGAAGCAGCAGGTGCGAGCTTTCTCGTGCTCGAACTGATCCCCGAGTACGTAGGACGCGTCGTCAGCGAGGCCCTCACCATTCCCACCATTGGCATCGCTGCAGGCCGCTACACCGACGGCCAGGTCCTGGTGGCGACCGATATGCTCGGCGTTCACCATTTCGACCTGCGACACGTGGAGAGATTCGCCGATCTGCGCTCGGTAGGATTGGAGGGAGTGCGTCGGTACACCGACGCGGTTCGCGGGCGTCGATTCCCCGACAAGGCTCACGTGCGTGATTTCCGCGATCCGGAGCAGGCCGATCAGTTTCAGAATTGGCTGGACGCAGGAGCCCCCGAAGGTCTCCCAGAGTGATCTTCTAAAGGAACGGGGTGCAATTGCAGCGAGAGATTTTGCCGGGCGAGATCTACCGACTGCAGCCTGGCGGTGAACGTGTCTCCCGGGCGCATAGAACCCGACACCGAGACCGATGTTTCCAGGGCCAGGTCTGGCAACAGCAACAAGCCCCGCCGGCCCCGCACATCTACAACGACAGCCGTGCCCTCCCACTCGGGGCGCTGTTGTAGATAGACGAGGGTCCAATGGCGCCGTGCGTCGGCCTCTCCGCCGCGGACGCCACCGGCGACCGCTTCGGCTGCGCCAACCCTTTCCACAACAGTCGCCGGATCCATGGTCTGGCCCCGTCCCAGTGCGCCCCGCAGTTGCTGATGAGCCACCAGATCCAAATAGCGACGCAAGGGACTGGTCGCTCGAGCATACATCTCGACACCCAACCCGGCGTGCGGATCGGGTGTGCCGCTCACACGTCCGGGACGCTGACATCGGCGCCGAGAAAAATCTGATGCAGGTCCGTCCGGCTGCGTGGCCGCCATTGCGACGGCTTCTGGATCAGGTGTTGGCTGTGAAGAAAAGGGGAAGGGAATCTCGCGCTCTGCTGCGAAACGAGCGGCGCCTTCGCCAGCCAGGATCATGGCCTCGGCAACCATGTCACGACTCTGGAGCCAAGTCAGGGGTTGAATGTCGATGACGGGTGCGTCCTCTTGGTCGTGCTCATCGACACGAATCCTTGCCTCCGGCCACTTCAAGTCGAGGGCGCCCGCCCGTAATCTTCGTTCGTGAGCACGCTGGGTGATCTGGTGAATACCTGCCAGCGGGGGAGTCTGGAGTCGAGGGTCTGCATCCTGATAGCTGAGTCGTTCCACCCGCACCCAACTTGGCATGACACTCACGTCACTGATCAGACCGTCCTCGTCGATCTCCAGGCGGAAGGACAGGGCCGGTGACGGGTCCTTGAGTCCAAGACCCAGTTGCTCAACCACGGCCGGCGGTAACATCGTCACGGGGCCGGTCGGCAAATAGAGTGTTGCGCCTCGACCGCGTGCTTCCATGTCGAGGGCGCTATCGATGGGCGCCAGAGCGGCTACATCGGCGACGTGCACCCACAGTGCACCATCGGCGTCGATGCTGACCGCGTCGTCGGGGTCAGTGTTGCCCTCGTCATCGATGGCGAAAGCGGGCAGGTGGGTGAGGTCGGTGCGGGGTTCGTCGGGCAAGGTGCCCACATCGAACGCCGGAGATTGAGTCGGCAAATCATGGCGTTTGAGATGCGGAATCCGACGCTCGTCCCACCAGCCAACGTCCAGCAGTAATGCGTGAGCCGCTTCTGGACTTTCTGATCTACCCAACGCACGCAGCACTCGGCTTCGAGACGTCGTCTCTTCGGCCATACGTTCCACTTCGCGCAGGTGGTCGGCGTCCTCGGCTTCGCAATCTCCACACCGCACGCGTTCCACGAATTGCGCCCACGCTTCGGATTGAGCGGCAGCTTCATGTGCCTGCCTGTTTGACTCGGCGACCTGCTCGTCGGTGCGTGCCTGTATCGTTTCGATGGACCCTTCGAACAGTACCCCCTCGTCCAGAAGGCGCCAGCTTCGCCACGCATGTTCAGAAGTGGGGGGATCGGCGTGGATCAGCCCGGCAAGATCCTGTAGGTCAACGGTCTCACCCTCTGCGGCAAGCAGTTGGCGAACCGCATCGGCATCCTCCGTAGAAACGTCACCGATCGCTGCCAGTCGGGCAGGGTCACAGGGGCCTTTGTGAAGCAGGGCAACATCTTTGGGGCGGACCTTCTGTGTCGAGCCATCCACCAACTCGATCACGAGCCGGTCCGCGCCTGGCTCCTTGACCCGTGCGGGCCGGCCTTTGTAGAGTACGAGTCCGTCCTTTGGCAGATTCGCCAACCTCCGTCTCCCTATCCTCGGATGTAAAAGCCTCTATCCTGTTAGGGATGAACCTAACCGCCCGTCCTCTCTGTCGATAGGTCCTGTCCAATGCCATCATCTTCACCCGATCCCTACGAAACCCTGGAACGCGAGCCGCGAAGCTCGGCGTGGGTGTGGCTGGGTTATCTGGTGCTCTACGCGATCGCGATTCCCTGGTACTGGCCCGTCGGCTTCCGTGGACCTCTCATCCTCGGGTTGCCGACCTGGGTCGCAGTAACCCTCATGGCCGTTGTGGCGTTGGCCCTCTGGACGAATCTGGTGATTCGCCGCTGTTGGATCGATTTGGGTGACGAGACGGAGGACGCCGCCGGTGAGTGACGCTTCCTTCGGTTTCGGTCCAGGCGCTCTTCTGCTGATCGGGCTCTATCTGCTGTCCATGATCGGTATCGGCTGGCTCGGTCGCCTCCATCGAAGATCCGACAGTCTTGCAGACTTCTATCTTGCCGGTCGATCGATGGGGTTTGGTGTCCTGTTTCTGACGCTCTATGCGACCCAGTACAGTGGCAATACGATGTTCGGCTATACGGGGAAGTCGTATCGAATTGGCTTCGAGTGGACGGTGAGCGTCCTGTTCATGTTCTCCATCATTGCCGGGTATCTGTTGTTTGCTCCGCGACTCGTCGTCATCGCAAGAAAATTCCAGTTCATCACGCCCGGGGATTATATCCGCGAACGCTTCGGTTCTCGCCGTCTGACGCTACTGGCGACGATCCTCATGATCTACGCTCTGGGCAACTACACACTTGCCCAGCTAAAGGCGATGGGCGCGGCTGTTGAGGGCATCACTGATGGGCGGATCGGCTCGGAGTATGGCATCGTCGCCCTGGCGATCATCATGGTGGTGTACGAGACCCTTGGCGGTATGCGTTCGGTGGCCTGGACCGATGTGATTCAGGGCGTCGTCCTGCTCCTGGGGTTCACGATCCTCCTGTTCCTGGTGCCCGCTCTCGGTGGTGGTCTGCAGTCGGTGGTCGATCAGTTGTCGGTGGAGCGACCACAGATGGTGGAAGTGCCATCTCTCGAGACCTGCAACACGTGGATCAGTTTCATTCTGCTGTTGGGATGTGGTGCGGCAATCTACCCACAGGCGATTCAGCGTCTGTACGCCAGTCGTTCCGTGAAGGGCCTGAAACGTTCTCTGGCTGTGATGGCCTTCATGCCACTCACGACAACCCTCATCGCACTGATCTGCGGTCTTACGGGTCGCGTTGTGCTTCCCGGTATGGAGGGGGTAGACACCGACCAGGTTCTGGCCCGTCTGTGCGGGTTGATCATGCAGGACTCCTTCCTGGGTTATTGGCTCGTCGTGATCATCATTGCCGCGGCGTTGGCGGCCCTTATGTCGACGGCCGATTCAGCACTGCTGTCCATTTCCTCCATGTTCACGCGAGACATCTACCACGCCCATTTCAGGCCCCAGAGTACGGAAGAGGAACTCACCCTCGTGGGGAAGGCGTGTTCCTGGGGGTTCATCATCGTGTTGGTGTTGATCGCCATCGGCACCGAGAAGACCCTTGTCCGCCTTCTCGAACTCAAGTTCGAGGTCTTGATCCAGATCGTTCCGTGCTTCTTCCTGGGACTCTATTGGCCGCGTTTGTCTTCGCGCGTCGTGCTGACCGGATTGCTTGCCGGTCTTGCTGTCGCCCTTGGGCTGACATGGGCGGGTCAACCCAAGGTGTGGGGTTTCCATGCAGGGGTTGTCGGGTTGGGGCTCAATTTCGTGATCTGCCTGCTGGGTAACGCCTGGTTTCCCGTCGTCGAGGACTGAAGAAAGAGATGGTTCCATCATGATCATCAAGAGTGTCGAAATCTGGACCGTCGTGGTACCCACCATTCCCGGTCGCGTGCACAGTCCCGAATGGGTATCGGAGACCGGTTGGGATCAGGTGCCTAAACACATCATTCGCCTCAACACGGACACCGAACTGGTCGGCATTGGCGAAACCGGTCGCGGTGTCGAACTCGATGTTGTTCAGCAAGGGGCGCGACAGATGGTCGGACAGAATCCCGACCAGATCTGCCTGCGGGACATCTTCGCCAGGGCACAGGACCGCGTTCTGGATGGGGAAGAGCGTGGCGTACCAGCCACCGGAGGTGGGCCTGCCTACCAGGCTTACGAAATGGCCGTTCTGGATCTGGTCGGCAAGGCACGGGGCGTGCCCGTTCACGCACTGCTCGGAGGTGCAGTCCGTTCGCGTGTTCGCGCCGACTACTGGATGGGACACCAGACCCCGGAAGACGGCAAGCGGGCCGTCGAAAGAGCGCTCAGCTTCGGCTTCAAGGGGGTGAAGATCAAATGCAAGATCGAAGAACCCATGGTGGAACGGCTGCAGGCGATGCGGGATGTGGGCGGTGCCGAGTTCAAGGTGACCGTCGATCCCAACGAACGTTTCCATACTGCGGCGCAGGCGATCGATCTGGCGCAGCAGTTGGTCGCCGTTGGCAATGTCGAAGTGTTTGAGGATCCCATCCCTAAATTAGACATCGAGGGATACATTCAGATCCATGAGGCGTTGGAGTGGCCGCTGGCCATGCATCTGGGGAGTGGTGCCCAGATGCTAAGGGCACTGGAGGCAGGCTGTGTCGACTGCTTTAATCTGGGGTCGGGCCCTGTGAAGATGCCGGATCTGTCTCACATCGCCGCCGCCGCGGGGATGCCGTGCTGGCACGGGTCGGGCAATGATCTGGGTATCATCGATACCTCTTACATCCATGCTGCTGCTCTGGCGCCCAACTGCACCATGGCCTCCGACTTTGTGGGAAGCTGGACACGCGAGGATGACTTGATCCTTGAGCCGATCGAGTTCGCCGATGGCTACACTGCCACGCCACAGAAGCCGGGTCTTGGGTGTGAACTGGACATGGCTGCACTACCCAAGTATGTCCAGCATTACGAGGAGATCCTTCCATGATCAAACCTCTCGTCGGGCCTTGCCCCGACGGGCCGAATGTCATGGATGTATCGTCTAAGAAACACCGAGTTGTTGTGGCTCATCGTGGAGATTCGGGGCACTATCCAGAAAACACGGCGGCCGCCTTTTCTGCGGCCGTGGAACTGGGTGTCGAGTGTATCGAGCTCGACGTGCATTATGCGAGTGACGGAACTCTGATCATCATCCACGACGTCACCGTCGACCGCACCAGCGATGGTGTTGGGGCCGTGGCTGATCTGACCCATGCCCAGATCAGGACATTCGATGCGGGCCGCTGGTTTGACGATCGTTTTGCGGGTGAGCGATTCCTCACCCTCCATGAGGCCCTCGAGTGCATCCCTGATCCAGTTCGTCTCAACGTGCACATCAAGGCGGAGTCAAAGACACGAGACGCAGTGGTGGCGTCCACTCTCGGCACGCTCCGAGATCGAGCGCTGCTGGACAGAGCCTACATCGCTTCTGATGAGGCGACACTATCCGTGGTCCGGCAGGTCTACTCTGGGATTGAAATCTGCAACCTTTCGGTCCAGCCGGCTGAGGACTATGTACAACGATCAGCGGCGATAGACTGTCGCATTCTCCAACCGGGTCATGCGATGACGGATGCACGACTGGTTGAGGAGGCCCATAGGCATGGGATGTTGGTTTTTCCGTTCTTTGCCGACGAAGAAGATGAAATGAGACGGCTCATTGCCTGCGGGGTTGATGGAATGCTGACGAATGAGCCCGAGCGTCTACAACGCCTGAAATGAACCGAGGAGACTGACTTTGTCGCTGAAGATGATCACCCGTTCGCTCGCCCTTGGCCTGGCTGTAGTCATCATCGGCTGCGGCGATGACGCGAAGAAGGAAGAGGAGCCCGCGCCGACGGCGCCTGATTTGACGGCCAATGCTGTCCTTCTGGAAGAGATGGAGCAGGCGCTGACCAAATCGGTGGCGCTGATCTTCACCGGCGGTGGCGCCGTTCAAGGGGCAGGCGGGGGCCAGGTACTGGTGGAGGGCACTTCCTTCATCTTCCAGGACTACTCTCCCGATGGCGAGTTGATCATTGGCGGGCAACTGGACATGGAGCTTCTTGCGTCTCCCGTGACGCTCAAAGGAACGATTCAACTCAGTGGCTCGATGGAATTCGAAGTGGTTGTGGATATGACGATTGATGTCACACAGGATCCGTTCACCTATGGCGGAACGCTGACGGTGGATGAGGAAGTCTTCGACGTGACTGAACTGCAGGAAGAGGCGAACTCGTGAGCACGGCCCTCGCAGCATCGGTTTCACAGTGGCGACAGGCGCTCACCGAGCCCGGTTCGTCGTTGTCGGGGCACCTGCACGTGATCTATGGGGAACACGGGGATGCGTGGCGTCAACGCTATCTGCGGATTCTCGACGACTTCGAGGCCACATTTGGTGCACAGGAGGGGCCTGTGGTCATCTCCCGGTGCCCGGGACAGATGAATATCATGGGCATGCATATCGACTATGGAGGCATGCCAAGTCTGCGATTGGCGGTGAAGGGGCACGACACGGTGACCGTCGTCCGTCAGCGCGACGATGACGTGGCTCGGCTGCACTCTCGATATGAGGGCCCAGAGGGAGACCGCGACTTCGATCCCGCCGAATTCTCTGTGCGAGAGTTGGCTTCGCCCGACCCGCTAGGTGACAGTCGGCAGGCGCTGATGGAATACGCTGGACAGATCTGCACCGAACGGGAACGACAGACGGGGAGCACCATCGACGACAGTTGGTCGATCCTGCCGCAAGGGCAACTGGTCTATCTCGACAGTTGGCTGCGTGGCCGAGATCGCACGCTGACGGGGCTCGACGCCCACGTCTACAGCAATGTTTCGCCCAGCGGCGGCATGTCCTCGTCATCCGCCCTCGTCATTTCGACAGCCTACGCCGCCCTTGGGATGTATGGCGTCGTTCCGGGGCAGGACATGACGTGGGAGGATGCGATCGATGGAGTAGGTACTTCGGAGTGGATTCGTGGAACACGAGGTGGAACAGCCGACCACGGCGGGATGGTTCTGGGTCTGGCAGGTGAACTGGTCAGTGTGGGCGTTTTTCCTGCACAGCCCTGCGGCAATGCGCCCCTGCCACCCGAGTTTGTGGCCGTCATTTTCGACAGTGGTGTTCCGCGTGTCTATGACGAGGCCGGCAAGGAAGAGACTGTGCTGGCTTATCCGCTGGGAACGTTCGTGGTTCGGGATCTCCTGTTGCCGAAAAGAGTGGGACAGCTCGGGTGGGAGGGATTGCGGTGTGACTTCCACGACCGAATCGAATTGATCCGAGATATCACGCCGGAGAATCTGGGGATCACGTCGGCCCAACTGAGCGAACTTCTCCTCGAAGTCCCGCAGAAAACCTCTTTGAGTCAGGTTGAATCGTGGGCAGCAGAGGAGGGACAGGCTACCGCGTTTTCCGAGATGGTGGCTCAGGATGTGGGGGCGAAATTCCCGAGGATCACGGCCGACGTGGATATCTATCTGCGGCGGCGCTTCCTTTTCGGGCTCGCCGAACAGGACCGGGTAGCGGCGACGGTTGATTATCTGGCCGCCGGTGATCTGCCCACGGTATTCGAGTTGGTTCGATTGTCCCATGAGGGTGACTACGACGAAGAAGTGGAAGATGCCGAGCTTGAACAGATCGCCCAACGTGCGGCAGCTGGCGATCCACGGGGGCGTCTCGCCTTCGTTCCGGGCGGATATGGCCGGATGACGCCCGCCTATGACCAGTTCGTCGTGGCGTTGAATGACTTCCTTTCGTCCTACGGCCAGGACGCGGGAGCCATTCAGCGACTCGGTGCAGGCTGGGGAGGGAATGTGGGTGGTCTGATCTCGCGTCGGTTCCTTGCCGGAGACGAACGACAAGCCCTCGAACGCCTGCTGCGCGACGATCTGGGCGTTCACGTCGATCTCGACAGCTGCGTCGCCACACCTGGTCAAGGCGCGGGACTGCTGCCCGCTCCCGCGTGAGTTCGCCCTCCGATCCGCTGCTGTCGGGGTTGAAGGTTCTCGACTTCACCAGAGTCCTGGCCGGTCCTTTCGCAACCATGGTCATGGCCGATCTCGGCGCCCAGGTGGTGAAGGTCGAACTACCGGGCCAGGGCGATGATTCCCGGGGATTTGGGCCGTTCGTCGGCGACAGACGAAGCGCCTACTTCCTCTCGGTAAATCGTGGAAAACAATCGGTTACTCTCGATCTGCGAACCGACGCGGGGCGTGATCTGGCTCTGCGTTTGGCAGAGCAATCCGATGTGCTCGTTGAGAACTTCCGGCCGGGCAGCATGGACCGTTTTGGTCTGGGGTATGAGCAGGTGGCGGCGCGCAATCGTCGAATCGTGTACGCCTCCGTGTCTGGCTTCGGACAGACCGGGCCCTACGCGCATCGACCGGCCTACGATGTGATCGTGCAGGCCATGAGCGGACTGGCGTCGATCACGGGTTTGCCGGGCCAACCTCCCGTTCGGGTTGGTTCATCCACGGCCGACTTGAATGCAGCTCTTTTCGCCGTGATTGGGATCCAGGCCTGCCTTGCACGCGCCCGATCCACCGGTCAGGGGGAACATGTGGACGTTTCGATGCTCGATTGCCAGGTGTCCCTGCTCGAGAACGCCATCGCGCGATACGACGTAGAGGGGCAGGTTCCCGGACCGCTGGGTTCACGACATCCGACGATCACCCCCTTCCAGTTTTTCGCCACGGCTGAGGGCAATCTGGTCATCGCTGCAGGGAATGATCGTCTGTGGCAGCGACTGTGTGAGGTGATCGATCGTCCAGACCTGGCTAAGGACCCAAGATTCGACAACAACGCTCTGCGCACGCAGAACCACAGCGAGTTGGAGCCAGAATTGGCGGCGGTTTTCAGTCAGCAGACCACTGCCCACTGGCTTGAGCTACTCGAGGCGGCTGGCGTGCCTTGCGGGCCGGTGAACGACATCGCCGACGTCGTCGACGACCCACACATCGCGCAGCGTGAGATGATTCGAACCCAGATGGAGGGGGATATGGGCGTCCGAGTCCCCGGTCCTCCTCTCAAGTTCTCCAATGCCTCCACTGCCGAGATTCGACCTGCACCGGGCCTGGGAGAGCACACGACGACCATCCTGTCTCAGTGGCTGGGCCTGGCCCCATCGGAACTCGACAGCCTGCAGGAGGCGGGGGTTGTATGAACAGGGCGACCGCCACCTGTGAAGGCACCCCACGTCAACAAGGAGACCCGCTGTGATTCCCCTCGTGAGCAGCCTGTCCTATGGCCCGCTGAATCTGTGCCAACTCCCGCGGCTCTGGTGGAAAGCTTCGCTGGCTACCGCCGGGCATCTGGCCGAGGATTACCCCGAGTGCAGCGGTTTTCTGGACAATATGGTCCTGGAGCGCTGCGGTCTGGATGCGCAGACGACACTCGAGCACATCCACCGGGAGCGCCCGGACTACCTGACATTCGAGGCCTGGGTGCGTCAGCAGGCCGACGGTGGGCCATCGAAGGAGACCTGTGAAGAGTGGAACGGATTCATCCGCAATCGCATCCACAAGCAGGAGAAACTCGACGACATCTACCCCGCCGTCGGACTCGATCGAGAATCGGGTGTCGACTCGGCCGTGGTTCTGAACCACCTGGAGGACTGGCACTATTACTTCCAGCGCGATCTAACCGGCGACGGCCTGGCACCCTGGGATGGTCAGGTTGTGCCGCTGGTGAGCAGTTTGGATATCGGCCCCCTCGGGCTGATCCAACTCGCCCGGACCTGGCACAAAGTGCAGCTAGAAGCGGCGGGCATCCTCCATCCCGACTACCCAAGCTGCGGCGGTGGTCTCGATCGCCGCGTCATCGAAGAGGCCCTGGGCATGGAGGTTCCCGTCGTCGTCGATCATCTGAAGACGGAACGTCCATCCTATCTCGGTTTTGAGGCATGGCTCGGCGACAAACTTGCGAACCCCTCAGAATTCGCTTCTCGTCGCGAGATCTTCAATGCATCTGTCATTGAGAGGATCCACGCGGAAGAGAAGCGGGCGGACATCCAGAAGAATCTGAGCCGAGAAGATGACGGGTCACTGCCTCGGGAGGGCGTCGTGCTCAATCACGTCGAGGACTGGCACTACGCACATACGGCGCTGATCGCCGACTAGTCAGTGGCCAGGAACAGGGGTAGGTGATCCACCGTCGTCACGCGAATTCAGAATCCCAGGTCACGGCCACACCAAGCTCCTGGCCGATCTCATGGAGGCGTTCGAGTTGTTCGGCGCCCATCTTGATACCTTCGGCACGATAGCTCTGTTCGAGTCGGTGTTCTACACCTCCCGGCAACATGATCTCCTCGTGGTTCCCCACAGGGAGCATCTGCTCGGCGGCCAAGTCGGCCATCTGCGTGATCGCCTCCCGCACCTGCATGACGGGTGCGAAGAGCCCTGCATCCAATAACCACACCATGGCGCCCAGACGTGCGCCGGGCCAGCGCTCGTGGACCTGCTGTGCTCGTTCGCTCGCCTGTCCGACGCAAGCCCCCCCGAGAGCGGTGCCGACGGCCGTGTATCCAATGGACTTGAAGAAGGCTGCGGGGATCATCGTTTCGAGGTGCTCGAATTCTTCCCCCTTCTGATAGTCGGCCAGAATGCATGTGGCACCATCAAGAATGAGTGGGGCCTTGTTCTCGGCGGCGGGAAGTCCGAAACAAAGAGGGGGATTGCCATATTGTGCGGCTCTCTTGCCTTCATTGGAGATGTAGTATTGCGGATAGGCGCCCTGGACGGAGAATCCGATGAGATCTTCTTCCATGGCGCGACGCACGTAGTGGCCGGCCGAACCGTAGTGCCCGATGGCCCGCACGGCACCCACGGCGACACCCTTCTCCTTGGCCTTGGCGATACACATCTCGGTGAGCTGCATAGTCGGCGCGTAGCCGAGGGAGCCGTCGCCATCGAGCAGGACCGACGTATCGGTTTCCTGCACCACGCTGATCTCGGGGCGCGCATTGACCTTCCCCGTCGACACCGCGCGACAGTAGCCGGGCAGCGCCCGAGTGCCGTGCGACACGACCCCGCGCAGATCCGAATTGACGAGCAGTCGGGCCAACTGGGCGGCGTGGTCGCCCAGCAGTCCCGCCTTGTGAAGACATTGGGTGGCAAAATCCGTCAGCTGATCTGCATCGAGGCGGACGAACTCCTCTGGCGGGCGATTCATTGGGTCTCGCGGCGATGTGAGTGGAAATGCGCTACTGGTTAAAACGAAGGGCTCGACCCGGCGGTGGGTCGTGCAGGTCGTCGACGGCTCGTCCCTTCCGGATGACGGGCACACCGTTGACGAACACATGGTCGATGCCATCGGGCAACTGACGAGGATCTTCGTAGGTCGCGCGATCGGCGATCGTTTCTTCGTCAAATACGACTACGTCGGCGAACCAGCCTTGCTGAAGCTGGCCTCGATTTTTGCAGCCAAAGCGTCGCGCTGGTCGATCGCTCAACTTGGCCACAGCCTCTTCCAATGTGAACAGCTTGTCGTCTCTGACACAGGGTCCCAAGACGCGAGGTGCAGATCCGTACATCCGAGGGTGGACCTTGCCGTCCGGGAAGTGGATGCCATCCGTCCCCATCAGATAACAGTCATGGGCCAACCAGGGATGGATCAGACGATCATCCCCGTGATGGAACACAAGCAGAACTGCAAGATTCTCCTCGATGAGCAGGTCACACAGAGCGTCCTCGGGAGCCTTGCCTGTATCGGCCACGTAGTCGGACAGCAGTCGGCCAATGTGGTGGGCGTTGTCGCTTCCAGGTAGCCAAGCGATGTGGATGTGACTCAGGTCCATGTTTGCCAGATTTCGCCCGAATTCCTGTCGCACGTGCGGGTCTGTCAGGTGGGGCAGTACACCGAGCGGCCCCTGCTCCCACACATCATAGGGAAGCAGGAAGTTGAGCATCGTCGAGCCGGGCAGATAGGGATAGACATCGTAGGAGAAATCGACCTGCTTGCGTGCCGTGTTGTCGATGTAGTCGAATAGCTCGTCGGTCATTTCTGGTGTCGTGCCCTTCAGGTGCGATATATGGACGGGGACACCTGCTCGCCGGCCGATCTCCACAGCTTCCTTCACGCCTCCGAGGGTTGTCTTTCGATACCGCACATGGGTCACGTAGAGACCACCGAAGCGTGCCATCGGTTCGCAGGCTTCGACGATCTCATCGGTGGTGGAGAAACACTGGCCGATGTAATCGATCCCGGTCGAGACACCGACGGCGCCTTCCTCCATGCCCCGTAACACGTCGGCTCGCATACGCTCCATCTGAAAGTCATCCGGCACTTGCCGACCCCAACCCGCGGCCATGGCCTTCACGTTGGCGTAGGGCAGGTGGCTGATGACATTCTGTGCCGATCGCCGATCGAGTTTGTCCAGATACTCACCGACGCCCGTCCAGCCGTCGTACTCCTCGAAGTTCAGGGCATTCAGCGACCGCAAGTAGTAGATCCAGTGGGGTGCTGTGCCTGCATCCATGGGAGCATAGGAGATGCCATCGGCCATGATGACTTCCGTCGTGAAGCCTTGAGCCGTTTTTGGCTCGAGATTCTTGGTCTTCAGCAACCACGCATCGGAGTGGTTGTGTACGTCGACGAAACCGGGGCACACAATTCGACCGGAGATATCGAGACACTGTCGGGCGTTGGATGCCGACAGGTCTGTGTCGATGGCAGCGATCTGATCGCCAGAGATGCCGATGTCGGCTCGGCGCCGCTTCTCTCCCGTGCCGTCGATGAGGGTGCCATTGGCGAGAATCAGGTCGAACATGCGCCATTCCATGAGGTTGGAGACAGTGATAGGGCACGGCAAGGTATCCCCGGTGAAGGAGCGCGGCAAGGTGCTCGTGTCGTCTTCAGACAGGACCTCGACAGGGCGAAGGAGCAGGTTTGACATGAACAAGACACTGGGTCTTTGTATATCACACCCGACCTGCCTACCCTTAACGGCCCTCGGCCAAAGGATGAACCCGGTGATCGTCGACCCCCACGTACATGTCTGGCTGAACGACCCCGCTTTCCCATGGCCGGCTGAGAACACCAATCCTCCTGAGGAGGATCGGACGGCAGAAATGCTGCTGCAGTTGATGGACGAGCACGGTATCGACAAAACGGTCCTCGTCCAGGTGATCAGCTATCGCTGGGACAACAGCTACGTCGTGGACTGTGTGAAACGATATCCGGACCGTCTCATGGGCGTGGGTCGAATCAATCCGGAAGATCCCGCCGCAGCGGATCATCTCAGCGAATGGGTCGAGGGTGGCGGGATCCATGGCGTGCGTCTCAGTCCTGGAGTGGGCGAAGCGGGCGACTGGTTTACCAATGATGAACTGATGGATCCTGTCTTCGCACGCGCTGAGTCGCTGAAGGTGCCCCTCTTACTTCTCACACGGCCACCACGTTTGCTGGATCTGGCAAAGCGACTGGAGAAGTATCCGGATCTCGACGTGGTCATCGATCACATGGCTGACTGCGAGCCAGAGGATCTCGATGGCCGCAAGATCCTGACCGATCTGGCCCGATTCGAGCGTGTGTACGTGAAGATCAGCCACACTTGGTCTATCTCCAATGAGGCGTATCCCTGGAAGGACACTCACCCTCTGGCAGAGGCCGTTTATCAGGCTTTTGGTGCGCAACGGATCATGTGGGGGACCGACTGGCCCGTATGTCTCAGCAAGGCTGAGTTCGGTCAGACGCTGTCGGTCGTGCGGGACGAAATGAAATTCATCGCAGCTGAGGACCTCGACTGGGTCCTCGGAAAAACTGCGTTGCGCCTTTGGCCCTTCAAGGGCTGATATCGGCACACGTAGAAACAGAGAGAGAGAGAGAGTAGGGCATGCTCAGAGTAGGAATGGTAGGGGCAGAGAACAGTCACACCGTGGCAATCGCTCG
>PVBE010747338.1_pt1 | contig 36744 bp, 34 predicted proteins | sample 1631181 | NCBI WGS metagenome assembly PVBE01 (sample SAMN08397723, study PRJNA350692) | Marine metagenome, whole genome shotgun sequencing project. | isolation source: water | place: Pacific Ocean | collected 2012-04
ACCACCACAAAGTGGACTAACAGCGCACTTTTCTCGTATCGCAGAAGCCACAGAACTACCAGTTATGTTGTACGACATCCCTGTCCGTAGCGGCAAAAAAATAGAAACTGAAACATTGCTTGAGCTCGCACATACTGTAAGTAATATTGTCGCTTTGAAAGATGCAGCTGGAGACCCGGGGGAAACAGCCGTATTCCTTTCACAAGCGCCAGAAAATTTTGAAGTATATTCTGGCGATGATTCGCTTAATCTTGCCCTTCTAGCAATTGGCGCTGTTGGCGTCATTGGTGTCGCAACCCACTGGACAGGGAAAGAGCACCAAAACCTTGTAAAAGCGCTCTTTGACGGAGAAATCGAACAAGCTCAAAAGATAAATGCGTCTTTGCAGCCATCATTTGCTTACGAGTCAACCATAGATGCGCCTAACCCTATCCCAGCGAAGGTGATGATGAACATACTTGGCTTTAATGTAGGCCTTGGGCGCCCACCAATGGATGTAATACCGGAAGGATTACAAGAGCTAGCGAAAAGCGTTGTTTCCCAGACTTTAATTGGGAAATCAATGGAAATTTCATAAGACGATTCTCGAATTTATGGATGACAGCGTTACAGTTACTTTCCTGGGTGGACTAGGCGATATTGGTCGGAATTGTGCTGCGATTGAAGTTCGGAGCCAAATCCTACTCCTTGATTGCGGACAACTTTTCCCTGATGACTTAATGCCTGGAGCCCACACGGTGCTCCCCGACTTCAGTTACTTGAACGGACAAACTGAAAAAATAGTTGGCTGCATAGTAACTCATGCCCATGAAGACCATATCGGGGCGTTATCACATGCGCTCAGACTGACTGAATTTCCTATTTATGGGTCACCATTTACGTTAGGGATGGTACGACATCGTCTAAATGAAGCAAATTTAATGGGGAAAACCGAACTCATCCCTATACAGGATGGTGACGTCGTCAGTATCGGTGATTTTCAATGTGAGTTTTTGCCCGTAACTCACTCAATTCCCAGAGGACTTATTTCAGCGATTAACACTCCACAAGGAATTATCCTCCACTCAAGTGATTTTAAATTAGACCTAAACCCCATTGACGGCAGGCTCACTGATCTTGAGAGAATTTCCGAAATATCTAGGGACCCTGGGATCAAGCTACTTCTCTGTGACTCAACGAATGCTGAGATACCAGGAAGTGGAATTTCAGAAACCGACGTGGGCGCAGAGCTAAAAAAAGTTTTTCATTTGCATGAGAATAAACGAATTATCACAGCGTGTTTTTCAAGCCATATTCATAGAGTCCAGCAGATAGTTGGGATTGCAGTTGAGCAGGGAAGAAAAATAGCAGCTTTAGGTTTTTCTATGAGAAGAAACGTAGGCTTGGCAAGAGAGTTAGGGATTCTCTCCTTATCGGAAAACGACCTTATAGATATTTCGGAAGTAGATTCTTACCCACCTCATGAAATCTGTGTGATAAGTACCGGTTCTCAAGCAGAACCTAGGTCGTCGCTAGGATTAGCAGCGAATGGGAATGGGCGTTGGTTAACCATAGGGTCTGAAGACACAGTAATTCTTTCATCGCGAATGATACCTGGGAACGAAAAACGTATCGGGAGAATGATAAACAACTTAAATAGTCGAGGCGCAACTGTCCTCAGTGCTGATTTTTTACCCATTCATACTAGTGGTCATGGCCAACAAGATGAACTCGCAACTTTGCATGAGGCAGCGAACCCAGAATGGCTTGTTCCCGTTCACGGAGAATACCGTCATTTATTAGCACACAAAGACCTTGCCGTTAGGAATGGCATGGAACCTAAAAAAGTCCTTCTTGCAGTAGATGGAGACCAAGTAGTGCTCAATGACGATGGTTTGAGGCTGGAGGAGAAAGTATGTGAAGGGGCGTACGTGTTCTCCCAAGGTTCTATAACGGAGAGAGAACATGGTATTTTTTCCGAGCGAGCGACTCTGGGAGAAGAAGGTTGTGTCATAGCAAGCCTGACCGTTGATCTACAAAATTATGAAATAGTCGCTACTCCAACTGTTCTAAGTAAAGGTTGGCTGAATGGTGGCATAGCCAGAGAATTCGAATCAGAAATCGAAGATATATTGCTAGAAGAGATAGAAGAGTTGCTTGCTGCCCATGACCAAATTACGCAAGATTTACTTAGGCAAAGGGTTAGGAGAGTTACCGGAGGGTACGTCAATGAAAGAACTAAACGACGCCCAATGATCATTCCAATAGTTGACCTCATATGAGATAAAACTAATACGGGGCTTCGGGGTTCATCAGTCGCTAGATATACCCAAAAAACCATGTGGATAGTGTTACCGTTGAGCTTATTGTGGCTAAATCTAAAGAGAAATCTGGCAGAACTTTAAAATCATCCCTTAAGAACGGGAAAACAGAAGAAGGATTGAGCCGGAGAGAAAAAACATCTAAGAAAAATAGATCACAAGAACGAAAAAAGCCAGGAAGGTCCATAGCTAAAGTTGCAGGAAGAACCTTCCAATCAGCTTTTTCTGGTCACAAAACAGATCTGATAAGCCTTGGGTTGGTTGTAATCGGATTAGTTGCAGCTCTTGGGCTGTACTTTGGTACAGCAGGGATAGTAGGGAAAGCCCTAGGGCCATGGGTATTTCGTTCAATTTTTGGCTTCGTCGGGTATGCAGCTCCAGTCGCATTAATCACAGCTGGTGTCTATTTAACCTTTGAACTTCCTATTGAAGATGAATCATCAGATGAGGTAGAACCTACTGTTCGCTTTGCCCCTGTCTTTATAGGGAGTTTGTTTGTTTTCTCAGCGGTCTGCGGACTTTCGCATCTGAACTCTGATTCAGGCAACTATGGGCTTTCCAATATAGGAGAACTCAAGGAAGGCGGAGGGATACTGGGCTATATAGTGGGAGCCCCTCTTCGTGCTGCCTTCGAGCAGATCGGTGCCACATTTGTTCTGATAGCTATCGGCCTTATAGGGATCATCGTAATAACTGGCATGACATTTCGACAATCATTGGCCAAGGTATGGATTCTTCTCCGAGGTTTATTCAGAGGGATTTCAAATGCGATTTACCTTGCGATGGGAGAAACTAGGGAAGAGATCGCTCAACGAAAAGGAGTTACTGACAATCCTCTTATCCAAATAGATGGAGAGACTAGGCCTGTTGGAAAGGGAAAGAAGGCTCCCAAAAAGGTAAAAGAGGATAGTGAAAATCAGGTTTTCGGTGAAGAAGAAACATCAGATCAGGTTAAAGAAGAAGAAACCGAAAAGAAAGAAGGTAAACCGAAAGGTCGCATTTCCAGCAAAGAAGAAGATCCTATAACAACTGGAGAGCAATTAGAAATAGAACTAGGGCCAGCCTCTAAAGGGTCAATATGGAAATTGCCATCGAATAAAATTCTGGTGCGTTCCGCAGTTCAAGATGTCAATGAGAAGCTCGTGGAAGAGAGAGGGCGTGTTCTTGAAAGAGCATTAGCAGCGCATGGTGTTGAGACACGGTTAGTGGGAATGGTCGTAGGGCCAACGGTTACCAGATATGAATTGGAGCTAGGTTCTGGAGTGAAAGTCTCGAGAGTCACCGCACTGCATAAAGATATTGCCTATGCAATGGCTTCGGCAGACGTAAGGATTCTTGCACCTATTCCCGGTAGGCAAGCTATTGGCGTGGAAGTACCAAATAACGAACGTCAAGTAGTTGCGCTAGGCGATGTCCTTAGCTCGGTTGAAGCCCAAAGAGCTACTCACCCTCTGGATGTGGCAATCGGAAGAGACATCAACGGGAAATCAATCGTTATGAATTTATCAGAAATGCCACATATCCTAATAGCTGGCGCTACTGGCGCTGGAAAAAGTTCGTGTATAAACAGTATCGTTACCTCAGCTCTGATGCGGTCAACCCCTGATTCTTTGAGAATGATCCTTATCGACCCTAAACGCGTTGAAATGTCTCAGTACGAAAGGGTTCCACATCTTCTCACTCAACCAGTTGTTGACCCGAAAAAAGCCGCTAACGCCTTGCAGTGGGCTTGTCGTGAAATGGACCGCCGATACGAAATACTTGCAGAAGTACGATTTAGAGATATCGCTGGCTATAACGCAGCTTATGACAAAGGTTCAATTCAAGCACCACCAAGTGCCATCAATCCAGATGGGACTCCGAAAACCTATTCTCGCCTTCCATTCATTTTAGTCGTTGTAGATGAACTTTCTGATTTGATGATGGTCGCCCCTCGAGATGTTGAAGACTCGATTTGTAGAATCGCTCAAAAGGCTAGAGCAGTCGGTATTCACTTAGTCGTTGCAACGCAGAGACCTTCAACGAATGTAATTACGGGAGTAATAAAAGCCAATATTCCAGCGCGAATAGCTTTCGCTGTCTCCAGTTTGACTGATAGTCGCGTAATACTGGACCAAGGAGGAGCAGAAAGACTAGTTGGTCGGGGTGACATGTTAGTCCTCGATCCAAAATCATCTAGCCCTCACAGAATCCAAGGTGCTTGGGTAAGTGAAGATGAAGTTAAACGAGTCGTGGGAGCATGGCGAAAACAATCAGATCACTTGAAAGAGAAGGGCAAGATTGATGAAATTTCAACTCAACAAGCGATAACTGAAGTTCCAGTTACTCCAGCTGGAGAAGGGTTGCCAGGGGGATCAACAGGAGATGCCGGTGATGACGAACTTCTCCTAAAGGCTATGGAACTAGTAGTTGAGTCTCAACTAGGATCTACCTCCATGCTTCAGCGCAAACTCCGAATCGGATTTGCTAGAGCTGGTCGAATAATGGACCTTCTTGAGGAGAGAGGTATAGTCGGACCAAGCGAAGGTTCCAAACCAAGAGAAGTGCTGATGAGTGCTGAACAAATGCATGACAAAGGGGACACTAGCGATCGTCCGCTATAGAATTCTGCCTGACCTATGTTTCTCCAAATCGTCCTACTAGCAACTGGAATTTACTTTCTTATTCATGGGGCGGATTTGCTGGTTGAAGCATCAGTTTCATTAGCGAAAAAAAATGGAATCTCTCTGGTCATAGTCGGGGCGATAATCGTAGGCTTCGGGACAAGCATGCCAGAAATGGCTGTTTCAACGATGGCAGCGGGGAGAAATGACTTAGATTTGGGAGTGGGAAATGTAATCGGATCAGTGGTTGCAAACCTTTCTCTAGTACTCGGAGGTGCAGTTTTAGCAGGGAATGTGCCTATTTCTATTTCACAAAGAAGCACCAGAACATACTTGCCTCTCTCACTAAATGCAGTGTTTTGGTTTTGTTTTTTTGTTCAAAACGGACTCCGTAGGTACGAGGGCTTTATCCTTCTCGCTATTCTCATTATTTCATTGAGCACAATCGTGAGAATCGAGAAAGGAAACCCTGACTTCCTCCCCGAAGAAGACCTAGACGACCCACCCGTGTATAGAGGGAAGCTGAAAAAAACTCGTCAAAAACTAGAGAATAATGATGCAGGTAAGGCAGCCTTAGGGTTTTTCCTGATCCTCGTATCATCTTGGGTTATTACGGAAAGCTCTACAGGCTTAGCAGATAAATGGGGAATAGGAAGCGGGTTTGTAGGGGCTAGCATCGTCGCACTTGGGACTTCTTTACCGGAGTTGGCCGCATCAATTGTCGCTGTAAAGAAAGGCAAACCTGACATAATTATTGGCACAATCCTAGGGTCAAACATTTTTAATGGAGCTGCTATAGGGGCAACAATGGGAATCATCGGACCAGGAGAAATAAACGATAATACGTTAATTGGGCCGTTAACAATTGTGTCAATATCGCTTATTGTCCTCCTTTGGATTGGAAAAGGATTTTCGAAAGAACCAGTAGGAAAAATCACTGGATTGATCCTTCTGTCAATTTATGGTTTGTGGATGTTGCTTGTAGGTATATAGCAATCGCTATAAAAACACAAAGACACCTAGTTATACATAGAATTTGTGAGGATACGATTAAGCTATGAGCCGAAGCTACTGGATTGAAACCCTCGGATGCCCGAAGAATGAAGTTGATAGCGAAAAACTCGCTGGGACACTGCATGAAGAAGGGATGGTCCCAGCAAACTCTATAGAGATAGCGGATCTAGTAGTCGTCAACACATGTGCTTTCATTGAAGATGCAAAAAAGGAAAGCATCGAAACGATCTATGCGCTTAATGAAGCAAGAACAGAGAACTCTAATTTAGTAGTAACAGGCTGCATGGCTGAAAGATACGGGAAGGACCTGCAAGACGCTTTTGACGATGATGTTGATGCAGTTGTCGGTTTTGGCGTTCCTGTGACCCTAAAAGAAAAACCCGAAATACCGGAATTTGACCTACTGAACTTACCTCGTCCAAAAACCCACAATCAATGGGGGTACGTAAAAGTTGCCGAAGGATGCGATCGCATCTGCGGCTTTTGTTCAATCCCATCATTCCGAGGCCCACAGAGATCTAGGACGATGGCATCAATAAAGCAGGAAATACAGTCAATGGATCTACAAGAAGTCGTTCTAGTAGCACAAGATCTGGCATCCTACGGAAGGGATATGCCTGACGACGTTTCAATAATAAATCTTTATAAAGAAACGAGTGAGTTGGTCCCTTGGGTCCGTCTTCTTTATCTTTATCCTTCTAGCCTGACGAAAGGCTTGGTAGACCTCATAGCCGATAGCCCAGTACCTTATTTCGACTTGAGCTTACAACATGTCTCTAGGCCATTGTTAAAACGAATGCGCCGCTGGGGAGACAGTCAAAAATTTACTGAAACTATTCAAAGAATAAGAAGACAGAACCATGAATCTGTTTTTCGGACAAATTTTATTGTTGGGTATCCGGGTGAGACAGAGGAAGATCATGACAAACTTCTCCAGTTCGTGGAAGAAAATGAATTGGATTGGTGCGGTTTTTTTGCCTACTCACGTGAAGAAGGCACCTTTGCTGATTCCCTAGATAACCAAGTTGATATCAATCTTGTTCGAGAAAGAATGCAAGAGCTCAATGAATTACAAGATGCTATAACTGCGAATCACCGAGATAATCTTGTGGGGACACGAGTGAAAGTTCTAGTTGATTCAAATGGAACTGCAAGAAGCTTTAGGGAAGCTCCTGAGATCGATGGGGTTATACATGTTCCTGAGAATCTTAAGGTTGGCACCTTCTCAACAGTTAAAGTGGTTGAAGCGACCGGAACAGATCTAGTAGCTACTAACTATCTTTCGTAATGGAACCAATGAACAAAAAGCCATCAATTAAGTTATCAAGCGAGATTTTAACCCCTGCAAATATCATCACGATCACCAGGATTCTTGCTTCGCCAATCTTATTTGTTCTGATTCTTTCTGCTGATGATAAAAATGGGGCTTCGTGGAAGGCATTCATACTTGGTTTCATTTTTGGAATAAGTGACGCATTTGATGGCCAGATTGCTAGGGCAACTGGAAGCGTTACGAAACTAGGGGCATTTCTGGACCCCTTAGCAGACAAAGTGGTCGTTTTGGGATGCATGTTATCGCTCTTATCTATAGGAAAATTCCACTGGCTTCCTGTGTTCATTATCGTGTTAAGGGAACTAGGTATCTCGGTTTACCGGTTTTGGGTTGTCCGTAAGGGAGTTGTAATCCCTGCTTCAAATTTGGCTAAATGGAAAACTTTTGCTCAGGGCACGACACTTCTAATAGCGGTTTTGCCTCCAACCAGTGAGGCAGAATGGTTAGTGATTTCAATGCTTTGGTTAGCTGTAGCAATGACCTTGCTAACCGGTTGGCAATACATACGAAGAGGAAACGAGGCATCTCAAAGCACTCTATTAGGAAAGGGGACTTGATGAAGCGAACAAGTTGCGAGGTTGTTGCAGTCGGAACAGAACTATTACTAGGGCAAATTGTGGACACTAACTCGTCATGGATAGGTGAACAATTGGCACTTTCGGGCATCGATAGTTACTTCCAAACCAAAGTCGGAGATAACCCAGAGAGAATAAAAGCTGTTCTGAAACAAGCATTAGGCAGGTCAGATGTCGTTATTGTTTGCGGCGGTTTAGGGCCAACTCAAGATGATTTAACAAGAGATATGATCGCTGAGGTAATGGGGTCCGAACTAGTATTGGATGAAGAACTAGCTGAACGCATAAGGGCCATGTTCGCTGGCAGGAATAGGCCAATGCCAGAGAACAATCTCAGGCAAGCAATGGTTCCCGAGGGTGCAACAATATTACCAGTCATGCCTGGAACAGCTCCGGGTTTGAAAGCACCGATAAATGGGAAAATTATTTATGCCGTTCCAGGTGTTCCATGGGAAATGAAAAAAATGGTTGGAGAAGTAATCATTCCAGATATTCGAAAACAGGCGGGATTGAAGTCAATTATCCGGTCCAAGACTTTGAGAACTTGGGGAGATTCAGAATCAGGATTAGCCGAAAAACTCTCGGGAGAAATAGAAAGACTGGATGACGCAGGCGAAGCAACGATAGCTTTCTTAGCTAGTGGTATAGAGGGCCTTAAAGTCCGACTTACAGCTAAGGGCGAAGATGAAGAGTCTGTATATTCCACTCTTGAGAAAGAATCCCAGATAGTCGCTTCGATTCTTGGTGAAGAAATAATTTTCTCGTATGACGATGAAACGATGGAATCTGCAGTACTTGAAATTTGTCGTCAAGAGGGGTTAACGCTTGGACTGGCGGAGTCTATGACAGGAGGATTAATAGCGAGTCGGATTACTGATGTCCCTGGATCTAGCGATGTTTTTAAAGGGGCTGTCGTCGCATATTCATTAGAAACAAAAAATCAGTTACTAGATGTTTCATCATCAACGGTGATTTCGCAAGAAATGGTAGAGGAAATGGCGATAGGAGCATGTGAAGCTTTGAATTGTGACGTATCAATAGCGGTATCTGGGAATGCTGGCCCTACGGCTCAAGAAAACGAAATTGGGCGAGTCTGGATGGCTACCGCAGTTGATGGTGTGGTTGAAGCATTTACAGTTAAGTGGCCTTTTGATCGGAATCAAATTCGGCAATTTACGACAATAACAGTCTTAAATGCTTTACGACTCCGCCTCCTCAACCGCAATCAATGAATCATCAGTCCATCTGCCAATGAAAGATAACAAAATTCCTGAAATTTGATCGGAATGTTCAGAGAAGAGGTTGGTGCCGTGTTGCTGGCCTGGCAACTCAAGAAATTGCGTCGCAGCGGCGGCAGTTTCTAAGCTTCGAGCATCACCGGTAAAGGGTGGATCATTCTCAGCGACAATTAATAACAGAGGAATAAGCATGGACTTTACTGCATCTAGAGCATTTACTCTTCCAAATGAAGTTGGTGGCGACAATGCAGCTACCGCTTGGACTTCTACTTCAGGAGCTAATTCTATGGATGCTGTTCCACCCATAGAGGCACCAATAAGAATCACTTGTTTCGCTCCGTATGCCCGCACATAAGCAACTGCAGCTTCAAGGTCCCTATCCATTCTTGTGTTTTTCGTTCCGGTCGACTTGCCATATCCCCTGAAATCAAATGTTAAGACTTTATACCCAGATTCACTTGCTAAGCGAGCGAAAGGAAACCAAGAGGACTGATCTCTTCCTCGCATGTGCGAGAGTATTATGGCAATTTCACCTTGGCCGAAGACAGACCCCCAAAGATCTTCTGAATCTTCCGTGCGAAATCGTATGATTTCCTCAGCTCCAGACTCTCCAATGTCTTCGGCGCTTAGTGCAAATTGATTTGAAGTCGGTGAATTACTATTGCTTACCCCTCCGGATGTACACGCTGATACTAGAGCCAATATTAGGACGATAGTAAAAGCGTGGATCAGTGGAGATCTTTGCTTAGGAATCAAAGCTAAGTCTCATCGGTTTCGGGCTCCAAATGTAGCGAAGCGGAATTCATGCAGAATCGCTCACCTGTAGGAGGGGGTCCATCATTAAAGATGTGTCCTAAATGAGCTCCACAAGTTGCGCATACAGCTTCAGTTCGTGTCATCCCATGCGAATGGTCAATCAGCCTTTTGATAGATTCTTCTTGTAAAGCCTCGTAGAAGCTTGGCCAACCTGTTCCAGAGTCAAATTTTGTATTACTTGAGAAGAGTTGCGTATTACAAACGACGCACCGGTATGTTCCTTTCGTTTTGGTATCCCAATAACAACCTGTAAAGGCTCGTTCTGTTCCTGCTTGTTGAGTTACATAGAACTGTTCGTCAGAAAGAAGTTCACGAATTTCGGATTCAGTTTTTTTGTTGCCTTCCATAGATCCTCCCCATGGTTAACTTCATAGAAATATAGAAACCAAACTAGGGGGAGAATTAAAGAAACGCTGCTTTTTCAAGAAATCCTTGACCGAACAAGCGTTCGTAATTACAATTGTGTAATAAGAAATGTCATACCCCCAACTTATGGTTATCAATTAAGAAATTAAGTAGACCAAATTACCTAACAGAACAAGGTGGAAAAATGGAAAATGAAAAAGCACTAGATTTAGCTCTCGGCCAAATTACCAAACAATTTGGTGAAGGCGCAGTAATGAAAATGGGCGAGAAAACAACCATGCAGATAGAGTCTGTCCCAACTGGGGCGTTAGCGCTTGACCTGGCTCTAGGTGTGGGTGGCCTCCCGCGAGGGCGTGTAACAGAGATCTATGGGCCAGAGTCATCAGGGAAATCAACATTAGCTACACATGTAGTTGCTGAAGCTCAACGGAATGGTGGTATTTGTGCCTACATTGACGCTGAGCACGCGATGGATCCTGTCTATGCGAAAGCTATCGGAGTTGATGTTGACGAACTTCTTATTTCCCAACCCGATACCGGCGAACAAGCTCTAGAAATCGTTGACACCCTTGTCCGGTCCGGGGCCATTGATGTTATTGTCATTGACTCAGTTGCTGCGCTTACCCCTAGAGTCGAGTTAGAAGGAGAAATGGGGCAAAGTCATGTAGGGCTTCAAGCACGACTCATGTCTCAAGCTTTACGTAAACTAACCAGTAATTTAAATAAGACAAAGACAATTTGTATATTCATCAATCAACTTCGAGAAAAAATTGGTGTAATGTTCGGTTCTCCTGAAACGACGCCTGGGGGACGAGCTTTGAAATTTTACTCTTCAGTACGGCTTGATATAAGGAGAATCGAATCTCTTAAATCCGGAGTTGAAATTGTAGGAAATCGTACTCGGGTTAAAGTTGTTAAGAATAAGTGTGCTCCACCTTTCCGACAAGCAGAATTTGACATTATGTATGGAAAAGGAATTAGTAGGGAAGGTTCATTGCTTGATACTGGTGTTGATATGGACATCGTCACTAAATCAGGCGCTTGGTACACCTATGAAGGAGAACAACTCGGGCAAGGAAGAGAGAATGCCAAAGTTTTCCTTAGTGAAAATCCAGAAATCATGATGGAAGTTGAAAACAGAATCTGGGCCATAGTAAACCCTGAAAACGAAATCGAAGAATTCACCGAAGCAGATGATGAGCCAATAACTGTCGAAGAGTAAATTCTCTCGTATCTTCGGACTGTAGGTACGGTATTTCCCTCTAGCCTATAATTGATGACGAAAAGATACTCAATACAAACTTTCGGCTGTCAAATGAACGAACATGACTCTGAGAGAATATCCGGCCTTCTTGAAACCGCTGGGTTAGAAAGAGCCCAAGAACCAGAATCCGCAGATGTTATTGTTTTAAACACATGCTGTATCCGCGAGAATGCAGACAATAAATTTTACGGGCATCTCGGAAATCTCAAATCTCTGAAAGAACTCAACCCTTCGATGAAGATAATGGTTGGCGGATGTCTAGCTCAGAAAGATCAAGAGACGATCAGGGATCGGGCTAGTCATGTTGATGTTGTTTTTGGAACTCACAATTTAGAGCGTGTGGTGGACTTGCTAGAAGCAAGCGACCATGGACCGATTGTGGAAATAATTGAGCCCACAGGAAATGATCTTGATTCATTTGGGAGTGAACCTCTACCAACTCGCAGGGACGTAGCGTACGCCGCGTGGATGACTATTCAGAGCGGTTGTGATAATGCGTGTGCATTTTGTATAGTCCCCCAAGTCCGTGGTCCTGAAGTAAGTAAACCTTTTGGGGATTTATTACAAGAAGCTAAAAATCTAGTTAATGATGGAGTTAATGAGATTACGCTTCTAGGACAAAATGTGAATAGTTATGGTCGTGACTTAACACTTAAACTACGCTTTCAGCCTCCTAGTGAATCGGATGAAGCTATTGCAGGCTACGAATGGGCGAATAACATCAAGCGAACAGCTAGACCCCTCTTCGGAGATCTCCTAAGGACAATCGGTGACATCCCTGGACTACGAAGAGTTCGATATACCAGCCCGCACCCAAAAGATCTTCGTGACGACGTAATGCACGCTATGGCAGAAACTGAAAGTGTCTGCGAGCATCTCCACTTCCCACTCCAATCCGGAAGTGATCGAGTATTATCTGCAATGCATAGGGGATACACAGCCGAAAGATATTTGAAAAAACTTGAGCAGGCTCGTTCGATAATACCTGACCTTGCGGTAACGACTGACATTATTGTTGGCTTCCCCGGCGAGACCGATCATGATTTTGAAGAAACGCTCAATGTTGCTGCCCGGGCAGAATTTGATAGTGCCTTCACCTATGTTTTTTCTCCAAGACCAGGGACGGAGGCAGCAGAAATGGTAGAAGAATATTGCGACCACAAAGTAGCGGTAGAACGCTATGAAAGACTTCGAGCTGTTATCCAAAGGTCCGGCAGGATAAAGCACCAAGAAAGAATTGGGAAAGAAGAGAGAGTGATTGTTGAAGGAATAAGCAAAAAAGACCCTACTTTGCTTTCGGGGAGAACGAGGCAAAATAAGCTAATTCATTTTCCCGCATCGCACTTACCAAATGGAACTTTAGCTATCGCAAAGGTAACTTCGGCAGCGCCCAACTATTTAATGGGAGAATTAGTAGAAGTCTTGGAGAAGCCACGAAGAAAAACTAGAATCCCAGTGGTAGCTGGGTGAACGAACATGACAACCCTCCGTTGTTGGCCCTTGTCGGAACAACTGCATCTGGGAAATCAACTGTCGCCATGGAATTAGCGAAGAACGTTAGGGACGTAGAAATCATTTCAGTTGACTCAATGCAAATATACCGTGGCATGGATATAGGCACAGCAAAACCAACTAAGGAAGAATTAGAGTTAGTCCCACATCATATGATTGATCTTATAGATCCTGACAAAGAATATGGAGTAAGCGAATACCAAAAAGAAGCACAGGAAGTATTAACAGATATCAAAAAGCGAAACTCTATTCCGATATTAGTTGGAGGCACTGGGCTCTACTTACGTACAATTATTGATGGCTTAACAATTCCGGGCCAATATCCGGAAACTAGAAAAGAAATAGAAACTGAATTAGAAACTAAAAAGCTGTATGAAGAGTTAAGCCAATTAGATCCTGTAGCAGCTTCAAGAATAGAAGAAAATAATCGGCGCAGGATCCTCAGGGCACTAGAAGTTACGGTAGGAAGTGGAAAAAAATTTTCAAGTTATGGCCCCGGTCTCGCTAAGTACCCCAAAACAGAATTTAGAATCTTTGGTTTGAAATGGGATAGGGACAAGATTGATCAGCGAATTATCGCAAGGTATGAATGGCAAATGAGCAATGGTTTTTTGGATGAGGTCAAACAATTGTTTAATAGCTCTATCGAAATATCTCGGACTGCTTCACAAGCACTGGGTTATAGCCAATTCTTTGAACATTTAAGGGGTGAACTAAGCTTTGAAGAGGCGTTTGAAAAAGCAATTGCTGATACTAAGAAATTTGCACGGAAACAAGAGCGTTGGTTCCGTCGTGACCCCAGAATTTTTTGGATAGAGATAAAGGAAGATCCTTTAGAAGCTGTACCAATTCTTATGGAAGAATATAGACAATGCATTTCGTAAAATATCATGGACTTGGTAATGAATTTCTCATTGCGGTTGTTGAAGAGCTTCCTCGAGACCCATCTAAACTCGCCATAGAATTATGTAACGGTGAAAATAACGTAGGGGCAGATGGTTTAATATTCGGAATTCCACATGAAGATGAAATAATTGACAGGCAAATGATCTTGTTTAACGCTGACGGCGGGCGTGCTGAAATTTCTGGAAATGGAGTTAGGTGTTTAGCGCATGAACTCTTTGCTGCTAAGGGATTCGAAGGATCTCTTCAGATTCTGACAGACGCAGGTATTCGTGAAACTAAATTTGTAGAAAAAAATAGTGACGCTGTAATCATTGAAGTGAATATGGGTTATGTCGAATTCGGTCCTGAAATGGTATTTTCTGAACTGGGGGTTCAAACTAATTTAGAAATTGTTCGAGTCGGAACAGTAGATGTTGGTAATCCTCATATCGTCTTGCAAGTAAAGGACCTTCATGTAGTTGCGGTTGCACATTTCGGACCGCTTATTGAGTCAGCATGGAGTGATGATGGCGTGAATGTTCATATCGTGCAGGTAAATGATAGAGCTAAGATCTCTATGCTCACTTGGGAACGAGGAGCAGGAGTTACCGCCGCCTGCGGAAGCGGAGCGATAGCATCAGCGGCTATTGCCATGAGATGGGATCTAGTCGATAGTAATGTGAACGTTAGTATGCCAGGAGGGGCAGCCGATATTTCTAAAAGGGAAACTGGGATTTTTCTCAAGGGCGAGTCCGTCAAAATGAGTGATCACGAGGTTCCTACTAGTGGCTGACCCACAACCTAAAGGTCAAACCTCCACACACCGTGGGGCCTTCGGAGATCTTGGAGGTGAAGAGCGAGGATTCATTGATCGTTCTTTCCGGGAGCGAATTATTCTTGTAGGAGTAGATAACCAAAGCGACAAAAATCAGTTAATTGAAGCTCAGATGGCTGAACTGCAACAATTGGTCGCAACTGCAGGTGCTGATGTGGTTTCTAGCGTCATTCAAAAGAAAACCATTCCGGACTCTGCAACGTATATCGGACGTGGGAAGGCGATTGAGATATTCGCCCTAGCTGAAGAACTTGATGTTGATACTGTTGTTTTCAACGAGGAATTAACACCTGCTCAGCAATTTAACCTTGAAAAAATCTTCAAACGGTCAGCTATCGACCGAACAGCTGTGATACTTGATATTTTCGCTCAAAATGCCAGCACTCCAGAAGGTAAGTCGCAAGTTGAACTTGCTCAACTCCAGTATCTCCTACCTCGTCTTCGTGGAAGAGGGGGAACGTTAAGCCAACAAGCAGGGGGGATTGGGACTAGAGGCCCCGGTGAGACCAAACTTGAGATAGATCGCCGTCGCCTTGTGAGGCGGATTCATAAACTACAAAAACAATTGAAAGGTATAAGTTCAACTCGAACTAATCAATCGAAACGACGTCGGAAATCTGTAAACCAATCAGTTGCGATTGTTGGATATACAAATGCTGGGAAATCAACTCTTTTGAATTATCTAATAGGTTCAACAGGAGATGCGTTTGTAGCTAACCGACTATTTGCAACGCTGGACCCACTTACGAGAAAAATGCAATTAGCTGGGGGTGAAAAAATTTACCTCAGTGACACAGTGGGTTTTGTTAGAAACCTTCCTCACCACCTTGTAGAAGCATTCAAAACAACTCTAGATGTCGTCATTGATGCCGATCTATTGGTTCATGTAGTTGATGGCAGTAAAAATGCTCCAGATAAGGACCTTTCAGCCGTCAGGTCAGTACTGCGGGATATAGGAGCAAAAGATATTCCAGAGCTCATTGTGTTCAACAAGATGGATCAGGTAGACCCCTCAACCTACTTGCTGGATTATCCGAATTCAGTTTGCGTGTCGGCAAAAACTGGTGAAGGCATTGAAAAAATGATGGCGGCTATTAGTGATTTGCTTCGTTCTCAGTTAGATATTTATGAACTTGAAATTCCTTTGTCGAGAGGGGACCTTATCGCACAGGTCCACCGAGAAGCACAGGTTTTGATAGAAGATGTGCATGAGGAGAATTTAGTGATGAGGGTACGACTAGACACATTTGCCTACACGCGGCTTAAGAAATACCTGAGAGCTGAGAAAGTTACATAATGGCATTTGAATTACCTCCATATCCCTATGATTTACTGAACCCATTTAGAGAAAAGGCAGAAAGGCATAAAGAAGGCGTAGTTGACCTATCAGTTGGAACACCTTGTGACCCCCCACCGGCTGCTGTGATAAATGCTTTGTCGGAATCTGAATCTGAAAGGGGTTATCCCAAATCTATAGGTTCTTTGGATTACCTAAGAGCGTGCGCCGAATGGTTGGAGAGAAGGTTTGGAGTGGAAGTGTCAGCAAATGACAGTCTCGCTGGATGCATCGGAACAAAAGAATTCGTCGCTTCGGTGCCAAGCGACCTTCGTCTCGCTAATCCTGAGAAAGACACAGTTTTGTACCCGTCAGTTAGTTACCCATCTTATGCAATGGGGGCTAAACTTGCTGGTTGTCGTTCCGTCCCTATCCCCGTTGATAGCAACTTGAAAATGGATTTAGAGCAGGTAAGTGATGAAGATGCTGAACGTTCATTAATGGTTTGGATAAATTCTCCTAGCAATCCGACAGGAGTTTTGGAGGACTTGACTCAAGCGGCGAGATGGGGAAGAAAGAGAAACATTCCAGTTTTTAGCGATGAGTGTTACGCGGAGTTCACTTGGTCCATGGAACCACAGACAATTCTGAATGAAGGCATAGATGGTGTCGTAGCGGTTCATTCATTATCTAAGAGATCTAATCTTGCCGGCCTACGAGCTGGTTTTTATGCAGGCGACTCAAATATAATCCATTGGTTAAGAGAAGTTAGAAAACACGCGGGGAAAATGATCCCCGGCCCAATCCAAGCAGCCGCTGTACATGCTTTTCGCGACGATAATCATGTTGACGTCCAAAGAAATCTCTATATAAAAAGACTTAAATTTCTGAAAGAGTGTTTTGAAAAATTAGGGTTTTCTGTTTCTCTGCCTGAGGGTGCTTTCTACCTGTGGATTCGCTCTGAGGAAAAGAATTGCTGGGAAATAGTAGAGGAACTGTCTAACAAAGTAGGGGTTCTAGTAACTCCAGGAACTTTCTTCGGTGAGGCGTGTACGGATTACGTGAGAGTAGCGGCTGTGCAGGAAATGTCCAAGCTATCTCTACTCAAGGAAAGAATTAGCAAGCTTTCTTAGGCTAAAAGCAAGTAGTGTTATAGCTATGGCCTCAACTGGAAAAATTTCATCCGATTTATTTGATCTCACACGCCAACTTGTCGCTATCCCTTCCGTAAGTTTTGAAGAAAGAGAAATCACTGATTTACTGGAGAAGCGATTAACTACTCTTCCATGGCTTGATACTGTCAGAATTGGCGATAATCTCATAGCTCGAACCCGAGGCAACAAGAATTTGAGAGTGCTTCTAGGTGGGCATACAGATACTGTTCCGGCACAAGGAAATGCCGAAGTTAAGGTAGAAGGCGATGTTCTTTGGGGTGTGGGTTCTGCTGACATGAAAGGCGGGATTGCGACAATGTTGTTGTTAGCAGAAACTCTTCCTGAACCAGCAGTAGAAGTGACGTATGTTTTCTATGCACGTGAAGAAGTAGCATATAAAGATAATGGGCTTCTTGAAATTGACTTGGAGCGACCTGAACTTCTAGATGCCGACTTTGCAATACTTGGAGAACCTACATCTGGAAACATAGAAGCAGGCTGTCAGGGAACGATGCGATTTATTTTGGAGCTGGCAGGAGAACGAGCGCACACTGCTCGACCATGGATGGGAAAGAATGCAATACATAGAATGCACGGTGTATTAAAAGCCATAGATGACTATATTCCTAGGAGTCCAGTTCTCGAGGGATGCCAATACCGTGAAGCTCTTCAAGTGGTGAACGTTGAAGGTGGCGTAGCAGGAAATGTCGTTCCCGACCTCAGCAAATTGACTATCAACCATCGGGTTGCGCCGGATAGAACTCTGTTTGATGCGGAGAATGAAATCCGTGGTTTCTTTGAGTCGCACATGGAAATAGGGGATCAATTAACTTTGGTTGATGCAGCTCCACCTGCAAAGCCAGGCCTAGGAAATCCTCTGCTGAGATCAATGATTCAGAAACATAACCTTAAGGTAGAAGCAAAGCTTGGTTGGACAGACGTGGCTTTTTTCGATCAACGAGGTATCCCAGCAGTAAATTTCGGCCCAGGGGATGCAACTTTGGCTCACACCAAAGATGAACGAGTGCAGAAATCATCAATTGAAGGGTGCTTTGGAGCACTGAAACAGATGCTTGAATCTGGAATTTAAATTTTTCTTAGAACAGTGACGACTTTTCCGTAAATTTGAACTTCATCAGTGTCAAAGTGCATTGGTTCCATAGAAGCATTCGCAGGGGAGAGAACTATCTGGTTTCCTTGCTTTGAAAAAGTTTTTATAGTTGCTTCATCTCCGGGAATGCCAGCGACGACAATTTCTCCATCATTCACAGTCAACTCTTTTTTAGCAACTACAAAATCTCCATCAAAAATCCCTAGTTCAATCATGGATTCACCTCGGACCCGAAGCATGAACAGGTCACCTTCTCCGGTTAAATCAGCAGGTAAGGGCATGACTTCCTCTATATTTTCCGCTGCGAGTACTCCCGTTCCAGCTGCAACATCACCGACGAGTGGGACGTGGGAAACTGGACGTCTATCGATGATGGCTCCTGACCCAGCATCCCAATGCACTTCAATAGCTCTTGGTTTCGTGGGATCTCGACGTATGTAGCCTCTATCTTGCAATGTGCTGAGATGGTTATGGACAGATGCAGGGGAGTTCAAGCCGACTGCCTGTCAGATTTCGCGGACGGTTGGTGGAAAACCTTTATCGCGTATCGTTTCATCTATGAAGGTAAGAATCGAACGCTGCCGTTCGCTGATGTCAGTTTTTGTCATTTCTCTCCAGTCAAAGTAATTCTAGAAAATTAAATTACACCGTTGTAACCGAACATATGTTCGTATATAGTAGAACACATGTTCGCAGAACTAATGTTCGCCGAACAATTGTTCGGTGTCAAGGCTTTGCGACAAAAATAAAATGTCACACCTATTTGGGAGGATAATTACATGCAAAACACACTTACATTCCATCCAAGATTAGATCTTTCAACTTTGGAAGAGAATAAAACTTCTGTTTATGATGCTACAAGCAACCAGATCTTCACTAGAGTCGCACCTCATGAACTAGTCAAAGTTAGGGAATCTCAAGTGGAGTACCGCTTCAGGCGTGTTCTTGTTGGGGTAACTCTCGTTATCCTTGGAGCCTTTCTTTGGACTGTTTTTGCTCTCGTTACCGGACTGAACAATCAATCAGTGGGGGCTGACCTTTCTCCCGACGCCCCTAGGGAAATCTATACAGTTCAGTCCGGTGACACTCTTTGGTCAATTGCTATGGGAATAGACAAAGATGGAGATCCTAGAGATACGGTCGATCGGTTAGCGGCCTTAAATGGTGGTAGTGCTTTGTATATCGGCCAGAAGTTAATGCTAAGTAACTGAGACATTGGATTCAGGATCTTCTCTAGATTCATCTTTAATTTTCCCGACTGCGAAGAAAGCGCGTGAAAATAAACTCGCCAACTTCTATTCTTCGATCTTGCAACATTTGACCCGGTGGGTAACTCCTGTCGGTAGTGACAGTAAAAGCACTCTGATCATCGGAATGTAAAGGACTCGTAGTTATGCATAATTCATCAAACAAGTCGTCTTCCACGAACTGTGCATTAAGTGAAGGTCCTCCTTCAACTAGAATAATTTTCCCGAAGCGAGAAGATAATGCATCCACTCCTTCATTTAAGTTAACTTTGTCTTCTCCGAAGAGAAAAACTTCACATGTTGAAGATAATCTATCGCGATTTGTTTCAGGGGAACTAGATGATGTCAGTATTACCGGTTTGTATTCAGGTGACGAGAAAAGCGGAATTTCCTCATCGAAATTTAAGCTATTACTAACTATCGCTATGGTAGGTAATGGTGACTGGCCAAGAGATTCTCGTTCTGTAATTAACTCTTTTGTTAGCTGTGGGGGCCGGTATCGTTCAGCACGAACGGTTGAGTACCCGACAATAATAATGTCAACAATTCCCCTGAGAGCTGTAAATAGTGCTTTATCTGCTGCTCCTCCCAACGGGCCAGATAGTCCATCTAGTGTCGCTAAGCCATTTGATGATGTGATCATATTGAGCAATATCCAAGGATTACCATTTTCATGAATCCTTTTATCAGAAGTATAAGTATTTACCAGGTTCAAAATTTCCGGTGTCATTTCTACCTGTTCTCTCTTTCCTGTGGAAAAGATCAATCACTATCCACAATGAAATCCCCATTAAATTCCTCTAGTAATCCACAGAGTGTACTAGGTAGATTATGTCACAGTGACGGATCGCAAAGCCTATTGGCGGAATGGTGGCAGTTTGAAATAAAAAGAGATTTCCCTTTGAGTAAATCAAAGAAGAGATTTCTGCCTTGGGAATATGCTCATGGAGCACTCTTAGAATGCTTTAGTGAATTTCCGACCTGCCTAGGCTTGGATCCGTCACAACAGATCAAAAAAATACATGTGAATAGAAAGCAGCAACGTACTTATGACTGAGAAAAAAAATCCACCAGCGATTGGCTTTAGTCGGCGAATTACAGATGGGGAGAGCAACCCCTACGATGGTGTCGTTTGGGGAAATCGTGATGCAGTTATAGAGAATTGGATGGATGGTTCAATTGCTTTTGAACAGAAAAATGTTGAGTTCCCAGAAAGTTGGTCGATCAATGCAAGTAACATCGTTTCTCAAAAATACTTTCGCGGAGCTATTGAAAGTGAAGAGCGTGAAGCATCACTAAAGTCTTTAGTTGGACGTGTAGTTGGTCAGATAGTGGAGTGGGGAGAAGACGGAGGCTATTTCGCTAGTGGTAATGAGCGAGACGTTTTCCATGATGAGCTTGTAGCTCTCTTAATCCGTCAGAAAGCATCTTTTAACTCTCCCGTTTGGTTCAACATAGGGGTGCCGGAAACTCCACAACAAAGCAGCGCCTGTTTTATCCTTGCTGTTGACGACACAATTGACAGTATTTTGAACTGGTATGTGGACGAGGGAAAAATTTTCAAAGGTGGTTCTGGCTCTGGGGCGAACTTAAGCAGGATTCGCGCCAGCGTTGAGGCAATCTCTGGAGGTGGAACGCCAAGTGGCCCTGTCAGTTTTATGAGGGGAGCAGATGCCAGTGCGGGAACGATTAAATCTGGAGGGAAAACCCGACGAGCTGCAAAAATGGTCATGCTCGATATTGACCACCCAGACATTGAGCAATTCATTTGGTCGAAATCTAAGGAAGAAAAGAAAGCAAGAGTTTTGCGAGAAGCTGGATTCGATGTGGGGATTGATGGAGAAGATTTGTTCTCGCTCCAATACCAAAACGCGAATAACTCTGTTCGAGTATCCGATGAATTTATGGAAGCAGTTGAAAAGGATTTAGATTGGGATCTCAAAGCAAGAACTACCGGAGAAACAATCAAATCAGTGAAAGCACAGGATCTCTTTGCTCAGATTTCACGAGCTGCTTGGGAATGCGCTGACCCCGGTATCCAATTCGATACGACAATTAATCGCTGGCACACTACACCTGTCAGTGGTCGTATCAACGGTAGTAATCCTTGCAGCGAATATGTTCATTTGGATAATTCAGCGTGTAACTTAAGCTCGCTGAACCTACTGACCTTCCTTGATGCAGATGGACTCTTTGACGTAGATGGATTTCGACATGCAGTTAGGGTGATGATAACAGCGCAGGAAATTCTCGTCACTCCATCGCACTATCCCACTGAAGCTATAGGGGAGAACGCTCGTAATTTTCGGCAATTGGGTCTTGGATATACAAATTTAGGTGCGTTACTGATGGCCCTAGGTTTGCCCTATGACTCCGATGATGCTCGAAGTCTCGCTGCTGTCATAACAGCAGTTATGACAGGAGAAGCTTATAGAACTTCCGCCCAGATAGCTGCAAGGATGGGTGCCTTTGAAGCCTATGAACTTAATAGTGAGGCAACTCTCTCAGTTCTTGAAGCCCATAGGAAATCAATAGATGGCATCAAAATAAGTGAAGCTGTTCCAGCTTCTCTCCTTGCTGCCGCCGTTGAAGTTTGGGGTAACGCAATCCGCTTTGCTGAACAGAATGGTGTAAGAAACGCCCAGGTGACTGTGCTCGCTCCGACAGGAACGATCAGCTTTATGATGGATTGTGATACGACCGGAGTTGAACCAGATCTCGGTTTGAAAAAAACAAAAACGCTCGTTGGAGGGGGGACCATAACAACAGTGAATCAAACAATCCCTCGGGCACTTGAAAAACTAGGCTATGACGCTATCCAGCGGGAAGAAATTATTGAATGGATAGAGGAGTTTGGAAGCATTCTTAAAGCACCTCACCTAAAAGAAGAACATATATCAGTTTTTGCTTGTTCGATGGGAGATAATTTCATCGAACCATTCGGCCATATCCAAATGATGTCGGCTGTCCAACCCTTTTTGTCTGGGGCTATTTCGAAGACAGTTAACCTTCCCCAATCAGCAACTGTGGAAGATGTCGAAAATCTTTACTTAGAAGCTTGGAAGATTGGACTTAAAGCAGTTGCTATCTATCGCGATAATTGTAAAGTGGCGCAACCGCTCACAGTGGATGGGCAGGGCAAGGATGACCTGATAGCAGATGCGGCGAAAACGCTTCTATCAGAGGCCACGAGGCCTCAACGAGAAAGACTTCCTCGATCACGTTCTAGTAGGACATTTGAATTTCGTGTAGCGGATTGCAAAGGATTCGTCACTGTCGGAGAATATAGTGACGGCCGGCCAGGGGAAATATTCATACGAGTCAGTAAGCAAGGGAGCACCCTAGCTGGAATTATGGATGCGTTTGCTATGGCTGTAAGTCACGGACTCCAATATGGGGTTCCGATCGAAGCATATGTCTCCGCCTTTGTTGGTATGAGATTTGATCCAGCGGGAATCACTGATGATCCCGAGTTAAGAATCGCTTCAAGCCTTATTGACTATTTATTTAGAAGGCTTGCAGTGGAATACTTATCTCTTTCTCATCGGTCTTCGTTGAACATTTATACCAGTGGCGAAAGGACCCAACCGACACTTCCAGGTATTGAAGAGGCAGCTATGGTTTCTGCACAAGAAGTAGATATTCAGCCAGACCCGCCATCAACGCATGCGGTTGGAGAAAAAATCCGAATAGATTACGACGCGCCTTTCTGTATGCAATGCGGAACTGGAATGCAGAGGTCAGGAAGTTGCTTCACCTGCCAAAGTTGTGGAACCACGAGTGGTTGTAGTTAAAGGTAACTAATGCGTAGCATCTCGTGCAACAAAGCAAAAAAATAGCATGCTTAACGAAGAGGGCTCAAGACTGAGATCAATTAAAGGGATGAAATGGACGAAATACCCCCATGATGTTCTCCCAGCATTTGTTGCTGATATGGATTTTGAACCTCCACAGAAGGTTTCTGAAGTTCTGGAAGATATGGTCCGACTTCGCGATTTTGGTTACAGGTTTGTAGATATTGATCGCCTAATCCCTACATGGGTGAATTGGCAGAAAACCCAACATGGCTTAGAAGTCCCTGAAGAAGACTGCAAAATTTTCACTTCTTCTATACATGCATTAGAGGCTGTGATGGTTTTGCACACTCAACCAGGTGACGGTGTTGTTCTCTTTTCACCCGTCTACCACCCATTCGCAACTGCAGTTTCTCAGTCCGGAAGGCGACTCATGGATGTTCCACTGCGGGAGTCTGATTGGACAATTGACATGGACAAATTTCGAGATTCTATTGATGGAAAAACCCGCGTGGTCCTTTTCTGTCAACCTCACAATCCAACAGGCCATCTTTTTTCTCAAACAGAAATACGGGATTTTGCTGAAGTGGTAATAGAGAAAGACCTTTTAGTGATTAGTGATGAAATATGGGCAGATCTTATTTTTGACGAGATTCCTCACCAGCCTCTAGGAACCTATAAAAATAATCTAAGGGAGAGAACAGTCACCATCGGCTCAGCTAGCAAATCATTTAACCTTGCAGGAGCGAGATGTTCCGTTGCTCATATCGGTCACTCCGCAACTCAAGAAAAAATAGATGCACTTCCAGAACACTTTCTAGGACAACCAAGTTCATTCGGTGCTGCAGCAACTGTGGCAGCTTGGACATTTGGGAAAAACTGGCTTGATGAAACTAAAGAAAAACTGAAAATAAACAGGGATTATGCGTACGAGCAATTTTTGAAATCAAATGTGCGTATGGACCTGCCACAAGCGACATACCTTGCGTGGTTAGATTTTTCTGAAACTACGATCTCTGAAAACCCTTCAAAGCACCTCCTGCAAGAAGCAAAGGTAGCACTTGAACCAGGAAGTAAATTCGGTAGTCAGAGCAGCAGTTATGCCCGACTGAACTTTGCTACCGAACCAGAGATTCTTGAACAAGCAATTGAAAGAGTCCTAAGCGCAATTTAGACACTGCATACAGCGGCCCCCACTGTTCCTTTACGCGTACTTGAGCTAAAGTGCTATCAGTCGTTTTACCGAGAGGAAATAAAGTGAGAGCAGCAATTTTGCGAGATGACAGCGGTTCATTGGTTATTGAAGATGTGAATATAGATAAACCCGGCCGGAACGAGGTGCTAATCCAAACCGTAGCCTCAGGCCTATGCCATAGTGACCTTCATTTCATTGATGGAAGTTGGTCTATTCTAGCTATGTATCCGATGCTTCTCGGCCATGAAGCTGCTGGAATAGTTCAGGCCGTCGGAGATGATGTTGTAGGAATTGACGTCGGAGACCATGTTATTACTTGCCTATCTATTTTCTGTGGTCATTGTGATAGATGCCTTACTGGACATAGCTACATTTGTTCAAGAAGGCAAGAAATCCAGGATCGCCCTATGGGACAACCGCCCAGAATCACAGATGCTGATGGAGCGGCAGTCAATCAATTCACTGGCCTAGGTTCCTTTGGGCAAGAAATGCTTGTTCATCAAAATGGAGTTGTCCGTATAAGCCAAGATATGCCTTTAGATAGAGCTGCATTAATTGGTTGTGGGGTCACAACTGGAGTAGGTGCGGTTTTCCGAAGCGCAGAAGTTAAACCTGGATCTACCGTCGCAGTCGTTGGTTGCGGAGGTGTGGGTATCTCAACGATCCAAGGAGCTCATTTGGCTGGCGCCCGCCAAATTATTGCCGTAGATCTAGAAGAAAAAAAATTAGAATGGGCCACGCAACTTGGAGCAACGCACACAGTAAACCCCAACGATGGCGATCCAGTCGCTCAGGTTCATGAACTTACCGGTGGAGGGGTTGACTATAGCTTTGAAGCAATAGGCCTTAAGCAAACTGCAGAACAGGCTTTCAATATGATCCGGGCGGGTGGACTAGCAACTGTCATGGGAATGATTCCCCCTGGAGTTAATCTGGAAATTCCAGGGACAGACCTTTTCCTTGCTGCGAAAAGACTGCAGGGATCAATAATGGGTTCCAATAACTTTAAAGTAGATATGCCTCATCTTTGCGATTTATACCTCGGTGGTCGTCTGAAACTCGACGAAATGGTTTCCCGCACTATCACACTCGACGAAATTAATGATGGCTTTGACGCGATGAAAAACGGTGAAGTCGTCAGAGCTGTAATAGATTTCGGAACCTGACCTCCACACAGAGGGGTGAAGAAATGACTTCCTGCCCTACGTTGGAAACAGAGAGGCTAATTCTTCGCCCGTTTCGCGATAATGACCTCAGTGACTATTTCATGATGATGGACACTCCCGAACTTCGCAAATCTCTCCGGATCCTCGATAACGAAGGAAAAACCGAAGCTTGGACTGCTATGGCTTGGTGGCGTGGCCAATGGGAATTGCGCGGAACTGGGCATTGGGCTGTGGAGGAGAAGACTTCTGGGAGTTTTGTCGGGAGAGCAGGTCTACACAATCCTGAACGAGAGGACTGGCCGGGGGTAGAAGTCGGTTGGGCGCTTCACCCAAATTGGTGGGGATTGGGTTATGCAACGGAAGCAGGGGCAGAGTCGGTCAGATATGGATTTGAAGAACTCAATCAGAGCCGGCTATTTAGTACCATTCTTACGGATAATTTCCGGTCGCAGGCTGTTGTACAAAGGCTAGGATTTGAATTAATTGATACGAAGACACTCTCTCATTACCCGATTGAGCCACATGGAATCTGGGCCTTGGATCGGAAGCCACAATAACCTCGTGATGCAAATGATAATGCTATTGCAATATTAGTTATTAACCCCGAGTGTTTAATGATTGGGATAACTCTGCCATAGCAACAGCTGCTTCTGCAGCGGAAGAACCTTTATCCCCTGCAGTTCCATCATGGTCAACATAACTAGTATCGGATCTCTCTAGGGCTTGTTCGTAAGTGTCAGTCGTGAGTACTCCCAATGCAATCGGAGTGTTAGTAGAGAGGCTAACTTTTTGAATCCCGCGGATGCACTCACCTGCTACAAAGTCAAAGTGTGGTGTTCCGCCTTGAACCACAGCTCCTAAGGTGATGACGGCATCTACGGATGCCTTATGGATGATTTCTTGACATGCAAATGGAATCTCGAAAGCGCCTGGAACCCAGAAGACGGTAATGTCAGTAGTTGCTACGCCAAGATCTTCCAGGCGGCTACGAGCACCTTCAAGTAATCGCATGGAGATCTCCTCATTGAAACGTCCGACTACAATTGCAATGCGTAAACCTTTCGACTTCATGCTCGGTCCTCTTCACTATCTTTTGTGCTCGCATCCATTAGATGACCCATTCGTTCTTCTTTCGTTTGGAGGTACCTAATATTCTCTGGATTTTCTTTCCCGATAAGGGGGACTCGTTCAATAATTTTCAGGTTGTAGCCTTCTAACCCACCGTACTTAGCAGGGTTATTCGTCAATAGGCGCATTTGTTCAATGCCTAAATCAGCGATAATCTGCGCCCCAATGCCGTACTCGCGTGAGTCTGGTGGGAATCCTAGTGCCACGTTTGCATCGACAGTATCAAGACCCTCATCTTGAAGAGCATAGGCTCGCATTTTGTGGCCCAACCCTATTCCTCTACCTTCATGCCCTCGTAAGTAGATGATTGCTCCGTTTCCATTTTGAGCTATAAGTTGCATAGCTAAATCCAATTGCGATCCACAATCACATCTTATTGAACCTAGTACATCTCCAGTCAGGCATTCCGAGTGGACACGTACTAATGGTCCATCGGTAGGAGCGAAATCGGAGGTGACAAGGGCGACATGTTCTACTTCATCAAGGGCACTTCTATAAATATGGGCTTCAAACTCTCCATACTGGGTTGGTATCCTTGCTGTGGCGAAACGGTCAACAAGTCTTTCATGTCGGTTTCTATACCTGATCATGTCAGCGATCGAAATAATGGGGATGTCATGTAATTGAGCGAATTCAAGAAGTTCAGGTAAGCGGGCCATAGTCCCATCTTCGGATACGATCTCCGAAATTACCCCAGCAGGTGAGAGGCCAGCCATCGTAGCTAAATCAACAGCTGCTTCAGTATGTCCTGCTCTTTTTAACACTCCTCCCGCTCTCGCCCTAAGAGGGAAAATATGTCCGGGTCTAGCGAATCCACTAGCTGCCACGTTATCGTCAGCGAGGGCTTTGCAGGTCAGTGCACGATCGCTAGCGGAAATACCAGTTGACGTTCCTTCAGCGACATCTACAGAAACGGTAAAAGCGGTTCCCATCGCTTCGGTATTATTTGCAACCATTAAAGGGAGGTGTAGCGCATCTGCGCGTTCATTAGTAATTGGGCAACATACAACACCACTTGTGTACTTAACCATAAAGGCCATGTTCTCGGCAGTGACGCACTCTGCAGCGATGATTAGATCCCCTTCGTTCTCTCTATCTTCGTCATCAACGACAATAACGAACTCTCCTGCGGCTATAGCATCGATGGCTTCTCGAATTGTATTTAATTCAGGCATGATCTTCTTCCTTCTCTGTTGTATGGATGAGTTGTCGTTCCACATATTTAGCGAGGACGTCAACCTCAATATTGACAGAATCTCCAGATGTTTTTTTGCTTAGATTGGTGACTTGCCAAGTGTGAGGGATAATTGCAATAGAAAAGGACTTATCGTCAACGTTGGCAACTGTGAGGCTAATTCCATCTATGGCAATAGAGCCTTTTTCGCAGATATACCTACTCCAAGAGTCATCAAGTTTGAAGGTGTACTTATATGAGCCGTCATTCTCGCTTTCGATGTTCATGATTTGTGTTGTCGAGTCAACATGGCCCTGGACGATATGGCCACCTAATCTACCGGATGCTTGAACTGGGCGTTCAAGATTAACGAGACTCTGCTGAGTTAAAGACCCGAGACTAGTTCTATCCATCGTTTCAGGAACAGCATCTGCGCTCCACCAATTATCTCCGAAGTCAGTAACGGTCAAGCAGCATCCGTTCACTGCGATTGAAGCCCCAATTTCAATATCATGAAGCATTTTTGTAGCTTCAATGGTGAGTCTAACCCCAGAACCAGAAGGGGTAAGGTCAAGAACTTTCCCAACTTCTTCGATTATTCCTGTGAACACTAGACTCCTATCTTTTCGGGAATGGGCAGGAGAGACTAGATCTTAATTTCCTCTCCCATCCGGACTTTTACCGTCGGCCTTGGAGTCGCACCAAGTCAGTCAATCCAGTAGAAAGACTCGTGGGCTAAATACTTGCTTCAAGTATTATCACCACCGGTTAGGACTTTCACCTAACTCCCGAGGATTATGAACGCAAACAAATTTGCTATTTCAATTTAATGTATACCATTAATTCGGTAAAGGCAAATTTCAAATACTGCTTTCAGGCAGATCTATCAGAAGATGATTTGAAAGATCTCCGGTCAAAGTTATTTCAATTGCTCTAGTTTCAAAAAACCACCCATCATCGTAAAGGGCAAATGTATCGTGATACTTTCCAGCAATAATTGGTTGCAGGTTAAAATCTGGAATGCTTTGCAAGACAGTGAAATATGAAATAGAGGAAGCTTTTTTTTCTTCAATGACTATCTCTACATTTGAAGTTAAGTGATGAGTATGGGGTGTTCCATCTTCGTATTTTCTTGTAGTTGCTTCGTATAAAGCTGTTACTGCTGTTTCGCCGGCGACGGCACTATCAGGATTTAAGGAGTCCAGTAGTATCTTTCCTCGGGAAAAAAGCGCTCCTACCGAGTCGAATTCCCCAGCATCAATTGCTCTGGCGTATTTGAATATTAAATTCCGGATCTGATTTAAGGCATCCATGTCTTCCTATAGTAATCACTAACAATCAGGCGCTGACAAACGACTACACTAGTCTAGAGAAAATATTTGTCAGGAAAGGTTCTCCATGTTTTCCTCAATCCCAAGCCCCAATTCAGGGTCGTTTGACCTAGGACCTCTGACGCTACGCGCTTATGGACTAATGATTGCTTTAGGTGTGATCGCTGCTGTATGGCTCATGGCAAAAAGATTCGAACAAAAAAACTTAAACCCCGATCATGCTTCTGGCATCGCTATGTGGCTTGTTCCCGCAGGGCTCGTAGGAGCACGAGCGTATCATGTCGCAACTGATTGGCAACGATTCGAGGGAGACTGGATTAGAGCCATAAAGATCTGGGAAGGTGGTTTAGGAATTCTTGGTGGACTTATTTTCGGTGTCGGGGCTGCAGTTTTTTACTGTCGCCAAAGAGAACTGGATTTAAAGACCGTTACTGATATCGTGGCGCCAACTTTACCGTTGGCTCAACTAATTGGCCGCTGGGGAAATTACTTTAACCAAGAGCTATTTGGACGCCCCACTGATCTTCCTTGGGGGCTTGAAATAAGTCTCCAAAATAGACCTGCTGGATCCCAAGGAGAGGATACCTTTCACCCCACTTTTCTTTATGAATCAATCTGGAACGTGCTCGTGGTATTTGCATTGCTGAAGATTGAGAAAATGAAAAAAATTCCCACAGGTTTTCTCCTTGTAGCATATTTCGCTCTTTATTCAATTGGTCGCTTATGGGTTGAAGCTCTCCGTATTGACGAAGCCACCCAATGGGGCGGTGTCCGAATTAACATTTGGATCTTTGGGATAGTGGCTGTCGCAAGTATCACCACATTATTCTTCGGAAGGAAATTTACTCTCGATCAAACACAAGAGACGTTGGATGACAAAGTCGAAGTCGTAACTGATGAACCGAACCAAAATTAACCGGCATACATTTGGTGCTAGGCTTAAGAGAGATTTCCACTAGTTTCTTTAGTCAGGTGACTTATGCTTCAAGATAACCCTTACGCTTATGAAGATCGTTTTGAGAGGACGTTTGCATTCATAGACCTTTCTGGATTTACTCGATTTACAGATAGTAAAGGTGATAAAGCAGCACTTGAAGAAATCAACAAATTTCGCTTCTTCGTAAGAGAGGTAGCTTCTCGAAAAGGTTTGAGAATAGCGAAATGGCTTGGCGATGGAGCGATGCTCGTCGCAGTTGAACCGGAGATCGCAACAGAAGCAATCATGGAGATGCAGGGGAGAATGGAAGCACTTGACGAGAGTCTTGAATTACGTGCTGGGTTGGCATCAGGTCCAGTTCTTATGATTGATGGAGAGGATTACCTCGGACAACCTGTCAACCTCGCAGCCCGACTATGCGACCTAGCCGAACCTGGTGAAGTGTTAGCCACTCGAGAGATGATGACATCGCTAATGGTAAACACCCCTTTCCACCCGATGGGAGAACAAAAAATAGCGGGTCTGGAAGAAAAAGTCGAAATAGTCTTTCTGAGAGATTCTGACTAACGAGATAAGCAGTAATAGGGGTATACGCGACCAAGACCCCACAGCATGTATTCTTGGACATCGTGACCTGTTGTAAAAAACCACAGGTAGAACTGGGGAAATACCTTTTTTCTCACGATTAATCAAATAATTAGGTGTTGGAAATAATGGGAAATTCAGTTTCTTGGAGTGATCTCGGCGTAGATGCGGCCATCGTGGTTGCTTTGGAAGAAAGGGAGATCACCTCACCGTTTCCAGTCCAGTCATTGACAATTCCAGATGCCCTTGCTGGATTAGATGTTTGTGGGAAAGCTAAGACCGGGTCAGGGAAAACTCTTGCTTTTGGAATCCCGATGATTCAGAACCTGCACAAAAATAAGTCTAAAAACAAACTTAGGGGATTGATTCTCGTCCCTACGCGAGAGCTGGCTACACAAGTTCGGGAAGAGCTTGAACCACTTGCGGAATCAAAGGAAATGAATATAACAGCTATCTATGGCGGGGCAAATATAGATGAGCAAATTAAAACGCTCAAGAAGGGCATGGATATGGTTGCCGCCACTCCTGGCCGGATGATTGATTTGCTGGAAAGACAGGAAATAAACGTACAGGGACTTGAAGTCGTAGTCGTTGACGAGGCTGACAGAATGGCCGATATGGGATTCTTGCCGCAAGTTGAATGGATCCTTCGAAAAGTAGAAGGGAAACATCAAACATTGCTTTTCAGTGCGACATTAGATGGGGCTGTTAACTCACTAATTCAGCGATACCAAACTGAGCCAACTATGCACGAAGTTGAAGCAGAAGAGATAACCGTTGAAGAGATGACCCATAGGTTCATCCATGTCCATCAACGCGACAAAGTAAAAGTAGCTGCGGCTATATCTAAGTCAGTTTCCCGAACGTTAATGTTCTCCAATACAAAAGCAGGGTGTGATCGCCTCGTTAAAAAACTTCTTGACGAAGGGATTCGTGCCCAAGCAATACACGGGGATTTACGTCAAAATATTCGCGAAAAAGCTCTTGATCGCTTTGCACAAGGAAAACTCCCTGTTCTCGTAGCAACAGATGTGGCAGCTAGAGGAATCCATGTAGATGATGTTGAGGTTGTCATCCATTATGACCCACCAAGTGACCACAAAACTTATCTTCACCGATCTGGCAGAACTGCGCGTGCAGGAACTAAAGGCCTTGTGGTCACTTTGTCATTGTGGGATCAAGAACTGATTGTCAAACGTCTCCAGAAGCGTGTGGGTCTAGATATTTCTTTAGTTGAAATGTTTTCAAATGATGAAAGATTGATGGATCTGAGCAACTGGGATCCTAATTCGTAGGCTTCCAGTTTTTTACGACAGCCCTTTCCTCTAGAATTGGTTTATGTATTTAAGTGAGTTTTTAGTAGATGGATAAAGATCTTCTTGAGTGGGTGCTTTCAAGTGCAAAAGCTGGCATAGAGCCATTAGATATTGCCGCTGCTATTGCCAGAGAAATAGCAGAAGTTAAGAACCTTTCTTCTTTAGGATCGGATCACCCCAGATTGCTCAACAGAGGAGAAGTAGTCATAGCCCCAGAACATTTGACTTACACACCCGATCTAATTGGTGCTGCATATGAAAGAAGCCTCGATTCGGCTACGCGACGGCATGAAGGAGTCCATTACACTCCATTCCCAGTGGCTAAAAAACTGGCTCAAACAGTTCTCTCTGGGACAACGGTCGGGCCAATCTGTGATCCTTCTGTCGGCGGAGGAGCATTTTTGCTTGGAGCAGCTGAATGCATGAAAGAAATGGGCGAGAGCCCTGAAAGGATTGTTACGGACCTGTTGTGGGGGATAGATATAGATGCAGGCGCTATTGAAGTTACAGAAGCAGCAATCGCGCTTTGGGGATCAACAGAAAATTGGGTTATTCCTAAAGGAAATCTTGCGGTTGCGAACTCACTTGTTGTTGGTAAGGGAGCATTTCAAAGACCACCTGAAAAGGGCTTTAAAGCAGTTATAGGAAATCCTCCATTTCAAAATCAGCTCCAGGAACAAACAACTCGATCCTTGAAAGAAACGAATGAGCTCCGAGAACGATGGTCCGTAAATGCTGGACCATATGCAGATACAGCCGGCTATTTCCTTCTAGTAGCCTTATCAATGCTTGCAGATAATGGAAGAGCACTTCTTATCCAACCACAGTCAATTCTTGCTACTGCCGATGCAAAACCGATACGTGAAAAATTAAGAAAAGAAGCAAGCCTTATTGGCATGTGGATTGGAGGTCCGAACATATTTGAAGCTGGAGTAAATGTCTGTGCGCCTCTTATTGCTAAAGAATCAATCAGTGATTTAGTTCAGATTTGGCAAGGCAAAGACGTACAAAAGTGTGATGTTCAATTAACAAGTGAAGATTACTGGGCAAAAGCGATTTCTATTGTTCAGGGAACACCAGCAGTTCACCTTTCTGGTCGAAAGCTGGGTTCTCGCGCCCAAGCAACTGCTGGGTTCAGGGATCAATATTATGGTTTGATAGATCACGTTTCTGAACGGAAGGGGATTAGCTCAACGAGATTTCCGCTCATCACGGTTGGGATGATTGACCCCTTGAGAAACCGATGGGGAACTGGACAATTTAGATTCGCGGGAAAAGCTTGGAATCATCCAATGGTTAACTTGGAAACACTAGCTAAAGAAAACCCTGAATTGTATGAATGGGTTTTTAGCCGGCTGAAACCTAAAGTCCTTGTCGCAACACAAACAAAAATACTTGAAGTGCTTCCTGATCCGGAAGGAATCCTCGTCCCATCTACTCCAGCAATAAGCGTTGAATGCGACAAAGAAGATATTTGGAAAATAACGGCAGCGTTAAGTGCACCTGCAGTGAGCGCTAGTTCTTTTTCAAAAACTGCAGGGTCAGCATTATCCTCAGACACTATAAAGCTTTCCGCAAGACAAATTAATGAGATCCCATTGCCAGAAGATGCGTTGGCCTGGGAATCTGCAGCATCTTTTGCCGAAAGGGCGTTTAAAGCGGAAACAGAAAAAGAATGGAAGAATTCCCTCACGCAAATGGCAGAAAAAATGGGAGAAGCATACAAAGAAAGTAATGAATCTTTGCTTGAATGGTGGGTAAGCCGAATTCCTAGATGGCGGTAGTAGCCGCTTCTAATGTTGTAGTTTAGAGTTTATGCTGATTGACTTAAAAGAACATTAAGAGAAGTTTGGTGAAAACTAAGCTCAGCAACCTGGGAAAGGCACCCAAGGTGCTTCCAGTATTTACTGGGATGAGGTCCGATAGAATTGGGCAACAAAGTGTCTGAGTGAAACTCAGAAAGTAGTGAAGGTGCCGACCAAGGAGAAATACGATGGCACCGGCCAAAAGAAAGAAAACTAAAGGACCAACATTGGACATAATTGAAGGCGGCCAAGGCCTTGTAGAATCTGCTGTGTCTGGGGTTCCTTCTCATCCCAAAACCTATTCAAGAGATTTGCCTGTTTCTGGTGCATGGTTTCCAGGGGACCCAGTTGGGCATAGGGAATTCGTAGCAATCACTGATGGACGGCCGTTCGCTCTCGAACCAGGAGGGACATTGCCTGAAGTGATACAGGCTTATGAAACATGGGGAAAGCTTAATTCGGATGCAAGCAACGCCATTCTTATCTGCCATGCCCTAACCGGTGATTCACATGTTTCTGGTGATAGTAGTTCTTCACACCCAACTCGAGGTTGGTGGGATGAAATCGTTGGGTCAGGAAAAGTAGTAGACACAGACGAATTTTTTGTCGTATGTATAAATGTTCTCGGCGGCTGCCAAGGTAGTACCGGACCAGCATCATTAAACCCTGCAACCGGTAGACCCTATGGAAGCCAGTTCCCTAATATCACGATCCGAGATATCGTACGAGCTCAAGCAAAAGTAGCAGATCATCTTGGAATAAAAATTTGGCATGCAGTTATCGGTGGTTCAATGGGTGGCATGCAAGTACTTGAATGGGCCGCTATGTTCCCAGATCGTGTCCCGAGAATTTCCCCTGTGGCGACTGCCCTATCTGCTAGCGCGCAGCAAATTGCTTGGAGTGCGGTAGGAAGAGCAGCTTTAGCATTGGATCCTCGTTGGCGTGAAGGGGATTATTACGACGCAGAACCAGGAGATGGGCCACATGCTGGCTTGGCTATTGCACGAGCTGTTGCTCAAATTCATTACAGAAGTGACGAAAGTTTCCAATCACGTTTTGGGAGATCACTGGTTGACAAAGATTCCCTATTTGGCCTTTGGGATAGATTTCAAGTGGAGTCGTATCTTGATTATCACGGTGAAAAATTAGTTCACAGGTTTGATGCTAACTCGTACCTTGTTTTAAATAGAGCGATGGACACGCATGACCTTGCTCGTGGGAGAGGATCAATGACCGATGCGGTCTCTAGAGTGAAAGCCCGAGTCGCTACAGCGAGCATCTCTACTGATACCCTTTATCCTCCCCATCAGCAACTTGATATCCAACGGAACATAGAAGCAGTTGGTGGTGAATGCAGTTACGTAGAAATTGAGGATCTAAATGGTCATGATGGATTCCTATTAGCTACAAATGAAATAGGGGAGGTTATTTCTTCCCTAATCCACGACTAACACTGCAATAATTGCGAAATTGATTAAGTGGGTTTACTTTAGAAAAATATGCCCGAAGGAATTGAAGTAGAATACTACCGAACAACTGCTTTGCGTGCGCTACGGCGAACGATAAAGTTAGTCACAGCTAACGACCGTTACTTTCTGAAAGGTGAAACTGAATCGGAAGAATTGCAGTCCTTTCTCTTACAAGATGAATTCGTTGCGGCAAGAAGAGTCGGAAAGCTACTTTTGCTAGATACTAAACATGGAATGACATTGGGAATACGCTTTGGGATGACTGGACGCCTGTTAGTTGATGGTTATTCTGCAATTGACTATTTAGAATATTCCACCATGCGGAATGAATCTTCGTGGGACCGATTTGCTATAGGTTTTGAAGATGGTGGAACACTCTCAGTTCGTGACCCACGCCGATTAGGGGGAGTGGAATTAAACCCCGATATAGATTCTCTAGGCTCAGATATCTATGGGATTAATGGGAAGGAATTAGGGGTAGTTCTTAAAGGTTCTTCGCGGCCGATCAAAGCAAGATTAATGGACCAACATCAAATTGCTGGATTGGGAAATTTACTTACAGATGAAATTCTTTGGAGGGCATCAATCGACCCAAGGAGAAGTTCAGACTCATTAGCTAAAGACGAAAAACGACGCCTCCTGTACCACATTAAAAACACAGTTCAGCAATTAACTGAACTTGGAGGCTCGCATATGGGAGAACTCCAGAGCAGCCGGAATGCATCTGGTTTCTGCCCAAAAGATGGCACATTATTAGAAAGACACAAGGTAGGGGGAAGAACGACCTATTCTTGCCCTAAACACCAGAAGTAGAGTTGAAGTGAAAATCATCCGAAATGCGATCATCACAGCCTGGCTGAGTGTCGGTTTGCTCATTGTCAATTCTGAATTGGCTTTCGCTCAAATTATTGAATCTGACATAGGTTATGAACCTGGCAGCAATGCAACTATCCAACGGGTTACATCTACGTTCGAAGTTAAAAGAGCTGTAATCGGGTTATTGATTATTGCTGCAATTGCTGGAGTGATTTTTTTCTTCTACTGGTACAAGACTGGCCAGTGGGCAAGGGAACGGCACGCCCAACAGTTCGGGGTGAACAGTAAAATGAGAGAACGTGATTCAAGACAAACTTCTAGAAAGCAATGGGAGTTCGTTTCGCAGAAACAAGGTAAGTCAACTAAGCCATTTCGGCGAAACCAATCTAAAATCAAATGAAATGCAGATCATAAAGAAATTTCACTATCTTGATCTAAGCTAATCAATATGGATAATGAACTAGACATTGAAGCAATGGTAAATCGATTTCGCGATAGG
>PVBE011801998.1_pt1 | contig 36737 bp, 39 predicted proteins | sample 1631181 | NCBI WGS metagenome assembly PVBE01 (sample SAMN08397723, study PRJNA350692) | Marine metagenome, whole genome shotgun sequencing project. | isolation source: water | place: Pacific Ocean | collected 2012-04
GCAAGATCAAAATCATACCAAAGGCCTAGCTCAGAGAACCCAAAGACATAAGCTTCGTTTCTGCCGCCGTGATAGCATTCTGTTGCAAGAGTAGCGTTGTGATGGACAATAGAAATGGGGACTTTGGAAAGTTTGGTTTTAAATCTATGCTTATTTGCATCCCACTCCTTTTCCTTGGTTTTCTCGCTGCCGAGGACTTCAAGGGTATCTATTTCAAGAGCTTTCCAAATACCCTCAATATCTCGCACAGCGAGGCTGCCAAGTGTTGTTAGGTTGTTGGGAAGACCCATATTGTCTCTAGCAAACTCCATCATCCTCTCAACATGAAGAGCAGCTATTTCAGCGTCCCGGATAGCATACTCCTTAAAACGCTCGGGTTCCTCTGCAAGAACGTGAGACATCCTTTCAAGCTCCTCTTGGGACATCTTGAGCTTACTAAAATTATGCATTTCCCCTAAAACCTCAAGCCCACCTCTATTTGGAGTTAAGAGCATGGTGTCGACAAGGTAGATGTTTAATTTCCGCTTGTTACGGCTTTTGTCGAAGAGCGTTGCTTTGTATGGATATAAGAGAGTAGCATACGTACTGGCAATCCCATCAAACCTTCTTTTTATCTTGGGGAAATTTCTGAAGTGGGAAATATCAGCTCTGCTGAAGTGTGCTGCCAAAAAGACGGTATCTGGCCATTTTCTGGGTAACAGTTTAAGCTTCCGCCCCTTATCGACCGCAGCGAGCACAAGGTCTTCAAGTGTGATCCGCTGCCTGATGGCAGGACCTTCCGTGTAGATGATCCCCGACCAAGTTTCCCCCTGGTACCGACCAGCGTACTGGTAGCTGAGAACGTGGTTCCTGTCGGTGTCAGGTATTCGTTCGTACTCAGTGTCAAACCCGATGATTACGGCGTTGTTCATGGTGGGTGCTGTTGCCTTCTCCATCGTACGGGGGCAGGGCTAGGGAAAAGGGGGAGGCCCGGGGAGTACTTGCGGCAGGCCCGTGGGCGACACCGCGGCATGCCAGTGGGCGGCACCGTGGGAACCCGTTGGGGGAGCTGGTGTGACAAAAACGTTGTGGCCGCCCATACCATTTAATCACACCCGCCCTTAACCTATTGAAAAATAAGACGAAAATTGAGCGTCCATTTACGACTTTTTGCAAAATATCGTAAATGAATATGGGTGTCTGGCGTGGTTGTGAGGGGGCTCCCGTGGTGTTGCTCCCGATCTACCCGCACAAGAAAATCCCTCCCGCCAGTATGGGTTTTGGGGGCTGGGAAGGAAAGTCTGTTACCGCAGCTTCCCCACCAAGTCCTGGGCGCGTAGATGGACGTAGCGGAAAAGCATGCGCATGTCTTTGTGGCCGCTGATCAGGGCAACTTCCGGCACTGATAGCCCCATCTCGAAAAAACGGCTGATTGCTTCGTGTCGAAGGTCATGGAAGGTGAGGTTGGTGACCCCGGCCCTGCGGACCAGTCTCTGCCAAGAATTCTTCACAGCTTCAGCAGATATCGGGAACACCTGCTCCGTTTTGCTACTGTTTTGAAGGTTGCGCAGCGTCTCCACTGCAACAGTTGTGAGGGGTATTGTTCTCGGTGTTCCATTCTTTGCCTCGGGGATATGCAGGGTCCTCGAAGTGAAATCGATGTGGCCCCAAAGGGTTTCGAGAAGTTCCCCTCGGCGCATCGCGGTTTGCACTGCCAGAACGATTAATGGCCGCATGAACTCATTCCTGCATTGACGGCAAGATGATAGGAGATGGTCGAGTTCATCGCCTTCAAGCCTCCGGTCTCTCCTGTTGTTGAATTTGGGTTTGGCAACCTGGCGCACGGCATTTTGGTTCAGGTTGATACCCCACTCCCTGCAGGCGACCCCCAAGGCGTGTTGAAGTAGTCCCAGTTCGAGCGCCACGGTACTGGGCTTGACCTTTTTCAGTCTATGGTCTCGGTAGGAAGCGATGTGGTGCGATGCCAAGGTGGCCAGTGACATTTTGGCCAAGGGATGTTTTTTGATCACAGCAATTCGATACTGCTCTTGGCGGCACCCCTTTTTGGTGGGGGAGATTTCCGCTCCGTAGCGGTCCAACAGGTCATGCAGAAGAATACCGTGAAGATGGCGTGTGCTATCGGGCAGTTCCCTTCTGTCAGCCCGGCTCTCCATCTCCCGCGCCCATTCGGCGGCGTCAGACCTTTGGCTGAACGACCTAGTAAGCGTCTGGAAACCCATACGCCGAATTTGAACGTGGAATTTATTCCCTCTTTTCCGGATGGTCGGCATCGCAAATCTCTCCCCAACTGTGCCAGGAGTGTGCCAAAGTTGATTTGCGGTGCGTTTGTCTGTTGCGTGGCGTTGGGTAACCCCTTGGAATTACAGGGGAAAATGGTGGGCGATGCTGGACTCGAACCAGCGACCCCCGCGATGTGAACACGGTGCTCTACCAGCTGAGCTAATCGCCCCCACGCCCGCGCGACCCCTCCTATAGGTTTGGCGCCGGGGGGTGTCAAGGTTTAGCCGAACGTGGCGGAGGCGTCGATGTCGATGTCGAGCTCGGCGCGCAGGCCCGCCGAAGTCCCCAGCCGGGTCTGGTCGAGCGGCGTGCCGCCGGCATCGCCCAGGCCGCATTCCAGCAGGACCTTCGACGGCACAATAAAAACGGCAGCCTTTTCCCCTCTTGGACCGGTTGACCGCCCCCTTTATGTGAGAGAGGCTTGCCGTTTGAGGCTATTTGGGCAGCTTGCTTGCGATGATCGATGCGTTCAACCTCGGCGCTCTCTTCGATCCCGAAATCGGGGCCGACAATCTTGCCCTGGTGGATTGCCTGGTGTGGGACCAGCCGCGCCGCGTAAGCCACCGTGAGATCGACGATTTGGCCAAGGCCTGCGCCCGGGGCCTCAAGGGGCGCGGTCTCGGGACGGGGGACGCGGTGGCCATCCTGTCCGCCAATCGCCTGGAGTTTCTGGTGGCTTACATGGGCGTGTTGCGGGCCGGCATGATTGCCGTGCCCATCAATTACAAATTCTCCAAGGACATCATCGATTTCATTTTGCGCGATTGTGCCGCCAAACATGTATTTTGCGACGGCCCCAGACGGGCGGACCTGACGACCGAGCTGCCGATCACGAATTTCGACGCAGCCGACGCCAACGGTTTCGAGGCGCTCTTGGATCGGGGCGCCTTCGAGACCTATCGCCCAACGCCCGACGATGTCGCCATGGTGCTCTATACCTCGGGCTCCAGCGGCCGACCCAAAGGCGTGCCGCTGACCCACGAGGGACACATCTGGGCCCTGAAGCGGCGATCGGCGGGGGGCCCGTTTACCCATCACCGCCTGCTGATCGCGGCGCCGCTTTACCACATGAATGCGCTGTGTACCTGTTTGTTCGGGCTCTCGGCCGCCACCAGCACCGTGTTGCTGCCGGAGTTCGAGGCCCGGCGCTATCTGCGGGCCATCGAAACCTACCGCTGCACCTGGATCACTTCCGTGCCCACCATGCTGGCCATGGCGCTCAGGGAAAGGGAGCTCATGGCAAGCCTGGATCTCTCGTCCGTCTCCGTGGTGCGCATGGGATCGGCACCGGTTTCGCCGAAACTTTGGCAGCAGGTGAAATCGGCTTTCCCCGAGGCCAGCGTGATGAACGGCTACGGCACCACCGAGGCCGGCCCCATCGTCTTTGGCCCCACGGCGGGAAAACCGGTGCCCGATGTCTCGGTGGGCCGGCAGTTGCCCGAGGTCGATATCAAACTTATCGATGCCCGGGGCGAGGAAGCGGACGAGGGTGTTCTCTGGCATCGCACGCGGGCCACCATGACGGGATACCTGAACCTGCCGGAAAAAACCGCCGAGGTCTTGACCCCGGACGGCTGGTACATCTCCGGCGACGTCTTCCGCCGCGATGCCGGCGGCAACTATTTTTTTGTCGGCCGCGACGACGACATGTTCGTCTGCGGCGGCGAGAACATCTTTCCAGGCCAAGTGGAAGGCACGATCGTCAGCCACCCGGACGCCGAGCAAAGCTGCGTGGTGCCGGTGCCGGACGAGATCAAGGGCGAAAAGCCGGTGGCTTTCGTTGTTCCCCGGTCGGGTAGCGGACTTTCCGAGGACGCCGTCAAGCAGCACGCCCTGGCCCACGCACCGGCCTATCAACACCCCCGCATGGTGATATTTCTCGACGAGTTGCCGCTGGCCGGACCGGGAAAAGTCGACCGCAAGGGCTTGCGCGTCCAGGCCCTGAAACTTTGGCAGGCCCAAGGCGTCTGAAACATAGCCGAACGAAGGGGAGCAAGGTGTGAAAGCCGCAGTCATATCCGAACACGGCGGTCCGGGATCGATCCGGATCGATAACGATTTTCCCGATCCCCAACCCCGGCCCGACGACGTGGTGATCCGGGTGCGCGCCATGACGCTCAATTACCACGATCTCTTCACGCGCAACGGCATGCCGGGCATCAAGATCCCCATGCCGGCCGTCATGGGCCTCGATTTTTGCGGCGAGGTCGTGGAACTGGGCAGCGACATCAAAGACTGGAGCGTGGGCGACCGGGTAATGGTCGATCCCATCGACCGGGTTCACGGCACAGGCCTGATCGGTGAGACATCGCACGGCGGCCTGGCGGAATACTGCCGGGTTCCCGCGCATCAACTCGTGACCCTTCCCGAATCCGTCCCCTTCGCACATGCCGCCTGCCTGCCGGTGGCCTACGGCACGGCGCTGCGCATGATGTACACGGTGGGTGATGTCCAGGCCGGCGACAGGGTCTTGATCCTGGGGGCCTCGGGCGGCGTGGGAACCTGTGCCGTGCAGCTTGCCAAGCGGGCGGGCTGCGAGGTCGTCGCGTGTTCGTCGAGCCAAAGCAAGATGGACCGCCTGACCGAGATCGGCGCCGACCGCGTGGTCAACTACCTCGAGGAGGATTTCGTCAAGTGGGTCTACCAGAACTATGACAAACCCCATCGCCGCGAGTTCGACAAAAGCAAGGGCATTGGTGTCGTCGTCAATTTCACCGGTGGCGATACCTGGGTGAAGTCACTGAGGGTCCTGCATCGCGGCGGCAAGGTCCTGACCTGCGGTGCCACCGCGGGCTATGATCCGGTCGAGGATATCCGTTTCATCTGGACCTTCGAGCTCAAGGTTCTGGGCTCCAACGGCTGGATGCGCGACGACCTCCATGAATTGATCCGGCTGCTGGAAGACGGCTCGCTGAAGCCGATTATCGACAAGACCTTGCCGCTCGAAGAGGTCAACGAGGCCTTTCGCCTGCTCGAAGAACGCGAGGTCTTCGGCAAGGTGGTCATCGAGCCCTAACGGAAACGGTCCGCAAGATGAACGATACCCCGGAACGCATGAGCCAAGCGCAGATTCAGGAACGCTTCGACGTCTCGCCTTTCATCTCGACGCTCGGCCTCGAGGTGCTGTCGCTGGACTACGAAAGCTCGGAGCTCACGGTGAAAATGCCGCTCCAGCCCAACATGGAACGGCGGGCGGGAAGCAAGCAGTTTCACGGCGGCCCCATCGCCTCCTTCATCGATACCGTGGGCGATTTTGCCGTCGGCATGATGGTGGGCGGCGGTGTGCCGACCATAAATATCCGCGTCGATTACCTGAAGCCGGCGGTCGGCGACTTTCTCAGGGCGGTGGCACGGGTCAGGCGGGCCGGCCGCACCGTCACCATCGTCGATATCGATGTGCTTAACGAACAGGATTCCCTGGTGGCGGTGGGCCGCGGCACCTACGCCTCGACGGCGAGCTGAAGACGATGGCCGAGAAAGCAATCCTCGATCATGCCGTCATCAACGTGCGCTATCGGATGGATCAGGCCGAGGGCGCGTTCAGGGACCTGGGCTTTCACCTCACCGAGCGCGGCTATCACACGCTGGGTTCGATCAACCACCTGATGATGTTCGAGAGCGACTATCTGGAATTGATTGGCTTGCCGGCGGATCGCCAAGGCGGCCAGCCGGGCCGGCCGGACATCGCCAACGCGCCTCTGGGCATCAACGGGCTGGTCTTCAAGACAGCCGACGTCGATGAAACCTACGCCCACCTGCAGGATTTGGGCATGGCGGGGGATCCGCCGAAGTCGTTCAGCCGGCCGGTGCAACTCGCCGGCGGTGCCCAGGACGCACGCTTCCGCACGGTTCACCTGCGCGGCGACGTCTTTCCCGGCGGGCGGGTCTACTATTGCCAACACGGCACGCCGGAGCTGGTCTGGCGCCAGGAATGGCAAAGCCATGCCAACGGCGCCCGGGCCATACCGGAGTTCGTCGTTGCCTCGCAGGATCAGGAGAGCGAGGCGGAGAATTTCGCCCGTCTTTTGAACTCGGACGTAAGCGGCAGCGGCGAGAGCCGCAACGTGGCCCTCCCGGGCGGCCAGATCAGCGTCATGACCCCGGCCAGCTACGGCGAACGCTATGGCGCGCTGGCCACTTCGCTGGGCCAGCGCAGCTCCATCTTCGGCGCCCTGGTGTTCCGCACCGAGGGGCTGGACGGGATTCGCAGCCTGCTGGCCGGCATGGCCAATCCGCTGCCCGTGATCGACGAGGCGGAACGTGTTGTGGTGCGCCAACCCGACTTCGATTGCCTGCTGGAATTTCGGACTTAATCACTCGAAAACGAAACTATCGAGCCCCAGTTCGGCGCGCCACTCGTTCGTGGCCTCGGCTTTGTAATCCTCCAGCGGCGTGCCGGTGGCGTCGGCCATGCGGTCGACGGCATTGAAGGTGGCGATGACGGCGGCGGCGTCGACCAGGGCGGCGTCGCCCAGGGTTTGCAGCAGGTGTTCGCGGGCCGCCGCCAAGTCGCTGCCTTCGAGGCCCATCACTGCTTCGGCGTAGGCGACCAGAACCTCACCGTCGGCCACGCCACCGTCGCCCCGGCCCATCATGGCTTCGAGGTCGTAGCCGCCTTGGTCCTCGCCACTCGCCCGGAGCAGCACGCCATGGCTGGTGGTTCAGTAGAGGCACTGGTTCAGCGCCGAAACGCGGCTCGCCACCAGCTCGAGCTGGGCGTGGCTGAGCGCCCGGTATTCGCGTTCGAAATCGAAGATGGCGTCACAGGGCAGATAAAGATGGTCGTCGAGGTCGCGGAAGGTGCGGGCCTCGTCAGGCACCAGGCTCAGCGCCCGGTAGATGTTGGCGCCGTTGGTGCCGGCGTAGAGGTCGGATTCGGGTTCCGCCGCTTCCTCGGGGTCGATGGTCGCCACCCAGTGGCTCGAGCGCCGCGCCGCGGCCGGGCGCAGGCGCGTCGGCTCGCCCGCTTCCGTTTGCGGCAAATCGGGCGGCGAGATCCCTAGGGCGTGACAGAACGTATCGACGGAGATCACGGTGAGAACGATTCCGACGATCTCGACGTACTGGGACTCATCGAGTGTCTCGGTAACCTCCTCGAACCAGGTTCGCGTCAGGCGCCCGGGATCGCTGGCGATGCGGTGGATGGCCTCGACCCAGGCCTCGGGCAGGGCGGCGATGTCATCGTGGCGGCCGGCCACGGCGTAGGGCGAAAGCGCCGTCTTCCGGTCCGCGCACAGCGCGCAATTTCCGGCCTGGCGCACCTCGGCCGCCACCGCCCGGCGCTCGGCACCTGTCAGCCAAGTGCCGGCCCGGCCCAGGCGCCGCCAGGCGCGGGCGTGGGCGGCGGTGATATCGGGGCGCACCGGCAGCGGCGCGCGGGTGTAGTCAAAGCCGCTCATGACCAGGGGATTCTATCCCACCGGGCCGCCAGCGGAAGCAACGAATTTGATTCGCCCGGGCCAACGCTACAGCACCCAGCATGACGGCCGAACCCAAGGCCTCGTTGGTGCCGAAGGGCTCGCCGAACACCGCCATGCCGACGGCCACGGCGATCAGCGGCGAGACGAAGGCGTAGAGCCCGGCCTGGCTCGGCCCCCAGTCGCGCAAGAGCTTGAGGTAGATGGTGAAGGCGGCCAGCGAGCCGCCGAGCACGAGGAAGAGCCAGCTCGCCAGCACCGGCGGCGTGAGAAAGTCCGCCGCCGTCAATTCGGCCAGCGGTTCCAGCAGTGCCGCCAGGGCCAAGAGTCCGAGACCGCCGATGAAGGTGGCAGGCCGGCCACGGCCAGCGGACGGGCGCCCTCGAGCACCGGCCGGGCCAGCAGCGAGCCCAGACAGTAGGCCAGGGTGCCGGCGACGATGGCGGCCAGACCGTAGAGCTCGTCGGCGTTGCCGGCGAGCTCCAGCCGTGGACGGAACAAAAGGCCGAGGCCGCCGACGCCGATGAGCAAGGCGGCAGCCTGGCGCCGGGTGAACGTTTCTTGCCGCAACAGCACCCCGAGGCCAAACAGTCCCACCGGAATCAGCGCCAGGTTGACCACCGCCGAGAGGCCCGACGAGACGAATCCCATGCCCCAGAACAGGAAGCCGTAACAGGCCGTGTTGACCAGCAGCGCTGCAGCCACCAGGCGCAGCGGTTGTCGGCCGAGCAGGCGGGCCGATTTGCCCGGCCCGGCCAGCGCCAGCAGCAACGCCCCGGCGGCAAGGAAACGCCAGGCCGCGAAGGTCAGCGGCGGCAGCGCCTCGACGCCGGTCTTGATGGCGATCCAGGTCAGGCCCCAGATCAGGCACATCAGGGCAAAGAGCAGGCCGTTGGGCATAATTTTCTAACTAGTAAAGAGGTTAGAATCGAGTATCCATTGCCCGCCCTGGCCAGTCAACCGCTTTGGGGGTTAGAATGAAACCATGCTTCCCTTTCCCGAATTGGTTGGCGGCCACGTCGCCATCGATCTCCTTAACACCGTGGAATGGCGGGGCCGACCGGCGCCTGTCGACCGCCTGATCGACTTCGCGGCGGTGCTGGTCTGGTGCAGCCGGGTGGGTGTCTTGTCCGCCGCTCCGGCGGCGGCGCTGACCCGCTGGGCACAGCGTGAACCGGGGCGGGCGGTGGCGCGTCATGGCGCCATCGTCGCCGGCCGTGAGGATCTCCATTGCATCGGTCACGCGGTGAGCCAGAATCGGCCGCCGCCGGCCGCCGCCGTCGCTGCCTTCAACCGCCTGCTGGCAGCCCTGCCGCCGGCAGGGGAATTGGATTTTTCGGACGGACGATTTGTCTGGCGGGGCATCCCGGCAGACCATCTTGAATCGCTGCTTTTCCGACCGGCCGCCGAACTGCTGGCGGCCGACGGTCTGCGCACCATCCGGCTCTGCCAAGGCCCCGACTGCGGCTGGCTCTTTCTCGACGAGAGCCGCAATCGCTCGCGCCGCTGGTGCTCGATGCGGAGCTGCGGCAACCGCGCCAAGGCGCGGCGCCACTATCGGCGCAGCAAAGGATAGGATGTACGACGGTTACCGTCGGAGGTTCCGAGCTCTGTCGCCTCACCAATGTTTGCTGCCGTCGGTGGTCGAGACATGGGCACTGACGACTTTCCAGCCGACATCGGGAAAATTGACCCAGGTCTGGCTCTGGCGGCCGATCAAGTCCTTGCCCCGCACCTTGAACTCCAGATTGACCGTGGCGAAGTCATGACCGATGGTCAGGATCTCCAACCGGAGCCGCTTTTCCTTGATGCTCGGCCCCGGCGGGCGCGCCAGGCGATGGGCGTGAATGGCGTCGAAACCATAGCCATGTTCGCTCATGGCCAAGCGCACGGTATGGGGGCTGCGCCAGAAGGTATCGTCGAGGACGTCGACGTCCTTTTCCTCGAGGGCCGTTTCGTAGCGCTCGAACAAGCGGCGCACTTGGGCCACCACTTCGGGGATGTTTTCGCGGAAATCCCTCACGACGCCGCTCCCTCCAGGGAACTGGCCAGTCCGACCAGAAAGGCGTCTTGGCCGGCGCCTGCCAGCAGCGACAAACCGACCGGGGCGCCGGCCACCGTGGCGCCGGGAATGCTGACCTGGGGCAGGCCGGCAAGTCCGCCGTGGGCGCAAAGACCGAGGATCATTTCGCGCAGCCGGTTCTGCTCGCAAAGCGGCAGGTTCTTAAGGGGCGCCGGGAACGGCGTCGTCGGCAGGGCCAGAACGCTGCCCGGCGGCAGCAGGTATTCGAGCCGCGCCCGGGCCTCGCGTTTCATCAGGCTGGCCCATTGCCGGTCGACTTCCGGGACCATCGAGCCCATCACCAGCCCGCGCGCCACATTGAAGGCGAAGCGGGGGTTGGTGCGATCGATCCAATCCGCGAAGGTGGCCCAGGCCTCGGCCATTTGCAGCGTACGCTGGCTGCGGCTCCAGACCGAAATGCCCTGCGGCGCCATCACTTCCTCGACAACCTCGGCAGCCAGGCCGGCGATCCTATCGAGCAGGGGATCGAGGGCACGCCGGGTTTCGGGCTCGGCGAAACCGAAGGCGTCGACGGCGATCACCAGGCGCTTGGGCGCCACCTTTTCGATGGTCTCAGCCAACAGCACCTGGGAGACGCGCCGGAAGGTTTCGCCGTTGCGGGCGAACCAGCCCGTGGTGTCGCTGCTCGGCGCCTGTACCATCATGCCGCCGAGGTCCATGCGGCCGTGGCTCGGGCGGATGCCGTAGAGGCCGCTGAAGCTCGCCGGCACGCGGACCGAGCCGCCGGTATCGCTGCCCAATCCGGTATCGGCCAGTCCGGCGGCGACGGCCGCCGCCGTGCCCGACGACGAGCCCCCGGGCACCCGGTCGGGTGCGGCGCTGTTCAGCGGTGTACCAAAGAAGGCGTTTTCGCCAAGGATGCCGAGAGAAATCTCGTCGGTGATGGTCTTGCCGACCAGGCGGGCACCGGCGCCGAGCAGGGTCTCGACCGCCCAGGCATGCTTTTGCGGCAGAGGATTGTCCGCCGCCCAATCGGGATTGCCGCCGCCGGTGGGATGCCCGGCCACGTCGAACAAGTCCTTGGCCACGAACGTCACCCCGTCGAGCGGCCCGCTGGCGCTCGGCTCGACAACGAAGCGTCCGTCGGGAACGAAGGCATTGAGGTCGTCCGTCATGTGCCTTTCCTCAAGCGCGGCCGAATTTGTCGATGGCGGCACGCAGCGAACCGGCCTCGGCAATGTACCTCGCCATTTCGGCTTCGACCGCTTCCGCCTCCTCGGCAAAGGTCACAATTTCCGCGACGTGGTCTGCGGGAATGGCGACGACGCCGTCTTCATCTCCGACGATGAAGTCGCCAGGATTGACAACTATCCCGCCGATCTCGACCGGGATATCACGGGCCACGGTTTCGAGCCGGCCGATGGAACTGGCAGGCACGATGGAGCGGGCGGACACCGGGAAAGCGCTGTCGCGTTTGATGATTTCGACGTCGCGCGTGCCACCGTCCAGCACCACTCCCTCATGGCCACGCGCCACGGCACCGGCGTTCATCAACTCCCCCCAAACCGCCGTGTTGGCATCCGCACCCGAGGCAATCACGATGACGCTGCCGGCGGGCGCTTGATCGATGACGTCGAAAGCGAATTCCGGTTTGTGTCGTTCCAATGTCGGGGTTTCGAGAATTGTCGCGGCCGGGCCGACGATTTTCCGGTAATTCGCCCGCGCCTTGATATCGAAGTCCAAATATCCCCGTTTGCCGGCGATTTGATCGCAGCCGTCGGATAGCGTGGCTACCGCCAAGTTGCGCAAACGATCAACGAAGTCTTCTGTCAAATCTCGCTCCTACTTGTCCACCAGGAACCGCCAGCTTTCGCCGTGGGAGACCACCCAGCCGGCGGTGGGCGCGACGAAGTGGGTGCCGAAAACCAGCACCTCGTCGTCGCCATAGCGCTGCAGGAATTCCTTGCGCGTATCCTGCGCGCGGGCGACATCGTGGTCGAACTTGCTGGCCACATGGGGCAGGCCGATTTGGATGGGGTGGTGCATCATGTCGCCCGTGATCACCGCGCGCTCTCCGGCCGAGGTGATGGCGACGCTGACGTGTCCCGGCGTATGCCCGGGTGTCGGCTCCAGTCGAACCTCCTCCGTCACCTTATGGTCGACCTCGACCAAATCGTGCAAGCCCGCCTCGATGACGGGGCGGATCGAATCCTGGTTGACCGCCGGGCAGTCCATGACGGCCTCGGCGATCTCGAGGTCGACGTCGCCGGCTATGGCAGCCACCGTCTCCTGCTGCCAGTGTTCCCACTCCGTGCGCCCGAACAGGTAACGTGCGTTGGTGAACGTGGGCAGCCAGCGGCCGCCGCTGAGCGTGGTATTCCAGCCCACGTGGTCGACGTGAAGGTGGGTGCAAAGCACGATGTCGATGCTCTCGGGCGGATAACCGGCGGCGCTGAGATCGTCGAGGAAGGTACCCCGCAATTCATTCCAGGCGGCGTTGCCTCGGGGCTTGTCGTTGCCGACGCAGGTATCGACGACAATCCGGCGGCCTTGGGACTCGACGACGAAGGCCTGGACGCAGCTCTTCAGGCCGCCGTCCGGCGTGACGAAATGCGGCTGCAGCCAGGTCTCGCGCAGGATTTCCTCGGTGGTGAGATTGCGATAGCCGAAATCGGGCGTCCTGACGGCCGTCAACTCGACAATGCGGGTGATCTTTACGTCGCCGATTTGCCAGCTGTCCGTGGTCATCGAAAATCCCCCCTAAAGTCCATCTGGTGAAGGCGCGGCGCCACTACCGCCGAAGCAAAGGATAACTCGGGTCGGTTTTTCCGCTGCGCCACTTGCAGGTCCCAAAACACCCCCGCCGTGATCTCCAGGGGGCGCTTGTCGTGGATAGAATACATGCAATTTGGGAAAAGTTACGCTGGTGACGGCTGATCGATGTAGGGCTTGATATCCAGCAACGGCGTCCCGTCGCGGCAATCGAGAGCGCTCACCGTCAGTACGTTTCCCTCCACTTTCAGGAGTTCCACCGTGCTCAAGGCGATGGGATTTGGGCGCATCGGAGAACGCAGCGCAAAAACCCCAAGTTTCTCGTTTGTTTCCGACCACTTGGGAATTCTTTGCAAGGCGGAGCGGTCGGCCTCGTCAAGCCAATAAAGTATCTGGATACGGCTCTTGTTCTCGATCCCCTTCAACGCGAGGGACATTGCCGGGTCCAGCTCTATCCGCGAAACGCCGTTTGCCGGGCGCGCCTGACCAGGGCAATCGGCAACCGTTTTGTAGGACGTTCGAATTTTTCCGATAAAGTTAACCGTAGCCGTGTTCATGCTGAAAAGTCTCCCGTAGTGGCCGCGATATCAGCCAACCCCTCAGGACAGCGGCCGGGGCGGGGCCAGCCCATATTTGTCGAGCCATGGTAGCAGTCGCTGCAGGGTCTCCGGGTGCAAGCGCACACCGCTGGCCTGCTGCTCGGCCATACGGGCGTGGGCGCGGTCGCCCGGCATACGCACCGGCTGGTCGGGGTCGATCGGCTTCACCTCACGGCAAACCCTGGCCAAATGGCCGATCTCGCGCTGAAAGGACGCGCTGCCGCCGAAAGCCTCGGGATCGATTAGCAACAAAAATAGGTGATTGCCACCGGCCGTTTCAGGCGTCGCTCGGCCGGCGCCGGCCAGTCCGGAGGTCAAGGCCTCGACCAGGATGGATAGCGCGAAGCCCTTGTGCCCCTGCATCCTACCGCCAGCCGGCAGGATTGCGCCCGGTGGGTCGGCGTAGATTGCCTCGGGATCGTCACTCAACATCCCCGCTGCATCGACCAGCCAGGGCTCGGGCAAGCGGGCGCCGGCACGCCGCGTGCGCTCGATAAAGCGGTTGGTGACGCTCGAGGTGCTGGTGTCGATGAGGATCGGGTGCTCCGCCGTGGGAATAGCGATCGCCAGCGGGTTGGTGGAAAGCCGTGGCTCGCGGCCGCCATGCGGCGCCACCACGGCATTGTCGGGTGCCGAAGCCGCCAGAATGGCCAGCGCTCCCTGGTCGGCCGCACGTTTCACATAGGTGGCGAGGCAGGAGATATTCTGGCTGCGGCAAATCGCCAGAGACACCATCGGATGGTCGCCGAGCCGCTCCAGACCCATCGCCAGGGCGCGCCGGACGACCCATTGCCCGGGCAGGTATCGGCCGTCCAAAACCAGAGCGGCGCCTTCGTCGCGCAGCACTTCGGGCTGGCCGGAGGTCCGGGTCCGCCCGGCCTCTATGGCGGACAGATAGGCGGGCACGAACTGCAGGCCATGAGTGTCGTATTCCAGGAGCTCGGCCTCGACCAGCACCTCGGCCACGACATGGGCGATCTCAGCCTCGAGCCCGGCCCGTTCAAACAGCGTGCTCGCGCAGCTGACGAGCTCCGCGCCGGCATAGGAGATCCCTGCATCCGAGATCCCTGCATCCGAGATCCCTGCATCCGAGATGCTTGCATCCGAGATGTTCACTCGGCGGCGCCCTCCCGGTAGGTGTAGTCGTTAAGCCCCAGATCGGCGCGGAAATCGGCCGTCACCTCGGCCTTTTGCTCCTCCAACGGAATGCCGGTGGCGTCGGCGACGCGGTCGATGGAGTTGAAGGTGGCGACCACGCCGGCCGTGTCGACCAGAGCCGCATCGCCCAGCGTCTGGCGCAGTTCGTTGCGCACGGCATCGAGGGCGTCGTCATCGTCGCCCAGCACCGCCTCGGCATAGAGCGTCAGCAGCCGGCCCTGGGGCACGCCGCCGTCACCTTCGCCCAGCACCGCCCTGAGATCGTAGTCGTCACCCGTGTGTTGGCCGCTCCCACGGAGCAGCACGGTGTGGCTGGTGGTTCAATAGAGGCACTGGTTGAGGGACGAGACGCGGCCCGCCACCAGTTCGATCTGGGCGTGGTTGATGGCCCGGAACTCGGTGCCGAAGTCGCGCATCATGGCGCCTTCCAGGTACTGCGTTTCGGTCAGGTCGAAAAAGCCGCGCACCTCGTTCGGCACCAGGCTCATGGCCCGGTAGATGTGTGGCGCCGTGGGAACCGGGTAGAGATCGGATTCCGCTCCCTCGGCGTCCTCGGGCGCCAGCCACGGCACCCAGGCGCCGCCGTGCTTGGCACCGGCCGGGCGCTGCCGCGTGGGCTCGCCCTCGATAGCATCCGGCAGTGCCGCGGCCGGCTGGCCGATGGCCCGGGCGAAGGTGTCGATGGCCACCACGGTGACGATCACCGCCACGGTCTCGACGTATTCCTCCTCGCTTACCCCGGCGGCGATGATGCCCTGGTACCAGTCCTGGGTCAGGCGGCCGGAGTCGGTGCGGATGCGGTGGATCATTTCGACCACGGCCTCGGGCAGTTCGCCGAGATCGTCGTGGCTGCCTGTCACGGCATACGGCGACAGCGCCTGGCGGCGCTCCCGGCAAAGCGTGCAGCCCGGCGCCTGGCGCACCTCGCGGGCGATGGCCAAGCGGCGTTCGGCCTTGAGCCAGGTGCCGGCCCGGGCCAGGCGTTGCCAGCCACGGGCGTGGGCCGCCGTGATGTCGGGCCGCACGGCAACCGGCGCCGATTGGTAGGAGATATCGTTCATGCGGGACCTCCGTCGTTGTCTCTAAAGCGTCGCGCCCACCGTCCAGGGCACGAATTCGTCGTCGCCGAAGCCCAAGGATTCGCTCTTGCTGGGCTTGCCGGACGCGGTCTCGAGTACCAGGCGAAAGATCTGCTGGCCCAGTTCCGGCACCGTGGCGGCGCCGTCGGCGACGGTGCCGCAATTCACGTCCATGTCCTCCGACATGTGCTCGTACATGCGGCTGTTGGTGGCCAGCTTGAGGCTGGGCACGGGCTTGCAGCCGTAGACCGAGCCCCGCCCGGTGGTGAAGCACACCATGTTGGCGCCGCCGGCCACCATGCCGGTCACCGAGGCCGGATCGTAGCCTGGCGTGTCCATGAAGACGAAGCCCTGGGCGGTGATGGCTTCGGCGTATTTGTAGACGTCGACCAGGTTGGTGGTGCCGCCCTTGGTGGCGGCGCCCAGCGATTTTTCCAAGATGGTGGTGAGGCCGCCTTCCTTGTTGCCTGGCGAGGGGTTGTTGTCGAGCGAGGCGCCGTTGAGGGAGGTGTATTGTTCCCACCAGCGCACCCGTTCGACCAGTTTCTCGCCCACTTCGCGGCTCACGGCGCGGCGCGTGAGCAGGTGCTCGGCGCCGTAGATCTCCGGTGTCTCGGCCAGGCAGGCGGTGCCGCCGTGGCGCACCAAAAGGTCCGAGGCGGCACCCAGCGCCGGATTGGCGGTGATGCCGGAGTAGGCGTCGGAGCCGCCGCATTCGAGGCCCAGCACCAGCTTGCTGGCGGGTTGGGGGGAGCGTTCGGCTTTGTTGGCCTCGGGCAGCATGTCGCGGACCCGGGCGATGCCTTCCTCCACCGTCTTGCGCGTGCCGCCTGTGTCCTGGATGGTCATGGTTTGAAGTTGGGGTCCCACCTCGAGGCTTTCGCCTTCGACCAGGTATTCGATCTGCAAACCCTCGCAGCCCAGCCCGACCAGCAGCACGCCGGCGAAGTTGGGTTGCCGGGCGTAGCCCGAGAAGGTGCGGTAGAACATGGCCTTGGCCTCGCCCACCGGGACCAGGCCGCAGCCGCCGGTGGAGTGGTTGAGCACCACCACGCCGTCGACGTTGGGCCAAGCCGCCAGCGCCTCGCCGCGAAAAGCCTCGGCGATATAGCGCGACGCCGTGGCCGAGCAGTTGGAGGTCGAGATCACGCCGAGGTAGTTGCGTGTGCCTACGCGTCCGTCGGCCCGGGCGTAGCCCTCGAAAGTGGCGCGTTCGCCGTCCGCCACCATTTCCACCTCGCGGGTCTCGGCGCCGAAGGCGTAGTCGCGGTCGAAATCGCCGAACTCGAGATTATGGCTATGCACATGATCGCCCGGTTCCAGGTTCTGGCTGGCGAAACCGATGACCTGGCCGTAGCGCCGCACCGGCTGGCCGGCGGTTATGGTGGTGGTGGCGATTTTGTGGCCGGCGTTCACGTTGTCCCGCGTGGTCAGTCCCTCGGCGACGATCTCGAAGTCGGCCAGCACGTCAACGTTGGCGATGACGACGTTGTCGCTCTCGTGCATGCGGATGGTCAGTGGTAGGGTTTGGGACATGATCGGCCTTCTCAAGCGGCGCGGCGGATGGCGCGGCCGGATCGGCTACCGGTCCACTTGCCGGCGGCGAAGGCGACGGAGCCGTTGACCAGCACCATGTCGATGCCGGCAGCCGGGCGTAAGGGCTCTTCGAAGGTGGCGCGGTCGATCACGGTCTCGGGATCGAAAAGCACCAGGTCGGCGAAACAACCGGCCTCGACTCGGCCCCGGTCCTTGATTCCGAAGGTTTCGGCCGAGAGCCCGCTCATGCGGTGTACGGCTTCCTCCAGCGGAAAGAGACCCAGCTCGCGGGCGTAGTGGCCCAGCACGCGCGGGAAGGTGCCCCAAAGCCTGGGGTGCGGGTGCTTGTCGTGGGGAATGCCGTCGGAGCCGATCATGGTGCGGGAATAGGCCAGGATGCGCTGCACGTCGTCCTCGCTGAGCATGAAGTAGATGGCCCCGGCGGGTTGCACCCGGTCGGCCGCCTCCAGCACTTCGATGCCCCATTCGGCGGCCAGCTCCGCCAGGTCGCGGCCGGCCGCCTGGGGCTCCGAGTTGGACCAGGTGATCATGGTGCGCTCGGCGCGTTCCACCATCTCGCTCATCAGCACCGTCGAGCCGGCGGTGTAGGGATAGGCGTCGAGGCCCACGGCCTGACTCCGGCGGGCCTCCTCGATGCGCCCCAGCGTCGCCGTGCTGCGTCCGTGGTTGGCGGTGCCGGCGCATTTATGGTGCGAAATCACCACCGGCACGCCGGCCCGGCGGGCGGTCTCGAAGGTCTCGTCGAGCGAGATCTCGACATCGTCGTCCTCGTTGCGCATGTGGGTGGTGTAGACGGCGCCGGTGCCGGCCAGGGGCTCGATCAGGGCCACCACTTCGTCGGCCGGCGCCTGGCGGCCGGCGGGATAGAAAAGCCCACTGGAAAAGCCTATGGCACCGGAATCCAGGGCCTCGCCGACCAGGATCCGCATGGCCGCGATCTCGTCGCCCGTAGCCGCCCGGTCCATGGTGTCCATGGCCCCGGCGCGTAGCGTCGAGTGGCCCACCAGGGGTGCCGCATTGATGGCTGCCGGGCTGGCGTCGAGGGCATCGAGGTAGGCCCCGAAGGTGGGATAGAGGAATGCCGCCGGCCCGCCCATCAACTCGAAGACCGGGTCCGTGGCTTGCTCCGGCTTGAGCGGCGCCAGGCTGAAGCCGCAGTTCCCCGGCACCACCGTGGTCACGCCCTGGCTCAGCTTGGGCGTCATGTCGGGGTCGGTGATCAGGGCCCGGTCGTCGTGGGTGTGGACGTCTATGAAGCCGGGCGCCACCACCTTGCCGGTGGCGGCGATTTCCTCGCCGGCCTTGGTGGCGGCGAGGTCGCCGACGCCGACGATGCGGTCGCCGCTGACCGCCACGTCACCGCGGCGCCCCGGCGCCCCGGTGCCGTCGATGACGGTGGCGTCGCGAAACAGGATGTCGCAGGTGGCGGGGGCCTCAGTCATGGGATCCTCCAAGCTCGGGGGGCGGCACAAAAAGCGGTGGCCCAACCCATAGCATACCTGGGCGAATTGATGGAGCGCGCGTCCCTCAAGCCGTGGCGCTGGGTCGGGCGGCCACTTCGCTTTGCCAGCGCAGCACGTTGGCGGCGCTTTCCGACGCCCCCATCTCGACGCGGCCGGCGGTTTCGATGGCAACGTAGGTGGTGATGTCGGCGATGGTGAACGCCGGGCCGGCGATGAAGGGGCTTTCGCCGAGGCGCTCGTCCAGGCGCTCGAGGAAGCGCCCGAAGCTCACCCGGCCGCGGGCCGCCAGGTCGGCAAGCTGGGGCACGCCCGAGGGCACGCCGGCCAGGGCGCGGTCCTCGAACATGGGCAGCGTGTTGCGCAAGACCTCGCCCACGGCGCCGATGCACTCGATCTCGGCCCGGCGCTGCCACATTTCCACGACGGCGCGGCCGGCGGCCCCCCGGCCCATCAGCGCGGGCTCAGGCTGGATCTCCTCGAAGTAGCGGCAGATTGCTACCGATTCGCTGATCATGGTGGGAGGAAACCTTTTCCCAGACCTCATCCCTGATGACGAAACGTCCCGTGTTCATCAAAACCTCCTTGCAAAAGGAAGTTTGAATCACTTTTTGACGCTCTTGGGAATCCCTTAAATGTCAACAGGCCCTAATGCGGAAACGGCCATAGTCTCAGTTTTTCCTTGGCGATCTGCCATAGCCGGGCCAGGCCGCCGGGCTCGACGGCGAGGAAAAAGATGATCAGGGCGCCGAAAAACATGACCTCGAAGTGCTTCAGCAGAGCGACGTCGATTTGCAGCCCGAGCGCTGGCGGCAGGTTGGTCAGGAGAATCGGCACCGAGGTGATGAAGGCGGCCCCCATGAACGAGCCCAGAATGCTCCCCATGCCGCCGACGATGACCATGAACAGGACCTGGAAGGAAATCTCGACGCGAAACGAGGCGCCGATATCGAAGCCGCCGAGCCAGGTAAAGATCGAGAGCGCCCCGGCGACGCCGATATAGAAAGACGAGATGGCGAAGGCCATCAGCTTGGCCGGCAGCGGTCTGATGCCGATCAGTTCGGCCGCGATATCGCGGTCGCGAATGGCCATCCAGGAGCGCCCCAAATGCCCGCGCACCAGGTTCTTGGCCAAGAGCGCCAAAACCATGACGATACCAAGCGTCAGCAGATAGCGGGCCTCGGCCGAGGCTTCGGGGCCGGTCACCATGACGCCGAACATTTTGCGCGGTGGTGCCGTTATGGAACCGGACGGGCTGTAATTGTAGAACCATGCCATCCGGTTCGAGATCCAGTTGATGAAGAACTGCGCCGCCAAGGTGGCGACGGCCAAATAGAATCCCTTGATGCGCAGGCTGGGCGAGCCGAAGACGATGCCGACGAAGGCCGTAATCAGGCCCGAAAGCAGAAACACCACGATCATGTTGAGATCGGGAAAGGCCGTGGTCAGCTTGTAGGTGGAAATGGCACCGACCGAGGCGAAGGCGCCGGTGCCCAGCGACAACTGGCCGCAATAGCCGACCAGAATATTGAGGCCGATGGTCAAAAGCGCAAAGACCAGGAAGGGGATCAGGATAGCCTGCAGCCAGTATTCGTCGGCCCACAACGGCACGACGACGAAGGCCACCACCAGGGCGGCGGCGCAGGCCCAGCGATCCTGGGCCAAGGGAAATATCGCCTGGTCCTGGGCGTAGGTGCTTTTGAATTGGCCGGACCCGCGGTACAGCATCGTGCGATTCTTGCCCCTGGGATATGGCGGTGATTTGTCTCACTCTAGCGGGCAACACCGGCCACGGAGAGCGTGGAGACCAGAACGGGAGTGTGTCATGCAAAAGCACAAGATGTACATCGGCGGCGAGTGGGTCGAGGCCGCCGGCGGCGAATGGTTCGAGAGCCTCAATCCCTACACCGGCCAGCCCTGGGCGCTGGTGCCCCGTGGCGGCGCTGGCGACGTCGACCGTGCCGTCGAGGCCGCCCACCAGGCGTTTGTAAGCGGTGACTGGCCGGCCCTGACGGCGACCCAGCGCGGCGCGCTATTGCGCAAGCTGGGTGACCTGCTGGCCGAGAACGCCGAGCATCTGGGCCGGACCGAGACCCAGGACAACGGCAAGCTGATCGCCGAGATGGGCGGCCAGACCGCCTACATTCCGCAGTGGTGCTATTACTACGGCGGCCTGGCCGACAAGATCGAAGGCTCGGTCTTGCCTATCGACAAGCCAGGGCACCTCAACTTCACGCGCTGGGAGCCCCTGGGTGTGGTGGCCGGCATCACGCCCTGGAACTCGCCGCTGCTGCTGCTGATGTGGAAGCTGGCGCCGGCCTTGGCGGCGGGCAACACCATGGTCATCAAGCCCTCGGAATTCACTTCGATCTCGACGCTCGAGTTCATGAAGGTGTTCGAACAAGCCGGCTTTCCGCCGGGCGTGGTCAACGTCGTCACCGGTTTCGGCGCCGACGTCGGCGCGCCGCTGGTCGAGCATCCGAAAGTGGCCAAGGTGGCCTTCACCGGCTCCGACGTCACCGGCGCGCGGATTTACGAGGCGGCGGCCCGCAGCCTCAAGCACGTCACCATGGAGCTCGGCGGCAAGTCGCCCAACATCGTCTTCGACGACTGCTTCGTTGACGACACCGTCAAGGGCGTGATTTCCGGCATCTTCGCCGCCACCGGCCAGACCTGCATCGCCGGCTCGCGGCTTTTGCTGCAGCGCTCGATTCACGACCAGTTCGTCGACAAGCTGGTGGCCTTCGCCAAGACCGCGCGCATGGGCGATCCTGCCAGCCTGGAAACCCAGGTCGGCCCGGTCACCACCATTCCGCAGTATGAAAAAGTCCTGAGCTACATCGACGTGGCCAAGGGCGAGGGCGCCGAGACGGCGCTGGGCGGTGCCAAGGCCACGCGCCCCGAGTGCGGTGAGGGCTGGTTCGTCGAGCCCACCATCTTCACCGGCGTCGACAACCAAATGCGCATCGCCCGGGAAGAGGTGTTCGGCCCGGTGCTTTCGGTGATTCCCTTCGACGACGAGGAAGAAGCCGTGGCCATCGCCAACGACATCAACTTCGGCCTGGCGGCCGGGGTCTGGACCCAGAACATGGGCCGCGCCATCAAGATCTCGGAACGCCTGCGGGCCGGCACGGTGTGGGTCAACACCTACCGCGCGGTCTCCTTCATGTCGCCCTTCGGCGGCTACAAGCGCAGCGGATTGGGCCGCGAGAACGGCCAAGAGATGATCAAGGAGTACCTGCAGCAGAAAAGCGTCTGGATCGCCACCGAGACGGAGGTGCCGAACCCCTTCGTGCTGCGCTGACTGGGCGGCGGCGGGACGCGAACTAGGTTACTGGCCAGGCTGGAGGGGAGTGAAAACATGGCCACAGCGACTTTTGGTGCGGGCTGCTTCTGGGGCGTGGAAGCGGCGTTCCGCAAGATCCAGGGCGTCAGCGGGACGGCCGTCGGCTACGCCGGCGGGACGGTCGATGAGCCCACATACGAGGCTGTTTGTCGGGGTACCACGGGGCATGCCGAGGTGGTGCGGCTGGAATTCGACCCCCGCCGGGTGAGCTATGACCAGTTGCTTGAGCTCTTTTTCGAGATCCACGACCCGACGCAGTTCAATCGCCAGGGTCCCGACGTCGGCACGCAGTACCGCTCAGTGATCTTTTTCCACGACGCCGATCAGCAAGCGGCGGCCCGTGAGGCCAAGGCCCGGATTCAGGCCTCGGGCAATCTGCCCGGGCCGGTGGTGACCGAAATCAGCGCCGCCGGCGACTTCTGGCCGGCCGAGGACTACCACCAGCAATATTTCGAGAAGACCCGCGGCCGCCGCTGGGGCTAGCGAAAGGGTTTGACTGCGGCCATGGCGGGGTGGGCATAATCGCGCTCTCTCAACCCTCGCTTACGCCTTCCCCATGCCGTTTTACAAAAACCTCGTCTTCTGGGCCTACACGGCCGCCTTTCTCGGCGTCTTCAGCCACGCCACCAGCGAGTTCTTCTCGGTGTTGTCGGGGATCAGCGGGCCCGAGGTTTCGGTCTGGCGCTATCTGCTGGGCAGCGCCTGCCTGTTGCTCGTGGCGCTGTCGCGCCAGAGCACGCGCAACCTCTTGGAGCCGTTGCGCAAGGACGGCCTGCGCATTTTCGTGCTGTCGGTCTGCGGCATGGCGCTGGGCCAGTTGATCTTCCATTGGTCGCTCGACTTCGCCTCCATCGTGCAGGTCGCGACCATGGTCACGACCATGCCCATGGGCGTCATGGTGGTCGATGCCATCGTCAACAAAACCCGTATCACGGCGCCCAAGGTGATCAGCGGCCTGGGCGCTTTCGGCGGCGTCGTCTTCCTGCTTACCGATGGTTATCTGGAGCAATTGCAGCTTGCCTCGGGCGCCTTTTACGGCGTCCTGATGGCGCTGGGCTGCGCCGTCATCGGCTCGTTCTACCTGGTGCTGATCCGGCCCCTGATCAACGAATACGGCGCCATCCGCATGACCACGCTGACTTTCGGGCTGGGCGCCGGGGCGCTGTGGCTGGTGGTGGGCTTGGCCTGGGGCATCTGGGTCGACCCCGCGACGCTGTTCGAGCGCCCGCCCCAGGCCTATCTTTCGCTGCTCACGCTGGGCCTGTGGAACACCTGCATCGGCTTCATCCTCTGGCTCTGGGGGCTGTCGGCGGCGCCCGACATGGGCCGCGCCAATTACCTTTTCTTTCTCAAGCCGGTGATCGCGGCGCTGCTGGCGCTGGCCATCCTGGGCAGCGCCATCACCGCCGTCCAGGTGGCCGCCATCGTGGTGGTTTGCGGCTGCGTGCTGGTCGAGATCTTTTACGACCAACTGGCGGCGCTGCTGGGCCGCCGGCCGGCCGGGTGACTTGATCGCGGGGCGACCTACCTGATAGGGGTATCGCCCGCTTCTGCCCGCCCCTGTGGAAACCGAGCCATGACCGCAATCACCTCAGGAAAATCCTGGCGCACGCCCATGCTGGTGCTGGTGGCGGCGGCCGTCACGGTAATCCTGAGCATGGGCTTGCGCTCCAGCTTCGGTCTGTTTTTGCGCCCCATGAGCGCCGATCTGGGTTGGGGCCGCGAGATCTTCGCCTTCGGCATGGCGCTGCAGAACCTGCTCTGGGGCGTCTTCCAGCCGGTCGCCGGGGCCATTGCCGATCGCTTTGGCGCCGGCCGGGTGATCGCCGGTGGCGGTGTGCTCTATGCGCTCGGCCTCTACGTCATGTCGACCACCAGCTCGCCCCAGGATTTCCATCTTAGCGCCGGGCTGCTGATCGGCATGGCCCAGTCGGGCGCCGGGCTCTCGGTGGTGCTGGGCGCCGCCGGCCGCGTCTTTCCCGAGGAGCGCCGCTCCTGGGCCCTGGGCGTGATCACGGCGGCGGCCTCGCTGGGGCAGTTCAGCATCGTGCCACTGGGCCAGGCCTTCCTCAGCACCTACGGCTGGCAGTTCTCGTTCCTGTTGCTCGGCATCATCGCGCTCCTGATCATACCCATGGGATCGGCGCTAAAGGGCCGGGCCGAGCCCTTGACGGCGGCGGACGACCAGACCCTGGGTCAGGCCCTGCGCGAGGCCATAGCCCACAAAGGTTTTTTGCTGCTGACGCTGGGCTTTTACGTCTGCGGCTTCCACGTCGCTTTCATCGGCGTCCACCTGCCGGCCTATCTGGTCGACCGCGGCGCCACAGCCGAACTGGGGGCCTGGGCCCTGGCACTGATTGGGCTCTTCAACATCATCGGCTCCTACACGGCCGGCGTGCTGGGCGGCCGGCGCAGCAAGAAATACATGCTTAGCGGTATCTATCTGCTTCGTGCCGTGGCCTTCTTCGGCTTCATCACAGTTCCCGTCAGCGTCACCTCGACGCTGCTCTTCAGCGCCGCCATTGGGCTCTTGTGGCTCTCGACCATCCCGCTGACCTCGGGTCTGGTGGCGCAGATCTTCGGGCCGCGCTACATGGCGACGCTGTTTGGCGTGGTCTTTTTCAGCCACCAATTGGGCAGCTTCACCGGCGTCTGGCTGGGCGGATACCTATTCGATACCACCGGTTCCTACGACGTTGTCTGGTGGGCCGGCGTGGCCCTGGGCATCGCCGCCGCCATCGTGCATTGGCCCATCGACGACAAGGCCGTGGCCCGCCTCGAAGCCATTCAGGCGACAAATGCCGGTTAGCGCCGGACCGCCCTGGCTCGACCAACGCCTGGCGGCGGGCGAGGTCGTCATCATCGACGGCGGCGTCGGCACCGAGCTCGAGGCCCGCGGCGCGGTGATGGACGATACCGCCTGGTGCGGCCCGGCCAACCTGGAAGCCGGCGAGTTGCTCACTCGGATCCATGCCGATTACATCGCCGCCGGGGCCGACGTCGTCATCGCCAACACCTTCGCCGCCGGCCGCCAGGCGCTCGAGCCCGCGGGCTACGGTGCCCAGGTCGTAGAGATCAACCGCCTGGCCGTCGAGTACGCCGTTCGGGCCCGCGACGCGGCCGAGCGCGAGGTTGCCGTGGCCGGCGCCATTTCCCACTTCATCGCTCCCCAAACCGGCCCCGAATGGCGCCATCCCGAGCGCTTGGCGGCCTGCTTTCGCGAACAGGCCGAAATTCAGGCCGAGGCCGGTGCCGACCTGATTGCTCTGGAGATGATGCAGCGCCCCGAATATGCCGAGGCGGCCATGGCGGCGGCCCAAAGCACCGGCCTGCCGGTCTGGCTCGGCCTTTGTGCCCGGCGGGCGCCGGCCGGCGAGGGCTTCGTCAGCATTTCCGATCCACCGTTCGCCATGGACGAGATGTTTGCCGCCGCCGGCCGGCTCGGCGCCGGGCTGATCACCGTCATGCACTCCAGCGTCGACATCACCGGGGCGCTGCTCGAGCAATTGCGGCCGCACTGGTCGGGGCCGACCGGCGTCTATCCCGAATCGGGCTATTTCGAGATGCCGCACTGGCGGTTTGTCGACATCATTTCACCGGCCGCCCTGGCCGCCGAGGCCGAGCGCTGGCTGGCCGCCGGCTGTCAGGTCATCGGCGGCTGCTGCGGCACCGGGGTCGCGCACATCGCCAAGCTCAAGGAGAGCCTGCCAAGCCACCTCGGGAGTCCGCCATGACCAAGGCCGTCGTCGTTCTCACCCGCCACTGGACCGGGGCCGCCGAGGCCGCCATGTCGGAGGCCTTCGAGGCCCGGCTCAACGCCGCCGACGACAAGTTGTCAGTCGACGATATCGTGGCCCGCTGCCAGGGCGCCGTGGCGCTCTGTCCGATCCCCAGCGACCCTATCGACGCCGAGCTGATCGCCAGGCTGCCCGCAAGCGTCAAGATCATCGCCGTCTTCGGTGCCGGCACCGAAAATGTCGATGTGAAGGCGGCCCAGGCCCGCGGCCTGGTCGTCAGCAACACCCCCGGTGCCGTGGCCGAGGATACCGCCGACGTCACCATCGCGCTGATGCTGGCCACCTGCCGGCGCCTGGTGCATGGCGACCGTGAGCTCAGGGCCGGGCGCTGGCAGGGCAGCCAGGTCGACGACCCGCTGGCCGGTCAGCGGTTTTGGGGCAAGACGCTGGGCATCGTCGGCCTGGGCAGCATCGGCAGCGCCGTGGCGCGGCGCGCCCGGGCCTTCCGCATGCCGCTGATCTATCACAACCGCAACCGTGCGCCCGAGGCCGAGGCGGCCTGCGAGGCCCGCTTTTGCGCCCAACTCGACGAGTTGCTGGAGGCCGCCGACATCGTCTCGCTGCATTGTCCGCTGACGCCCGAGACGCGCCACCTGATAGATGCGGCGGCGCTGGCCCGGATGAAGGCGGACGCCGTGCTGATCAATGCCGCGCGCGGCCCGGTGGTCGACGAGGCGGCTCTCATAAAAGCCTTGCGAAGCGGCACCATCGCCGCCGCCGGGCTCGACGTCTATGAATACGAGCCCCAGGTGCCGACTGAGTTGGTGGCGCTGGAAAACGTGGTGCTGGCGCCGCATCTCGGTACCGCCTGCGGCGAGGCCCGTTACGACATGGGGTTCCGGGTGCGCCAAAACGTCGAGGCCTTTCTGGCCGCCGGCCAGCCTCTCGATCCGGTGACGGAATAGCCCGCAGCCTTCACCCCATGGCGTCGAAGGCGCCCTTCAACTGGCCCAGCGCGTCCTGCAGCACGCTCCACTGGCGGCCGCCGATGAGGCCGCCGTCGACGACGATGTCGCGGCCGTTGATGAACGACGATTCGTCGCTGGCGAAAAACAACGCCGCCCGGGCGATGTCCTCGGGCAGGCCGGCGCGTTTGATCGGCTGGATGGTCTCGAAGGCCTGTTTGAGAAGCTCGGCCGTGCCTTCGGCCTTGTCGGCCTCGACGCCCAGCGCCTTGCCGAAGATGCCGGTGGCGATGGCGCCGGGCGAGACCGAATTCACCCGCACGCCCTGCTCCCCGAGCTCCATGGCGACGCAGCGGCTGAGGTGGATGACGGCGGCCTTGGCCGCGGAATAGATCATCGACGAGGAATAGCCCGCCTGATGGCCGGCGATCGAGCCGTTGTTGATGATCGAGCCCGAGCCTTGCTTGATCATCACCGGCGCGGCGTGCTTCATGCCCAGCATGACGCCGCCCACCAGCACCTTCATGGCGCGATCGTAGAAGTCGGTATCGATGTCGGCGATGGAGCCCGTGGGGGCCGGGCCGCCGGCGTTGTTGAAAAGCACATCGAGCCGGCCGTGGCGTTCCACCGTGGTGTCGATCAGGTTGGCCACGTCGTCCTCGACGGCGACGTCGGCGCGGATGAATTCGGCCGCCGGTCCGACACGCTCGGCCAGCGCCCGGCCCAGTTCCTCGCGCCGCCCGCAAAACACCACCTGGGCGCCTTCCTCGACGAAGAGCTCGACGCTGCGCTCGCCGATGCCGCTGGTGGCGCCGGTGATGATGGCGATTTTTCCCTCCAACCGTGCCATGGGTTCAGTACCTCCGTTGCTCAGGCCTTCAGTCCCTCGAGAAAGATCGCTGCGAACTGCTCGGCGATCTGCTCCAGCGTATGGCCCCGGTTGCGGGCATACCACGTCGGCACCCAGTTGCACATGCCCAGCAGCCCCAAGGCCGCCAGGCGGCAGTCGAGATCGGCGGCGAACTCGCCGCCGGCCACGCCGGCGCGGAAAATGCCCTCGACCAGTTCCTCGTAAGCCCGCGCGATGCGCTGCACGTCGCGCCGGCGCTGGCCGCCCAGGTGCTGGCGTTGGCCGAGAAAAACCTCCAAGTGGTTGGGCAGCGTGCGCAGCGGCTCGAGGTGGCAAAGGAAGAAACGGCGGATCTTCTCCCGGGCCGGAAGGTCCTCCGCCACGATGCCCTCGAGGCGTTGCACATGGCCCTCGACGCCGAGCCGGCAGACCTCGGCTAGGGCTTCTTCCTTGGAGGAGAAATAGTAGTAAAGGCTGCCCTGGCGGATGCCCAATCGCTCGGCGATCTCTTTTGTGCTGGCGCCGTGATAACCCTTTGCGGCGAAGACCGCGGCGGCGGCGTCGATGACCTGGCGTTGGCGCTCGCGGTATTTTTGCTCTTTGGCGGCGGTCGCCATGGTCCGCTAGCCGTCTTGCGGTGCCCAGGCCGCCGGCACCTGATCCCACTGGATCTGGTCGCCGTAGCGCTCTTCCTTCTGGCGCATCAGGCTTTGCACGTCGATCTTGCAGAGCTTGGCCATGTTGAGGCCGAGGATCTTGGCCCGGTCGTCTTCCGACATCTCGATGGCCATGACCTGGCGCAGGTTCCAGTCCATGTGCAGCGGCAGGTACGTGGGCGGCGCGCCGGGGGGCGTGGCGGCATAGGTGCGATCCTGGCCGTAGTACTGGTACGAGATCGAAGTGCCCCAGTCGGAGCCGAACAAGAGCTTGTCGGGGCCGATGTTGGGGTCATGCAGCACGCGCTCGATCTGTTCCTGCTGGCATTGCGACATCTCGAGATAGACGTTGGGGTGGCGCCCCGCCACCATGGCCGCGTTTTCGGGGAAGTTCTTGTACCAACCGGTCTGCACCCCGGCGTGGCCGACGATGATCGAGACCTCGGGGAAGGCCAGGGCCAGGTCGTCGACCAGCAGCGGGTCGACGCCGCGCAAGCGGCAGGCGTCGGGATAGGCGATGCAGCCGGTGTGAAAGAGCACCGGGGCGTCGTGCTTCTTGGCCACCTCCATGATCGGCCACATCAGGCGCAAGTTTTCCTCGATCGGCATATCCATGCTCTTGGAAGGCAACAGCCCGGTGGTTTCGCCGATGCCGACGAATCCCCGGCTCAGCCAATGATCGACCTCGGCCGCCGCGTCGTCGGCGCTGAAGGGCGCTTCGCCGGCCCATTCCCGGCGCGAGGTCTCGACGTAGCAGCAAAACGGGATCAGCCGGTCGGGAAAGCGTGCCGCCTGGGCCGCGATCATCTCGTTGCGCATGTTGAAGGCGGTCAGCACCACCGCCATGTCGACGCCGGTGCGGTCCATGTCGGCCAGCAGCATGCGCGAGTTGTCCCAGGGCTGCTGGCTCATGATGACGTCTTCCAGGCCGCGGTAGGTGAAGGCCTCGCCGCGCTTTTGGTGGCCCGGCGTGAAACGTTGGGTGTGGACGTGGGCGTCGATGATCAGTCGCGACATTTTTTTTCCTTCCGGTAGCCTTGAAGATCGGCTACTGTTATTCATTCTATAGAACGATCTATAGAATGAATAACAGCAAAGTGATCCGCTTGTCACTGGCAGCAACAGAAAGATACCCTGTGGGCATGGAACGGAACGCGGCAGCGGCGGAGCGTTACCGGGATCTGCGGGGCCGGACGGCGCCAGGTGTTTTGGCCCGGCGGGCCGAGGAGACGCCCGACGCCGTGGCCTACCGGGCCAAGCGGCTGGGCATCTATCGGGAACGAAGCTGGCGCCAGTTCCGCGATTTCGTGGCCGCCGCGGCGGCCGGCCTGCAGGCGCTTGGCGTCAGTGCCGGCGACCGCGTCGCCATCATGGGCGATGCCTGCGAGGAATGGGCGGTCTGCGACCTGGGCGCCCAGGCCTTGGGCGCCATCACCTACGGCATCTACCCCACCGCCTCGATGTCGGAGGTGGCCTACCAGATGCGCGACGGCGGGGCCCGGGTGTTCATCGCAGAGGACCAGGAATACGTCGACAAGATCCTGCCGCTGATGGACGAGCTCTCGGGGCTGGAGTGGATCGTGGTGGTCGATACCACGGCCATGTTCATGTACCAAGACCCGCGCATTCGGTCTTACGAAGACCTCTTGCTCCTCGCCCCCTCGTCGGCCGAGGGCTTTGCCGCCCTGGTGGCGGCGCTGGATCCGGCGGCGCCGGCCTTCATCGTCTATACCTCGGGCACCACCGGCGATCCCAAGGGGGCGCTGGTCAGCCACGGCAAGCACCTGGCGGCGACCCAGACCTTCGTCGAGCACTTTCCCCAGTTGCGCGAGAAGGGCCACCGCACCGTGGCTTACCTTCCGCTGTGCCACATCATGGGCCGCGACATCACCATCACGCTGCCGCTGCTGGCCGACATCGTGCCGCATTACGGCGAGGACATCGAGGAACTGGCGCTGACACTCTTCGAAGTGGCGCCGACGCTTTTGATGACGGTGCCCAGGTACCTGCAGAAATTCGCCTCGCAGCTTTTGGTCGGCATCGAGAACACCAGCCCGCTGAAGCGCCGCATCTACGATTTCGCGCTCGGCCACGCCCGCCGCCAGGCCCGCCGGCGCTGGGAGGGACGCTTCGGCCCAGTGGCGCGCTGGTTCAACGGGCTGCTCTATCAGCTGGCCTTCAGGCCCATCCTCAACAAGATCGGCTTCGACCAGCTCGGCCTGGTGCTCTCGGGCGGTGCGCCGCTGCCGCCGGAGACCATGGCGCTGTGGCAGATCTGGGGTGTCAACGTGGTCGAGATCTACGGCCAGACCGAGACCGGCGGTGCCATCATCAGCGGCCAGGACGCCCACTTTCCGCGGCCCGGCGACATCGGTACCATCGCCAGCGGCTGGCAGGTCGAGCTGGCCGAAACGGGCGAGATTTTGGTGCGCGGCCAGGACATGTTCGAGGGCTATTGGCGAAAGCCCGAGGCCACGGCGGAACTTTACGACGCCGAGGGCCGGTTGCGGACCGGCGACATCGGCGCCTGGCGTGAGGGCCGGCTGCGGATCATCGACCGGGCGCGCGATTTCATGATCACCTCGGGCGGCAAGTCGCTCAGCCCGACGCATATCGAGAACACGCTGCGGGCCAGCCCCTACGTCAGCGAAACCGTGGTATTCGGCGACAATCGCAAGTACGTCTCGGCGCTCATCGAGATCGACTTCGACACGGTTTCCAATTGGGCGCGCAACCGCAACCTCGCCTATGCCGGTTTCACCAGCCTGACCGAAACCGAGGAAGTGCAGGGCCTGATCGCCGTCGAGGTGGACAAGGCCAACACAGACCTGGCCCGGGTCGAACAGGTCAAGGCCTTCCGCATCCTGCCCAAGGTGCTGGACCCGGAGGAGGAGGGCGAGCCCGTGACGCCGACGCGCAAGATCAAGCGCGGGCTGATGTACGAGACTTTCAGCGCCATGGTCGAATCCATGTACAGTGACGACGAAGCCGGGCGCCAGGCGGCCGAGGTCGGCGATATCCTCGAGCAGCCGGCAGCGGGATAAGAGACTTCAACAGGGAGAAGAAGGAGGTGTGTCGTGTATATGAAATCACTTAAGAGTTTGGCAATTGCCTCGCTCGCCGTGGTGGCGGTCCAGGCCCTGGTGCCGGCTGCGCCGGCGCTGGCCCAGGACGCCTACCTGGTCGGCGTATCCGCCGCCATGACGGGGCGCGGCTCGGCCGGTTATGCGCCGGTGGCCGAGGCCATCAAGATCTATTTTGCCGGCCTCAACCAAAAAGGCGGCGTCAACGGCCACCCGGTCAAGATCCTGATCCGAGATAACCAGGCCCAGGCTTCGAAAGGCGCCTCCGACGCCAAGCGCTTCGTCAATCAGGAAGGCGTCCATCTGATGATGAACGTCAGCCTCTCCAGCACCTATGCGCCGATGGTCGCGGAATCGCGGAAATCCAAGACGCCGCTACTCTTTGCCGGGGTCTGCCCGCGCGAGGTCTATCCGCCGGCCAACGACCTGCAGGCCTGCGCCACCGCCTACGCCGCCGGCTACGATGCCCGTTTCGCCATGGACTACATCAAGGCCAAGGATGGCAGCAAGGCCAAGATCGGCCTGGTCTCGATGGCCATCCCGATCTCGCGGGCCGAGGTCGACAGGGCGGCCAAACTGGCCGACTCCATGGGCATGAAGGCGGTGGCCAACGAATCGGCACCGCCGCCAACACCCGACTATTCGCCCTTCGCCACCAAGATCATTCAGGCCGGCGCCAACTGGGGCTATTCCTGGGCCCCCTGGGTGACCCAGATCAAGACCTTCCAGGCGCTCAGGAAGCTGGGCTGGAAGGGTACCTTCATCACCTATGCCCACAACAACGCCGAGGAAGAGCTCAAGCGCGTCAAGGACGAAGGTTTGCTGGTCTACGGCGCCAACGCCATGTTCCAGGACAACCTGCCGGTCCACGCCGAGATCAAGGCGGCCTATGACAAGGCCGGCTCCAAATTCCCGCTGACCTACTTCGGCGAGGGCTGGGCTCATGCCTTGGCCCTCGAAGGGCTGTTGAAGAACGTCGCCTGGCCACCTACCCGGGCCAAGGTGACGGCGGCGCTCGACAATGTAAACGTCGACCTCAAGGGCTTGCGCGGCGGCAATCTGATTTGGACCAGCGGCAACCACTTCCGTACCCGGCACCACTACCGGGTCTACCGCTGGGACAACGCCAAGCAGGGCATCATCCAGCTTCAGGACTGGACGTCCTACGACATTAAGTGACGGCTTGAGCATTGACGCCCCAGCCTGCCCCTCGGCGGGCGGGCTGGGGCGAAGCCGCCGGGTCTACAACCAACCCCCCAACTAACCCGAAGCCATGCAGGTCTTTACCAACATCATCGTGCTGACGGCGATCTACGCCCTGATCTGCTGTGGTTACGTGCTGGTCTACCGGGTCAGCCGGGTGCTCAACCTGGCCCACGGCGAGCTGATGCTGCTGGGGGCCTATCTGCTGCTGGCCACGGCCTCGCTGTTTGGCGGCCATCCCGTACTGGCGCTGGGGGCGGCGCTGGTGCTCAGCCTGTGTATGGGCATCGCGGTCTATCTCTTGCTGATGCGGCGCATGACCGGCGAGATGGTGGTGGCGGCGGTACTTGTGACCATAGCGCTGGGCATTCTGCTGCGCGGCCTGGTGGTGCTGTTTTGGACCGACCGGCTGCGCCACCCGCTGGAAGAGCTGGGCTGGCAGAACGGCTCGCTGCAACTGGCCGAGGGCGTGGCACTGTCCCAGGTCAACCTGCTCACCGTACTGGTGGCTGTGGCGGTCTATCTCGGGCTTTTCGTCTTCTTCCGCTTCACGCGCTGGGGCGTGCGCATGCGGGCGGCCGGCGAGAACCCCTTGCTGGCGGCCCAGCGCGGCATACGGCTGCATGTCATCTACGCCCTGGCCTGGGGCATGGCGGTCTTTACCGGCGGTGCCACGGGCATGCTGCTGGCCGCCGATTCGGGCCTCGAGACGACGCTGGTGATCATCGGCCTCAAGGCCTTCCCGGCGGCCCTGGTGGGCGGCCTCGACAGCCTGTTGGGAGCGCTATTGGGCGCCTTCATCGTGGCCACGGCCGAGGTCCTGGCCATCCACTACATCGACGCCCTGGTCAGCGACGTGGTGCCCTTCCTGGTGCTGTTGGCCATGCTGATGATCCGGCCCTGGGGCCTTTTCGGCACCAAAGAGGAATTCGAGCGCGTCTGATGTCCCGGGCCAGCGGCTATTTCAAGACCGACTACGGCGCCGACCTGGTGCTGGTGGAGACCCGATTCCAATGGTTCTGGGTGCTGCTGCTGGCGGCGGCACTGCTCGGCTTTCCTTTCCTCACCGGCCCCTTCGGGCTCGATCTGGCGAACCAGGTGTTTCTCGCCATCGTCGGCTCGGTGGGCTTGATGCTGCTCTCGGGGCATGCCGGCCAGATCTCGCTGGGCTCGGCCGGTTTGCTGGCCGCCGGCGCCTTTGTCACCGGTATCCTGGTCAAGGAAATCGGCGCATCGATTTGGCTGACGCTGCCCGCTTCGGCCCTCATGGGCGGCCTGCTGGGCGTCATCTTCGGCCTGCCCAGCCTGCGCCTCAAGGGGCTTTATCTTGCCATGAGCACACTGGCGCTGCACTTCATCGTCGTCTTCCTGGGCGGCGAATACGAAACCATCCGCGGCTTTTCCACCGGTATTTTGATCGATCCGCCGGTCATCATGGGCTGGGAGTTGTCGGACCCGCGGGCCTGGTATTTCGTGCTGCTGCTGATCGACGTTGCCGTGGTGCTGTTCAGCCTTAACCTGGTACGTTCGCGTACCGGCCGGGCCTGGGCCGCCATCCGCGGCCGCGAAGTGGCGGCCGAGGCGCTGGGTATTTCGGTGCATTGGTACAAGCTTTCGGCCTTCGTCGTCTCCTCGGTGCTGACGGCCATTGCCGGCTGCCTCTTCGCCTACTACCACAGCTTCGTCTCGGTCGAGGCCTTCTCGCTCTTTCTTACCATCCAGTACGTCGCCATGATCATCATCGGCGGCCTGGGCTCGATCCTGGGGGCCATCCTGGGTGCCGGTTTCGTCGTCCTCTTCCCCTACGTCATCGAATGGGGCATGGAGGTGCTGCCGGTGCCGGCGCGTTTCGCCGACCACATCTTCGCCGTCAATTTTGCCTCCTTCGGGCTCATCATGATCCTTTTTTTGGTCTTCGAGCCCTTGGGCCTGGTCGGCATCTGGCATCGCCTCAGGGACTATTTCCTGGAATGGCCCTTCCGCCACAAGCCCTTGGGGAGCTGAGGTGAGCAAGCTCCTCACACTCGACACCGTCGAGGTCGTCTACCACCAGGTGGTGACGGCGGTGCAGGGCGTCTCGCTGGAGGTGCGCGAGGGTCAGATCGTGGCGCTACTGGGTACCAACGGCGCCGGCAAGACGACCACGCTCAGGGCCATCTCCGGCTTTATCGGCCTCGATGACGCCAAAGTCAGCGACGGCACCATCCACTATCGCGGCCGCCCGATCGCCAACCAGCCGCCGCATCTGATCACCGGGCTGGGCATCGTCTTGGTGCCCGAGCGCGACAAGGTCTTCGAGAGCCTGACGGTGGCCGAGAACCTCGAGGTGGCGACGCCGCGCCAAGGCGGCGTGCGGCGGACCGAGGTGGTCTACGACTACTTCCCCCGCCTGGCCGAGGCCCGCAACCGGCTGGCCGGCTACCTTTCGGGCGGCGAGCGCCAGATGCTGACCATCGGCGCCGCGCTGGCCTGCGAGCCCGAGCTGCTGCTGGTCGACGAGTTGTCGCTGGGCCTGGCGCCGCTCATCGTCGACGAACTCATCGAGCGCCTGGTGGCCATCCGCCGCGACCTCGGCCTGACCATCGTGTTGGTCGAACAGAACGCCGCCGTGGCGCTGGAGGTGGCCGATTACGGCTATGTCATCGAAAGCGGGCGCATCGTGCTCGACGGCGATCCCCAGCGCCTGCTCGGTCACAAGGACATACAGGAATTCTACCTCGGCCGGGCCGAGGGCGAGGACCGGCGCAGCTATCGTGACGTCAAACAATACCGTCGCTCCCGGAGGTGGTATGGTTGAGGGAGCACTGGTGCTGGAGGATCTCTCGCTCAACTTCGGTGGCCTGAGCGTGCTCAACGAATTGCGCCTGGAGACCCGGCCCGGCGAGATCCTGGCCCTGATCGGTCCCAACGGCGCCGGCAAGACCAGCGTGCTCAACTGCATCAGCGGCATCTACCGCCCGGGCGGCGGCCGGATCGTTTTCGAGGGCTCGGACATCACCGGTCTCAAGCCCCACATCGTGGCGCGGCGCGGCATCGCCCGCACCTTCCAGCATGCCGAGCTCTTTCCCCACCTCAGCGTGCTCGATAATTTGCTGATTGGCCGCCACACCCGGTTCAAGAGCAACCTGCTGAGCGAGGGCCTTTTCTTCGGTCCGGTGCGCCGGCAAGAAGTCGAGCATCGCCGGCGCGTCGAGGAGATCCTCGATTTCGTCGAGCTGCAGCGCTACCGCAAGCAGCCCGTGGCGGCGCTGCCCTTCGGCATCCAGAAGGTCGCGGGCTTCGCCCGAGCGTTGGCCATGGAGCCCAAACTGCTGTTGCTCGACGAGCCCTCGGCTGGCCTCAACCGCGAGGAAAAAGAGGACCTGGCGCGCTTCATCCTGCGCATCAAGCACGAGATCGGCATCACCATGCTGTGGGTCGAGCACGACATGCAGATGGTGGCCGATCTCGCCGACCGCATCTACGTCGTCGATTATGGCCGCTTCGTCACCGAGGGCCCGCCCGAGGAAGTGCTGGCCGACCCCCGCGTCGTCGAGGTCTACCTCGGTGGCCACGGCAAGAAAAGTTAGGGCCGGGTTTTCTTCTTGTCATTTCCGCGAAAGCGGGAACCCAGGTTTGGTGAGTTTACCACCCTGGGGGCTTTGCTGCCCGTGACCCGATGAGAAAAGCAGGCTAGAACTCCATGCGCATCAGTTGCCGCTGACAACCCTCTGCCGTGGAAACCAGATCGTCGCCCTGGTGCCAACGCCGACCTCGCTCTCGATCTCCAACCCGCCGTCGTGTAGTTCCGCCAATGACTTCACCAAGGGCAGTCCCAGCACCGTCGACGAGAGTGGAGATCCGGCGTTGTTCACCGAGGGGATCGCCGAAATCTGCCGCCGCATGGGGGTGGAATTCCGTTTCGGGACGAAGATCCGCCGGCTTGCGGTCGAGCGGAAGCGAATCTCACAAGTCGAAACCAACGACGGACCCCTGGACGCCGACCTATACGTGCTTGCACTCGGCAAGGACAGCGCTAGCCTCGTTCGACCCCTCGGTATTGGGCTTCCTATCTATCCCGTGAAGGGATATTCGCGGACGCTGTCGCTTCGGGGGTGGAACACGGCCCCGACCATGCCGCTCGTCGACTACGACCGCCGGGTCGGGCTCGTGCGATTCGGCGATCGCTTTCGTATCGTCGGCAAGGCCGAGTTCGTCGGTGACGACGACCGACACGACCCGCGCCGCGCCGGCGCTCTCGTAGACTCGGTGACCGACGCCTTTCCCGAACTTGCCGCCCGCGAGGTGATCGAGGATTGGGCGGGGCTCCGTCCAATGACGCCGGACGGCATGCCAATCATCGGCCCCTCGCCCTATGAGAACCTGTTCGTCAACACCGGACACGGGCACCTAGGGCTGACCCTGTCGTGCGGCTCGGCCGCGGTGATCGGATCACTGGTTGCTGGCCAGGCGCCAGAGGTTGATATTGCCGCTTATTCGGTCAATCGCTTCCGTTTATAAGGAGCCCCAAACGATGGTGAACGACCATGGCGACCTCTCGAGACGAATGGAA
>PVBE012466755.1_pt1 | contig 36733 bp, 27 predicted proteins | sample 1631181 | NCBI WGS metagenome assembly PVBE01 (sample SAMN08397723, study PRJNA350692) | Marine metagenome, whole genome shotgun sequencing project. | isolation source: water | place: Pacific Ocean | collected 2012-04
ACTTCGGCTCGCCTCAACTTCTGGATGATCTGCTCCGGCGTATGTCGCTTCTGACCCATCGGTATTGCCCCTTTCAGTTGGCCCAGGTACACCCAGATACTAACACTGAACCTGGACTCGCTTTAGGGGGTAAGGCCAGGTTCTTCGTCTCACCGGCCCGCTGCCGCCCGTCGCGATCCACACGCCCATCTGGCTCGGCACGGTGACCGTGGCGCGTGACGCGGATGGCGAAACGACCATCTCGCTCGCGCCGCCCGCGTCGCCCGAGGTGGTCGAGCCGGAGCGCTGGAACCCGGATCGCGAGCCGATCGACTTCGGCTTCGCCGTCACCGACGGCGCCTTCCGAGTGCAGCGGACCGATGCGGGCCTATCGCTCACGCCCCTGCCGGATCATCCCGCGTTCACGGCCACGCTAACCCTCGACCAGCTTGGGATGGCCGGGGCCACGGTCGCCACGGTGTCCGCCGACGGCGAAGAGACGGCGTTCACGCAGAATGGCGATGCGCTGACCCTCCGTTGCGATCCATCCGTCTTCAGCTACGAGGTGGAGGTCTCGTCCCAATGATGGTTGCCCTCGCAGTGATCGCCGCCTCAGCATCCGCGGCCGATTACCCTCGCATCGCGAATCTGTGGGGCTGCAGCCCCGCCTCAACCGACTACGACCGCTGGGCGCGCTACGATCTGCTCGTCCTCGGGGGCGGCGACCCGGAAGTGGTCGACCGATTCGCCCGGGAGCTGCGCGCCCGGAACGACGACATCGTGCTCCTCGGCACGGCCCCGCTCTCCAACGCCGGCGCGCCCGAGCGCGAGCCGTGGATGAAGCCCGAGTGGTTCCTGCGTCGCCCCGGTGGGGAGTATGTCACCTGGTGGGCCGACGAGATCCACACGCCCAACCTGCTCATCGACGAGTGCTTCGAGGCCCTGAAGACCCGGGTCGCTGAACTACACGGCAAGTCCCTCGATGACGGTGCGCTCGATGGCGTCTTCTTCGACAGCGTCGTCGGCTCGGCGTCCTGGCTGGGGGAGGTCGACACCGACCGCGACGGTATCGCTGATGATCCCGACGCGGTCGATCCGAAGTGGCTTGCCCGCCAGAACGAGTTTTTCGACTCGCTGCGCGAGCGCTGGCCGGGCATCCTGATCCAGGCCAACGACGTCGACTTCAGACACGCGCCCCACCTGCACGGGCGCCTATTCGAGGGCGCCCGCTTGCTGGACCGTCTCAGCACGGGCCACGCCGAGCCCAGGTCGGTCATTGGCATCCTGGATCGCTGGTCCACCGAGAGCCTCCAGCCCGCGATCACCTTCCCCATCATGACCCACCCCGTTGGGTGGCAACCGTGGCGCGTCGGTAAGGGCAAGGAGGTCACGACGCCGGGCGAGATCGACCGCGTGCGCCGCGACTTTCGCCGGATGCGGGCCAGGCTGCTCACGTGCCTCATGACCGACGCGCTATACGCCTCCGATGTCGGCACGGTGTGGTATGGGTCCGACCTCTGGTACGCCGAGTACGACGCGCCGCTCGGACAGGCATTGGGCCCCGCTCGCGAGGTCGCCGAGGTCCCGCCCGTCACCGTGTTCGACTGGAGCGCGCCAGGCAAGACCGACGTGTTCGGCCCATCGGACCTCGCCCACCACACAAACAGGGGCATGCGCCTGGCTCCCCCGGAGGGCAACGCCTCGTGGATGATGCTTCTTGGGACGGATCCCACCAGACTTACGCTTGAGCCGGGCAAACGCTACCGGATTCGCGCCGAGTGCGAGGTGCTCGAGCAACCGTCGGCGACCCTTCAGTTCCATGTCCGTACCGGCAAGGGCGGCTGGCTGCACCACGACAAGGGGAACGTGCTCCGCGGGGCGGACGTGGAAGACGCCTGGTCAATCGACGTGACGATTGAGCCGGGCGACTTCGATGACTACGCGATCGAGTGGCACGTGCTGGGCTCGGGGGCGCTGCTCGTCAAGAGCCTGAAGGTGGAACTGACTGGGGAGAGCTACTTCATCCGCGAGTTCGAGGGCGGAGTCGCGCTGGTCAACAACTCGGCGCATGACATCAGCATTACGCTCGATCAGCCCATGCGCCGATTGCGCGACGATGAGGCGCCGCTCTGGTACGCGGAATTGGACGACGCCGATGAGACATTCAGCACCAGCGGCGCGTGGCGGATCGAGCAGGATCTCGCCCACCACTATTGCCCGACATGCCGCGTGGCCCGAAAGCCAGGCGACCGAGCGCGATGGCGGATTGGGGTGCCCTTCGACGACACGTACACCGTCTCGGCATGCGTCCGCGGCAGCGATGGGGACACTGACTCAGCCCTCTATTCGCTGAAAGGAGAGCGCGCCGTCATCGACCAGTCCGACGGCGACGGCGGGTGGGTGCGGCTCTTCGAGGCGAAGCTACGCGCCGACCGGACGTACGAGTTGGAGCTAGCGAGTGGCGGCTCGGGCGTCACCGTCGCCGATGCGATTCGCGTCGAGAGCGCGGCGCGCTACAACGACGGCGCGATGGTTACCCAAGTGGACATGGGCCCAGCCGACGGGACGATTCTGCTTAGGAAGTAGACGCCGCCTTTCGAATCCAGACAGCCCAGAAGTCCTTCACCGCGGGCTCGCCGGAATCGCGCACGCTGCTGTTGCTGGCGCCGGTGTCGCGGCGGGCCTCGATGATGTCGAAGTCGCTCAGCCAGTCGCGAATGCCGTCATCGTCGAAAAAGTGATGCAGGATGCCAGCCTCCGGCCCCTCGCCCAGCACCCACGTGTTCGGTGCCACTTCCTCGCCCGATCCGCAGCGCCAGTCGTTCGTGCTGAGCACCGTCAGGTAGAACTCGCCGCCCGGCTTCAGCACCCGGCGCACCTCGTCAATGGTCTCGCGCAGCATCGGAAGCGAGTTGTGGTTGAGCACGTTGGTTGAGACTCCCGCATCGAAGCTCGCGTCCGCAAACGGGCAGGTCGTCATGTCCGCCCGCACGAGCCGGGCGGGCAGCTTCGCCTCGGCCAGGTACCGACCGCACGCGTCCAGACCGTTCGGCGCGACATCGCTGCCGTAGAGTTCAAATCCCTGCGTCTGCAGGTACGCCATGTGCCTCCCCGCGCCGCAGCCGAGATCGTAGATGGCGTCGCGCCCCTCATCGCGCCACCGGGGAGCGGTCGCAAGCACGCCCTCGTCGGGCTCGGTCCAGTGGAATCGCGGATCGGCGAACAGATCATCCCATGACGGCGCGTTGCTCATACTTGCCTCCGGGCTGCGGACTTACGAGGATCTACGTCGTGTCGCCCGAGTGGTTCCGCGACCCGCGCTCGGCCCCCTCGGAGGAGTGCCCGCGCGCGCCGGCGTTGGTTCCTAAGGATGAGGGAGGCGCACGCATTGAGCAAGCGAGATCGCGTGATCAAGAGCGACGAGGCGTGGCGCGAGGAATTGACGCCCTTGCAGTACTACGTCACGCGCCAGAAGGGCACCGAGTTCCCCGGAACGGGCAAGTACACGCGCCACGCAGACCGCGGCGTGTACAAGTGCGTCTGTTGCGGGATGGAGTTGTTCTGCTCGGACGCCAAATACAACGCCGCGTGCGGCTGGCCGAGCTTCTGCAAGCCCTCCGATCAGGGCTGCATTGAGGAATGCGAAGACACCACCCAAGACGCGGTCCGCGCCGAGATCACGTGCGCCCGCTGCGACGCCCACCTCGGACACGTCTTTGACGACGGTCCCCAGCCCACGGGCCTTCGCTACTGCATCAACTCCGCCGCGCTCGAGTTCGAGCCAGCTGACTAGAAGTGGTTTCGGAAACCCCCGTAGGTCGGATCTCCAGATCCGACAGGCCCAGCTGTTGGGGTTCTGAAACCACTTCTAGTCCATCCGCCCGCGCCTGCCGACGCATCCCGCCGTCGAAGGTATCTCCCCGCCAACTGAGAAGTCCCCTGCATCACGCACGCGGGGGATTTGGCCGACCATGAAGATCACCAAGCTTGAGACGATGTTCGTCAAGCCGCGCTGGGTATTCCTAAAGATGCACACCGACGAGGGCCTGGTCGGATGGGGCGAACCCATCGTCGAGGGCTGGTCGCGCACGACGGCTCAGGCCGTGGAGGACATGGGGCGGTACCTCATCGGCAAGGACCCGCGCCGGATCGAGCACCACTGGCAGGTGCTCTACCGCCACGCGTTCTATCGCGGCGGGCCCATCCTCTGTAGCGCCCTCAGCGGCCTCGAACAGGCGATGTGGGACATCAAGGGCAAGGCCCTCGGCGTCCCCGTCTACGAGCTTCTGGGAGGCAAGGCCCGCGACAGGATCCGCGTCTACACGCACGTCGGCGGCGGCGACCCCGACGCCTGCGTCGCTTCCGGCAGGAGCGCCCTCGATCGCGGTTTCACGGCCGTCAAGACGGGGCTGTTTGACTCCGTCCGATTCATCGAGACCCCAGGCTTCGTCGAGCGCGCGGTCGAGAAGATGGCGGCCCTGCGCGAGGGCGTGGGACCAGATATCGACATCGGCATCGACTTCCACGGGCGGGTGAGTCCCGCCATGTCGATCCGGCTCTGCCAGGCGCTTGAGCCGTACCACCCGATGTTCGTCGAGGAGCCCGTGCTCCCCGAGAACGTCGATGCTCTCGTCACAGTCGCCCGCAGCACCAGCATCCCGATCGCCACTGGGGAGCGACTCTTCACGAAGTGGGGCTTCCGCGAGGTGTTGGAGAAAGGCGCCGCGGTCATCCTTCAGCCCGATCTCTCTCACGCCGGCGGGATCCTCGAGGTCCGCAAGATCGCCGCCATGGCCGAGGCGTATTTCGCGGCCATTGCGCCGCACTGCCCGCTCGGGCCGATCTCACTCGCCGCCGGCTTCCAGGTCGACGCATGCACGCCGAACTTCCTCTGCCAGGAGCAGGTCTGTCTCGGCGAGGGCTACATCAAGGAGCCGTTCGTCGTCCAAGACGGGCACGTCGACGTCCCGACCGGCCCCGGCCTCGGCATTGAGGTTGACGAGGAAGCCATCCAGGAGCACGTCTGCGACGGTGGGTGGGAGAATCCCCCACTCTGGCACGAGGATGGCTCCGTCGCGGACTGGTGACTGGTGCGCCAACAGGGATGTCGACCCCGACGGCCGACATGCCAAGGAGCCACTTCATGCCCACCCGGATCTACGTGGCCGTTCTCATCGCCGCGACCTGCGGCGCCACTCTCGCGACCACCCAGGAGGGTGACCCCACGATGCCATCCGAGACCTTCACCCTCACTCGCGAAGGCCAGCCCGTCGCGACGATCGTGACCGCGGCCGAGCCATCGCGCCCAGCCCGCCTGTCCGCGTTGGAGATCCAGACCCACGTCTGGCGGATCTCCGGCGCCGTGCTGCCGATAGTTGACGACGGAGCCGAGGTCGGCGGGCCTCGCATCCTCGTTGGCGAGAGCGAAGCGACCCGCGCGCTGGGGCTGACCTCCGACTCATTCGAGCCCCAGGAGTACCTGATTCAGTTCGCCGGAGACGATCTGATTCTCATCGGGCGCGACTGGCCGGGCCCCCGCGACAGCCCCCAGGCTCGCGGCGTCACCACCCACCTCGTGCTGGCCGATGGCTACAGCATGACCATCGATTACGGCGAAGTGACCGGGGCGTCGGCCATTGGCGACGGAACCGACCGCACCGGCGTGTCGCTGCCCAACCTGTTCGATGACCAGGGCACGTGCTACGCGACGTACGATTTCCTGGAGCGCTTCTGCCGGGTCCGCTGGTACGGCCCATCCCTGATCAACATGGTCTACCCCAGCGCGGCGACGGTCAGCGTCACGCCGCGTGACATCCGGCGGTCGCCCGCATTCGACCACCGTTACATCATCGGCAACGCGGCCGGCGTCTGGCCACTCAACCAGGGCCTGTGGGATAGCCCGAATGCCGGGGCGCTCCGCCTCTACGCCCACCGCATGAGAGAGATCGGCGAGCCATGGGCGGGGAACCACTCGTTCGTGAGCTTCCGAGATCGCTTCCTCAAGCCTGAGGATGCCGCGAAGCGCGGCGGCCAGGCGAATCGCCCGGAACTCTTCGAGGCTGAGCGACCCGAGTTCATGGCGAAGGGTGCCGGAGGGGGCGAGGGACAGTTCTGCTACACGAGCCAGGCGCTGATCGAGCAAGTCGCCCAGGACGCCCGCGATTTCTTTGACGGCAAGGGTACCAAGGGCGTCGCTCCGGCGATGGGCGACTACTTCGCGGTTGTGCCGCTCGACAACTCTCAGTGGTGTCAGTGCGACAACTGCAAGGCGGCGATCGCCGCTTCCCAGCGCCAACACAGCCCCCATTTCTCCAACGGGCGCGCCAGCAACTACATCTTCGGCTTCATCAACGCCATCGCCCGCGAGGTCGGCAAGACCCACCCGGACAAGTACGTCCAGGCCCTGGCCTACTGGGACTACGCGTCCCTGCCCGATGGTGTCCAACTCGAACCCAACGTATCCGTTGCCCCATGCCTCCAGACGCGCATCTACTGGGCGCCAAACATCAAGCGGAACGATATCGAGACATTCTACAAGCCCTGGGCCGCGCTCGCCGATGAGCGGCCGATCCACCTCTGGCTCTACTGGTGCTTCCCCGAGGAAAACGGACTGGGCGGCAAGTTCAACTGCTTCCCCGGCTTCCACGTCCACGAGGCGGCTGAGAACCTCAAGATGTACCACCGTGACGGGATCCGCGGCGTCTTCTTCTGCGGCTACGGCGAACAGGTCGACTGCTACGTGGCCGCCAAGCTGCTGGACGACCCGAGTCTCGATGTCGACGATATCCTCGACGAGTTCTTCTCCCGTTACTACGGGTCCGCCGGCGGCGCAATGCAGCGCCTGTACTCTCGCATCGAGGAGATCTACTCCAGCACGAACAGCTACCCCGCCGAAGTCGCGACCGAGGAGCGCCAGTTCCACCAGAACGAGGAGATCGCGTGGGCTTACCTCGGCAATGAGGCGAACATGACCGCGCTCGCCAAGCTCATGTCCGAGGCAGTCGCGGACGCCCGGACCGACACTGAGAAGCGGCGTGTTGAACTGTTCGAAACCGGCGTCTGGCAGCGCATGGTCGCCGGTCGCGAAGCTTGGCTAACGAAGCAGGGGTCGTGATCGTGGAGACCGCCCAGTACTGGATCGCGATCGTCCACGTCGTCAGCTTCCCGCCGGTGATGCTGGCTTGGCTGGTGACCCACCAATTCATCCAAACTTGGCGGCGCGTGGGCATCGCGTGGACGTACGTCGTGTTGTCCGCACTGACCATCCCATGCTGGATCGTTCTCGGTCTTCTCCACAAGCCGATCATGGCAACCAGCTACGGCGTTTCGTGGCCGCTCATAGTGCTGTCGATCATCGCGGAGGCCCTGGCGTTCGTCGTCGGCGTCCCGCGCATGCGTCAGGCGGGCGGCGCGGTGATTTCCGGCTTCCGGGAACTCAAGGCCACGGATGACGATCCCGGAGGGCTAATCACCGGGGGCATCTAATCTCGCATTCGCCACCCGCGCTATCTCGAACTCGGCCCGCACGTAATCGCCGTAGCGCTCTTCTGCAACTACCTCTCAACATGGGTCCTGCTGGCCTTCTTCTGGCCCGCCGTGCTCCTGATGATTCACTTCGAAGAATGCGAGTTGCGCGACCGATTCGGCAAGGTCTACGAGGACTACTGCCGAAGAGTCCCGCGGTTCATACCCAGGTCCGCGCGCGAGGAGGCTGAGGATGTCGAAGTATGACGACCTGCAAAAGGCTGCCGAGGAGGGGAACATCGAGGCCGTTCGCCAACTCCTGAAGGCTGGGGCATCGGCGAACAAACGCCCCCCTCGCGAGCCCACGCCGCGTTACGCCGACGACACGCCTCTCGCCGAGGCAACCTACGCCGGTCACGGTGAGATCGCCCAACTGCTGGTCGACCACGGGGCGGATCCCCACCTCGCGCTCGCCCAGGTGGTGACGAGGGCCAGCGATCCCAACCAGGCGGACACGCCGGGCAAGATCGACCTGCTGATCCGAATGGGCGCCGACCCCGATGCCGTCGTCGAGGACGAGCGTGGACTGACGACGCTTCAGTGGGCTGTGCGCCACGGATACGTCGACGCGGCGAGATGCCTACTCGACCGCGGGGCTCGCGCTGATACGCCTGGCCGCGACGGCTCAACCGCGCTGCAGATCGCGGCCACGTCTGGGCACCGCGAGATGCTGAAACTCCTGCGAGAGCATGGTGCCGACGTCGGCGTGGGAGATCACTCTGGGCGCACAGCGCTGCACTCCGCCGCCACCTCGGGTCAACTCGATACCGTACGGGAGCTTTTGGCTAGCGGGGCCAACATCGACGCCACAACCAGCGAGGGCTGGACGCCGTTGATGGGCGCGGCGGTCCACGCCGACTTGGACACGGTAAAGCTGCTCGTTGAACATGGGGCCGATTGCCAGTCGAAGGGCCCAGGCGGTCTTGCGGTCACCGACATAGCCGCGCGCGCCGGGAACGATGGCATCGTGGCCTACCTGCGCGAGCGGGGAGTGCCCGAGGGCGTGATGACAAGCCTGGCATCCGGCGACGTCGAGGCCATCGCCGACGGTCTCAACCATGGCGGCGATCCGAACGAGCGCGTGGACGGCGATCCCCTGATCTGCCTCGCCGCCGAGAGAGGGCAGGCCGGAGTTGTCAAACTCCTCCTCGGACGCGGAGCCGACCCTTCCGCCCGCGACGCAGAGAACGGCCCCGCCCTTATGCTGGCCGTCGAATACGGCCACGACGAAATCGCGGAGATGCTCATAAAGGCCGGCGCGGACGTCAACGCGCGTGAGCCCGAGGAGCGCGGCACCGCCCTTCATCAGGTCGCGGCCGTGACCGACGCTCGGATCGCCACGCTGCTGCTGGAGCGGGGCGCGAACGTCAATGCGAAGCTCCGGGATGGCACGCGCCCGCTCGACCTTGCCGAGATACAGACGAGCGATGAGGTCGAGGATCTCCTGCGAGAGGCGGGCGCCAAGCCCGGCTCCAAGGGAGGCAACCGCCCCGTGGGGTGTTTCGCCGCTGCCATGCTGTGCGGTGCCGCCGTCGCCATAGTCTGTCTGCTGACCTGACCACTCACGAGACACCGGAGGTCGCAAGGAATGGGGACTGAACTCACCACCCGCGAACGCATGACGAAGGTCTACAATCACGAGGAGCCGGACCGCCTGCCAAGGCACGACAGCCCCTGGCCCGCCACGACCCGGCGCTGGCACGGCGAGGGCCTGCCCGAGGGTGTTACGCCGGCCGAGTTCTTCGAGTGGGACACCTTCCGAACGATCGCGACCGACAACTCCCCCCGGTTCCCCGCGAAGACGGTCGAGGAGACCGACGAGTACACGATCTTCACCACCAACTGGGGATCGACGATGAAGAATTTCAGGACCCACAGTAGCGTCCCCGAGTTCCTCGATTTCAGAATCGTCGACCGTGAATCGTGGGCCGAAGCCAAGGAGCGCATGACGCCCTCGGAGGACCGCGTCGACTGGAAACACCTCGAGGAGAACTGGCCCATCTGGGAGGCCGAGGGCGCCTGGATCAACGGACACGGCTGGTTCGGCTACGACGTCTTCGCAAGCTGGGTGTCGGGCACGGAGCGCATCCTGATGGCCCTGGTCGATGACCCCGAATGGGTCCGCGACATGATCGACACGGCGCTCGACATGAACCTCGCGATGCTCTCCATGGTGTGGGACCGTGGCTATCACTTTCATGCGGTCCACTGGTGCGACGACATGGGTTACCGCAATGGACCGTTCTTCTCGCTGGAGACCTACCGCAGCGTCGAGAAGCCCGCGCAGAAGCGCCTGATCGATTGGTGCCACGACCGCGGCATCGTGGCCAACCTGCATTCATGCGGGAACATCGAGCCACTCGTGCCTGAACTCGTCGAGATCGGGCTCGACGGCCTGAATCCGCTGGAGCAGAAAGCTGGGATGGACGTCTTCGAGTTGAAAGAAAAGTACGGTGACAAGCTCACGCTCGAGGGCGGCATCGACGTGCGCAACATGACCGACGGCAAGAAGATTGAGGAAGAGATCCGGGAGAAGTTCGCGGTCCTGAAGCCCGGCGGCGGATACATCTATTTCAGCGATCACTCAATCCCGTCCGACGTCTCCTTCGCGGATTACTGCCGCGTGCTGGAGTTGGTGAAATACTACGGGAAGTACTGACCCGCCAGAGGGCCCTACCTCCCCGCCAGCGCCCCCATCGGATCCCACGGCTCGAGGCCGATGGGCTCCTCGTCGAGCAGCGCCAGGATCTCGTCAGGCACGAACTCCTTGCGAACGACGACCTCGTAGTTGTACTCGTCAAACCACGCGTCCGTCATCAACATGAACCCCTTGTCGCCGCCCTTCTCGCCCCATGAGTTCTCCACCCGCCACTTGCGCGGCGCGCCATCATCGTCGAGGTCGACGCCGGTGAACACCATCGCGTGAGTCATGACCGACTGCCCGTAATCGAGCCGCTCGGCCTTGGTCATTCCGGGCGCCGCGCCATAGACAAGGTCGTAGTCGAACAGATCGAGATCCATCACGCCAAGACCGCGGTCAAAGTGCTTGCCGACGTCGCATCCGAACCAGACCGAGCTGCCCGCCTTGATCTGGGCGATGGCGGCTTGCTTCATCACGTCGAGATCGACGTTGACGTAGCGGACGATATCGCCGCCGACCACGTTGCCCAGGTACTTGATCGTGTAGACCGCGTTCATCTGCTTCGCGTCCTGGGGGCAGTGGATCAGGCAGACCATATCGCCGAGATCGATGCCGACGTGCTTCTCGTAGAAGGCCTGCGGCGTCGTGGCTCCCTCGCGATGGAACTCCTTGTCCTTGTCCCGCCACTGCCACGAGAACTCCGTCGGCGGCTCGCCGAGGTGGATGCACAGCATCCGGTAGATCTCCTCGAGCATGGCCGGCACCATGGCGCGCATCCCGTCTTCACTGGCCCCGGACGAGCGCAACCTGCACGCGAATTCGCGCAGCTTGTTGGTGAGGTGGAAGTTCATCTCAGCCGACGCGCTGCTGCTCTGCGTCTCGGGCATGACCGACTTCGGGACCACACCATACTTGCGAACGAGGTTGACCAGCATGTCCCACTGCCCCGCGTCATCCACGGGTGACTGCACGAGCCAGGCCAGCAGCCGATCGCCGACGGACTCGTCGACGGTGGCGATGATGGAGGTCAGGAAGTAGTTGGCCTTCTCAAGCTTGTCCCAGAACATGGTGTAGCTCTGGCTGAGTTCGAAGTCGTCGCCGAGATTCATGGACTCAATCGCCGCGTTGCGGAACGTGTTTAGCGCGGCAAACATCCAGCAGCGACCGGTTGAGTTCTGGCTGACGGACTTGTTCTCTCGCAGGTGATCGCTGTAGGTGTGGTCGACCTGAACCACCGCGCGGCGGCTCTTGGCTACCTTGCTCACCGGTTCGGCGCAGACGGCATTCATGGCCTGACGGTAGCGCGGCTCCGCCTCGAAGGCGGCGCGCATTGCGTCAGTCTGGTCCGGCGACAGGGCGAGAGTCGCGTCGGTGTGGATGGCTCGCGGATCAGGAGTAGTCATGCGGCGGGAGTTCGACAGCACAGGAGCGATGCCCTCGGAGAGAGAAGAAGCCGACCATGAACGCTCTACTGGTCGCATTCCTGAGCGCGGGTTGTGCGGGAGGCGAAGAGATGACTATCACCGTCACGCCGGCGGCGACGGGGACGCAACTCGTGCGCGCGTCGATGCCAATGCCGGCGGGCACGCTAATGCCCGGTCAGGCCCTGATCGTGGCGGCTGGGGAGGTCGAGGCCCGCGCCGACGTGCGGATTCTCACCACTCATCCCGCGGACGGCTCGGCGCGCCGAGCACTGGTGACGTTCCCCCACGCGTTCGCCGACGATTCTCCGGTCGAGTTCACCATCCGCGCGCTCTCGCCACTGGGCGAGATGGTGGCCCCAAGCAGACCGGCGGAGATCACCATTCAGGACGGCGTCCTGCGGGTCGAGCACGAAAGCGGCATGGCGATCACTGCGCGAGTGACCGCGCCAAGAGCGACGACCAGGGCCAGGCGTGAGGTGGTCGAATCGAGCCGGATGTTCCTGTGGGAACGATACCACATTGAGGATCCCGAGTGGCCACAGGTGGTGGAGGTGAGGGTCGACCGGCTGGGTACGGTTGCGCTGGTGGCCCACCTGCAGAGGGTTGAGGAGGGGTTCGGGTACTGCCCGGATCTTGGCTGGCGACTCGGTGTGAGTGGAGGCGGCGATGATCTGCGGGTCTATCACCCGACCGCGGAGTTGAGGGGGAAGCAGCCCGAAGAGAGGACCGAGGAGACCGGCCAATTCACCTACGAGCATTTAGCGTGGAGCGAGGCCGACAAGGCGCCCATGCAGCAGGCATCGTGGCGGCGCGCGGAGGTGGTGATCGGGCCGGCATCGCTCGCGCCACTGACCCCAACGCTGCAGTATCCGCACGACGTGCGTGCGGCGCCGGAGGTGTGGGCGGAGTTGTACGGCGACCGAGCGAGCACGGATCTGACGGAGCACCCGCAGCTTGCCGAACTCGTTGACTACCACCACCGAGCGATCGTCCGAAGCGTGGCTCACGGTAAGGACTGGGGCAACGTGACGGGCTATGCCGACTCGAACCGGACCGGCTACACGTCGGGGATGAATCGGCTGAACCACTGCCCGCCGATCTTCGAGGAGGGGTGGCGAACGGGCGACCGGCGGCTCGTCGAGGTCGGCGTGGCGTGGTGTGACAACATGTACGATCAGAGTCTCTGGTGGGGGCCCGACGCCACCGGCGGGACGCGCTACAATAACATCAAAGCGATGGGCCAGGAGTGGCCGTTCGACGATGCATCCTACATGTGGCGGAGCAACAGCGCGGTGCATTTCTGCACGAAGGGCTACGACACGTTCCTCCTGGCCTACGAACAGACAGGCGACCCGAGGATGCGCGAAGCGCTCGAGGCGCAGGTGGCGTATGCGTCCGAGCACGTGTTCGTGAACCGCGGTGAGGCGCGCAACGTGGGCGACGTGCGGGACTTCATCCGCCTGTACGACTACACGGGAGAGCAGCGCTACCTGGATGAGGCGCTACGGATGTTCCGGGAGCTGCGCGAGGTGCTGAGCGAGGGCGATCTCTTCAGCCAAGGCGGCCAGCCGATCGAGAAGGACGGCCCGTTCATCGACGATGATCAACATGGCTACGGACACCCGTTCGCGAAACCATACATCATCGGATACGCGCTCGCGGGCCTGCCCGAACTGGCGAAGCACGCGCCCGATGAGCCGAAGCTTCGCGAGGTGATCCAGGCGGTGGCGGATTTCCTCGCTGAGAGTATGGACCCGCTCGGCGGGTGGCGATATCCCCACCCAGCGTCGAGTCACATGATCGCTAGCCAAGGCATCGAGCATGCGTGGCAGATCGTCCAGGCCGACCGGTTCCTCGGCGCGCAAGAGCATCACCTCGACGCGGTTGAGGCCGTGCTCAGGCAGCGCATTCACGTCTGGGTGCGGACGGGCAAGTGCTTCAGTGGACTGGGCGGCTGGGAGATCGCGACTGGGAAGGTCGAGAGCCGCGCGGAGCTGTACGACCTGTACGAGAGGCCGGCCGATCGAGACCCGACAAGAGACTACTCAGAGGGCGACGTCAGCAATGGCGGGAGTTCGCCCGAGGGGCTGGTCTACTTCCCCGAGGTGCTGGCGTTCTACCTTGAGCATCGAACGGCTGAGGAGCTGATGAGGGAGCCTGCGCCGGACGAGCCGCTGGGGATCATCCTCGCGCGGCTTGCCGAGAGCAAATAGACGCCGCGAGCAACGGAGGTCGCCATGATCGGTCTAGTCGCAGTGCTACTCATGAGTCCAGCCACACGCGCCCAGGAGGTCGAGATGACGGTCATCGCGGAGAATCCGGATCCTGAGAATCTACCGACGCTGGGGGTGTGGTACTGGGAAGAGCGGCCCATCGTATCGGCGACCTTCCCCAACGTGCCCGACTTCACATGCGACGCGTGGTGCTACGAGAGCGCGACCGAGTTGCTCGAGGCAAAGGCCGTCGACGGCGGGCGGCTGGAGTTGCGGCATCGGCTGAACGACCACCCAGCCGTGACGCTCGTGACCACAGTGACGCCCGAGCCGGGCGCGGTTGAGTTCCTGGCAAAGTTCGAGGTCCCAGACGATGCGGGCGAGCTTCCCGGCTACCTGATGACCCCGAACATGTGTTGGCAACTCGGGCGCGCGCCGAACTTCGCAAGCAAGCCCGATCCATATCCGGAGTTCGTCAAGCGGTGCTTCATCTTCACCGAGAAGGGCCAGACGTTCTTGCCCGATACCGACCGCAAGCCAATTCCCGTGCGGGAGGCGGATGACCCCTTCAACAACCCGCCGTGGGTCCAGATGTACAAGGGCGTCTGGGACGATCCGCCAAAGCCACACGACAAGGAGTGGTCCGGATGGAGCGACACTCGCTACATCACGAACATCATCGGCACCGTATCGCGAGACAACGAGTGGCTGGCGGCGCTGGCGTGCGAGGCGTCGTTCGCCATGGCCCAGGCGTGGCATGACTGCATGCACAACAATCCGAACTGGGCGCCGATGGGCGGCCCGCACGCGGAGCGCGAATGGCGCGTGAAGGTCTACGCGATGGCCAACGATCCGCAAGCGCTGCTTGACCGGGCGGCAGAGGACTTCCCGAACATGAAACATGCCTACCAGAAGCCCGGAGTCACGGACGATCTGCCAGCCCACATCGACGCCCTGAAGTCGCGACTGACCTTCCCCGACTCATGGCTGAGCGGGAACTTCGACGACTTCGACGCGTGGCGCGCCCACGCGCGGGGGATCGTCATGAGCAAGCTGCTGCCCCCTCCGCCGGCAGTCGATTTCCAGCCCGTGGTGATCGCTGAGGAGGACCGGGGCAGTTACGTCGCCCGGAAGGTCGTGCTGAACATCAGCGGCGACGCGCGGGTGCTGGCGTACATGACCGTCCCGAAGGGCGACGGCCCATTCCCCGCGGTGTTGACGCTGCACGACCATGGCGCGCGGTTTGACATCGGCAAGGAGAAGGTCATCCGGCCCTTCGACGACACTGAGGAGCGGACGGCGTCGGCGCAAGAGTGGGTGGACACGTGCTACGGCGGCCGGTGGATTGGGGATGAACTGGCGCAGCGGGGATATGTCTGCTTCAGCCATGACGCGATAAACTGGTCGGACCGAGGCGGCGCGGGCTACGACGGCCAGCAGGCGCTGGCAGGCAACCTCTTCCACCTTGGAACGTCATTCGCCGCGACGATCGCGCACGAGGACATGCGCGCGGCCGAGTTCCTCGCGACGCGTCCGGAGGTCAATCCCGACCGCGTCGCCGCAATGGGCCTGAGCATGGGGTGCTTCCGCACCTGGCAAGTCTCAGCATTGAGCGACTACATCAAAGCCGGGGTTGCGATCTGCTGGATGGCGGGCGTCAAAGACATGATGGTGCCAGGCCAGAACCAGACAAAGGGCCAGAGCTGCTTCTCCATGCTGCATCCAGGCATCTTCAACCACATCGACTACCCGGACTTCGCGAGCCTCGCATGCCCGAAACCGATGCTGTTCTACAACGGGCTGCAGGACACGCTCTTCCCGGTGGATAGCGTTGAGGCGGCGTATGGCAAGATGGGCGCGATCTGGGAATCCCAAGGCGCGGCGGATCGCCTGGAGACGAAGCTGTGGGACGTGCCGCACGAGTTCAATGCCGAGATGCAGGAGGAAGCCTTCGCCTGGCTCGAGGAGCAGATGGGGCGCTAGGCCGTAACCTCGGAGATCTCCACTCGGGCGCCGCCTCGGGACGCGGAGAGGTACGCGGCGTCCATGATGGCCATGGTCTTCAGGTTGTCTCGGGCGCTGTGATCGGGCTCGGAACCCGAGTCGACGGCAAGCAGAAGCCGACGCATGCTCTCCCCCATGCTGGTCACGAACGCATTCTCCTGACCCATGTCCAGGCGCTCCAACTCGCCGTCGTCGGTGTGGATCAGCAGCTCGCATGAATCGCCCGCCACTTGGTCCTTGAGCGAGAGCGCGGAGCCGGCAGTGCCGTCAACCCGGAGACGGCACTCAGGCAGGCGATTGGCGTTCCAACTCGAGACCATCGAGCCGACGATGTCGCGTTCGAACTCGATCGTGAGCGCGGTGAACGACTCGCCCCGGACCGTCGGAATCCAATGGCGCGTCATGGCGGTGACTGCCACGGGCTCGACGCCCGCGAGCCACTGGATGCGATCGATGACGTGGATGCTGAAGATGGCGATCTCAAGACGCTCCTCATCCGCGCGCCATCCCCTCGTGTTGCGCCGGTCGTAGTAGTGATCGTGGACGACGCTGAGAATGTCGCCCAGCCGACCGGCTGCGATCGCGTCTCGCAGGGCGAGCACGTCGCGGTTGAAGCGCAGCTCGTGGTTGATGGCCATCTTCACCGGCGCGCGCTCGGCCATCTCGGTGAACGATCGAGCGTCCGCGTAGCGCTCGCCGAAGGGCTTTTCGACGAGCATGTGGATCCCGGCGTTGCAGGCGGGCTCGATGACCTCGGCGCGAACGGCGGGCGGCGTGAGGAGCGCGATGATGTCAACCTCGCCGGAATCGATGAGGTCGGACGCGTTTGAGAACCGGAGCGGGACGTCGTGCTGGTCGCAATACGCGGCCAGGCGATCCGCGTCGGGATCACAGCCCGCCACCACGTCGCCCAGATCACCCGCGACTGTGCGGTAGCCCTGGATGTGAGCGTGGGCGATGCCGCCCGTGCCGACGATGCCAATGCGATGGCGACTCATTCGGGCACGCTCATCCGGTCCCAGTCGGTGACGTCCGCGTCGGGGATCTCGGCGATGCAGCAGATCGCGAAGGTCAGCACCGTGCAGCCAGGCTCGAGGTGCCCGCCCATGGCCTTCTCGGTATTTGAGAAGGTGATGTGAGCGTGGACGCGGCCATTCATGATGATCCCCGTGAGCGTGAGGATGTCATACGCGCCATCGCCCTCGAAAAACACATCCCCCGGCGGGAGATTGGTGGTCTCCACCACGTGGACATTGTAGGCGCTGAGCGAGCCCGCGCCGCTGAGGATCGCGGCGTTGGTAATGCCTTCGGCGGCAACCGCGGCCTCAAGCGCTCCGATGACATCTTCGTGCGGGTTCAGCCTGACCATGATGATGCGCGATGGGACTGAAGTCTGGGTGAGCATAGTCGGCTCCTATGACATGAGCGCGAGGTAGTCGCCGGGGCAGTGGTTCGCGCCGGAGGATGCGCAGGCCTCGTTGGGGAAGGGCGGGGCGCTTATGATACTGTTTGAGATTCTCTACTCGGTCATTCTCCCGGTTTTCCTGATCATCGGCGTCGGCGTAGTGCTCGACCGATGCTTCACCATCGATCTCCCGACGCTGTCGAAGCTGAACTTCTACGTGTTCGTGCCCGCGCTGGTGATGGTGAAGTTACTGGACGCCGACCTCCCCGCCGATACGATGCTGAAAGTCGGCGGCTTCGGCATCGCGCATGTGGTGATCCTCTTCGCCATATCGCTAGGCGCGTACTCGTGGGGGTCGCTGAAAGCCAAGCGCGCCGTCCTATCGCTGGCGACGATGTTCTACAACACCGGCAACTACGGATTCCCATTCGTTATCCTGGCATTTGGCGACGAATACGTCGGCATCATCGCAATCCTGCTGATGACGCAAAACCTGCTGAACTTCACGCTCGGGATTTGGATCCTGGAGGGCAGCAAGGCCAGCAATGGGAGCCGGCTGAAGGGCCTGCTGAAGATCCCCATACTCTACGTGCTGGCGATTGCGCTGGCGATGCGGGCGCTGGGGCTGGACCTCGTGCCGTCGGTGAAGCAACCGCTGACATACCTTGGCAACGGACTGATCCCAATAGCTCTCCTGACGTTGGGCGTCCAGCTCTCACGGTGCAAGATCAGCCGGGAGATCGTCCCGCTGTCGGTGCTGACCGTGATACGGCTGGTCGTCTCGCCGGTGATTGGATGGGGCCTGGTAACAGCGTTAGGCATCGAGGGCGTGACGGGGGCAGTGCTGATCGCGTCCGCGGGCTTGCCGGTAGCGGTGAACGTGTTCATCCTCGCCGCCGAGTACAACAGGGACGCCGAGCTTGCCTCGCAGGGAGTGTTCTGGACGACGCTCCTCAGCCCCGTGACGCTTGCAGTGGTGCTGATGTTGGTGAGGTGAGACTCTACGTGCGGGAGGGAGATCGGCGAGGCATCAAAGCTCCAGCCGCTCGACCTCGGCGCGCAGGTGGTCGAGTTGGGCCAGCAACTCGGCCTTGTTCCGGACGTTGGTGAAGCGCGCGGTGAACCCGCGCGCGAACCTCCTGAACTTCAACCCCGGCTCATCCAGAAGCGCGCTCGCGGGCTGGGTCTCGGGCTCGCCAACGATCCCCGACACCAGGGCCCGCGTCTGGCGGGTCGTGAGATTGCGCTCAACGATGGCGCGGTACGCCTCAAGCTGCTCTTCTTCCGACTCGAGGCTCCGCAGACAGCGAGCGTGACCTTCGCTGATCTCGCCGTTGTCCGGGCTGGGCTCTCGCACGATCTTGACAAGGATCTCCGCCGGGAGGCCAAGCAGGCTAAGGCGGTTTTGGATGTAGTCCTTGCCCTTGTTTAGCCTTTTCTCAAGCTGGCGAACGGTCAGCTTGCGTGAGCCCGCGTCCCTGATGGCGCGGATCGCCAAGGCCTCATCGACTGGAGATAGATCCTCGCGCTGGATGTTCTCCTGTAGCGCCGCCTCGAAGGCTGCTTCGTCACCCACTTCCTCCAGTATCAGGCACGGCACCGTGTCGAGCCCAGCCTCCTCGGCGGCCTTGCGTCGGCGCGCCCCGGCCACGACCTGGTAGACGCCGTCCTCGTCCGTCGGCCTGACGGTGAGAGGCTGGAGGATGCCGTTCTTCCCGATGTCCCCCACCAATTCATCCAGGCCACCACTGCTCGCCATGCGCCTGGGATTGTCTTCCCAGAGCCTCACCTTGCCAATCGGCAGGTACTTCAGGCGACGGGTTGCGCTACCAGGCACTGGCCCAATTCCTCTCGCGGCATGTCGTCATTCTGACCTATAATAGACATATTATCACACAATACAACATATATCAAGGACGGTTTGTCGTCACGTGACGACAAACAGGCGGCAGGGGCGTGCGGGGTCAGATCGAGGAATGCTCGGTGCGGGCGATGATCTCGTCCTGGAGGGCTTTGGTGAGGTCGCGGAAGAAGTCGGAGTAGCCGGCCACGCGGACGATGAGATCGCGGTTCCCTTCGGGCTCTTCCTGAGCCTCGCGGAGCGCGTCGGCGGTGATGACGTTGAACTGGATGTGGTGTCCGCCGAGCGCGAAGTAGGTGCGGACGAGTTGGACGAGTCGCTCGATGCCCTCGTCGCCCTCGAGCACGTTGGGAGTGAACTTCAGGTTCAGCAGCGTGCCGCCGGTGCGGCCATGGTCCATCTTGGCCAGCGAGCGGATGACGCCCGTCGGACCGTTCTTCCCCACGCCTGCAGACGGCGAGACTCCATCAGACAGCGGGATATAACCCCTCCGGCCATCCGGCGTGGCGCCGGTGACCGAGCCGAAGTACACGTGGCACGTCGTCGAGAGATAGTTGACGTGGTACTCGCCGCCCCGAGTGTTGGGGCGCCCCTCGATAAGATCGTAGAAGAGGTCGAAGTGCAGGCGCATCAGATCATCGGCGTAGTCATCGTCATTGCCAAACTGAGGCGTGCGGTTCTTCAGCAACTGCCGGAGCGATTCGTGGCCCTCAAAGTCGGCCTCCAGCGCCGCGAGAAGATCATCCCACGAGACATCTTGCTCGTCATAGATGTGGCACTTGACGGCTGAGAGCGAATCGGTGAGCGACCCCGTTCCAGTTCCCATGATGTAGGTCGTGTTGTAACGCGCGCCACCGGCGTTGTAGTCTGTCCCCGTCTTGATGCAATCGTCGGTGATCACCGATAGGAATGGCGCCGGCATGTGCTGGGCATAGAGTTGCTCGATGACATTGTTGCCGCGGATCTTGATGTCGATGAAGTGCTTCACCTGCGCCCGGAAGGCCTCGAAGAACTCATCGAAGGATACGAAGGAGCGCGGGTCGCCCGTCGCTAGCCCGATGCGCTTGCCGGTGCGGAGGTCGAGCCCATTGTGGAGAGTGGTCTCGAGCACTTTCACCAGGTTGAAGTAGCCGGTCAGGATGTACGCTTCCTTGCCAAACGCTCCCGTCTCAACGCAGCCGGACGTGCCGCCCTGGCGGGCATCATCCAGCGATTTCCCCTGCCGCAACAACTCCTGCACCACCATGTCGGCGTTGAAGACGCTGGGCTGGCCCCAGCCCTGTCGGATGATCTTGGCAGCGCGACGGATGAACTCGTCGGGGCTCTTGGCGCTGACCTGGATGTTGCTCGAAGGCTGCAGCAACTGCATCTCGTCGATGACGTCGAGGATCAGGTACGTGACCTCGTTGACGGCGTCGCCGCCGTCCTTGCGCAGGCCCCCGCTGTTGATGTTCGCGAAGTCGGTGTACGTGCCGCTCTCAGCCGCCGTGACGCCGACCTTCGGCGGCGCCGGCTGGTTGTTGAACTTCACCCAGAAGCAGCTTAGCAGTTCGCGGGCGCCTTCGCGGTCGAGCGTACCGTCGACGAGGCCCTGGGTGTAGAACGGCTCAAGGTGCTGGTCGAGGTGGCCGGGATTGAAGCTATCCCACGTGTTCAGTTCGGTCACGACGCCGAGATGCGCGAACCAGTACATCTGCAGCGCCTCGTGGAAGTCTCGCGGCGCGTTTGCCGGCACGTGCGCGCAGACCTCGGCGATCCGCTCGAGCTCGGCTTTGCGGGCGGGGTCTGACTCCACGGCGGCCAGTTCGCGGGCCTTCTCAGCATGGCGGCGGGCAAAGGCAATGATGGCATCGCACGACAGAGCCATCGCCCGGAGCTGCTCCTGTTTGGAGAGGGCATCGGGGTCCCCGAAGTAGTCCAGCGCCTCTAGTTCGGCCCCTATCTCCGCCTTGAACTCCAAGAAGCCCTTGCCATAGACCTTGTCATCGAGGACGGCGTGCCCCGGCGCGCGCTGCTCCATGAACTCGGTGAAGATGCCGGCCTCGTAGGCGTCGTGCCACTCGGGCGTCATCTCCTCGAAGATGCGCTCGCGCATCGTCCGACCGCTCCAGAAGGGGATGATCTCATCCTCGTAGAGCTTGCGGGTCTCGGGCGCGACCTCAAAGGACGTGCGGTCGCGCGTCGCGACGATGTCGAGGTCCTGAAGGCTATGGCAACACAGTTCGGGGAAGGTCGGGGAGCCCTTGGGCGCGGAGCCACGCTCGCCGACGATGAGTTCGCCCTCGCCAATGTGGATCGTCTTCTGCTCCATCACGCGCTTGAACGCAATCGCGCGCAGCATTGGCACTGAGTGGCCAACGCCAACAGCTTCGCGATAGGCCTGGGTCACGATCTTGGCGCGCTCGTCTGATATCCAAGGATCGACGTCAAGGCTCTCCTGGCGCAAGCTGGCGACGCGGTCTGTCATGTGGGTCTCCGATCGCCCAAGGCGAAGGGCGAGACGGCACCGCCAACAATACCGGCGATACTCTGATTCATGTATAACGCGCATCAAGGGGACGTGTCAATGCGCCCCGCTATTACCAATAACCGCCGGCGGCCGCTGGATTCTCCGGGAGGTGGCCGGAGATGAGGGGCGAACGGCAACCGGCGACTGGGTCAGCGCGAAGGAGACGGTTCAGAGTGGATCATCGATTCAGCGATCAGGTAGCAATCGTCACGGGATCATCGTCGGGCATCGGCAAGGCGACCGCCTTGCGCCTGGCGGAGGAGGGCGCGGCCATCTGCGTCGTCGCGAACCGGAACGTCGAGGGCGGAGAGAAGACCGTAGCGGAGATTGCGGCCATGGATGGGCGGGCCATCTTCGTGCAAGCAGACGTCGGCGTCGGCGATGACTGCCGGCGTATTATCGATGAGACGATTTCGACCCTCGGGCAGATCGACGTGCTGATCAACAATGCGGGTATCACGCGCGGAGCCAAGTTGGAGGAGTTCGAGGAAGAGCTGTGGGACCGGCTGATGAATACGAACCTCAAGAGCGCCTACCTGATGAGCCGATTCGCGGTGCCTCACATGCTGGAGCGGGGCCAGGGGGCGATGGTGAACATCTCGTCGATCCATGCGGAAGCCACGCGACCGGCCTACGGCGCGTACGCCGCGACCAAGGCGGGGATGAGCGCGCTCACGCGAGGGCATGCGGTGGAGTTTGGGGCGCGCGGCATTCGGTTCAACTGCATCCTGCCCGGCACGATCGACATCTCCAATTACAGCCGACGAAGCGAATCTCCGAGGGCCAGCAACTGGATTCCGCGAGCCAGCGAGGAGCAGGTCATGAAGCGGTGCGGCAGCGCGGACGAGGTCGCGGCGGCAATTGCGTTCCTGGCGTCAGGCGAGGCATCATTCGTGAACGGCGCGACGCTCGTAGTAGATGGAGGCCTGATGTCGCTGTTGAAGGACTAATAACGACAGCGCGCTCATGGGAGGGCGGCGACGTCCTCGGCATCCACGGTCACGCTGGGTTCCGTGTCGGAGAACACCACGTAGAACCACGCCGGCTTGCCCACCGTTTCCTCAGACTGGCCCCCAGGGGAGTAGACGTCAGCCGGACCACGTTCATCGGTCGGGATCAACCGCAGCGGACGCCCGGGCACCACGCGGTACCTTTCCCGTAGTGAGGCACTCAGCGCTGGGGACGGCGGCCGGCGGCCGCATGGGCCGCATCGACGCAGGTCCGAGTTGAGGAGACTTGGGGACACCAACCACGATCACGAAGAGCAACGTCGTGCCCACGATGCCCGCAACGAGACCACCCACGAACTTAGCCATCTGACAACCCCTCCCGAGCGATGAACCACCCCTGCGTGGCCATCGACCGCCGACACGCCGCCGTGTCGGCAGTAGCCGCTCATGGATCGGTGATAGGCGCGGACCTACGCCATGTATGTCCGCGAGAAATACGGCCGGAAACCGGCGGGCCCCGGCCAACCATCCCAGAAGTTCGCATCGCCAGGGAAGTCCACCTGCCCCCCACCCCGCAACCACTTCATCAGTGTGGGATCAATCAGGCGCCGAGAGATCTCATTGAGGGCCTCGGCATGGAGGCGTTCGACAACCTCGGGATGGTCGGCTGAAACATCAGCCAGCTCACCCATAACGCGGAGCTTCGACTCGCCCGGCGTCAGCGCGACCTCAAGCGACCACTCCCCATCGAACGCGGTGAACAGCCAGGCATCCGGCGCCTCATTCCAGTTGCGATCGGCATTGCGCCCGCTGAGCGCGAGCTGGCGGGGAGCCTTCCCTTCGCGCGCCGAGGCGACGACATCGTGCGACTCGATACCCTCGGGCAGATCGACGCCGGCCAACGCGCAAGCGGTCGCGAAGATGTCCTGAGGCTGGACGATGAGATCAGACCGCCCGCCTGTCTCGCCCGGCACCCGCACGATGAAGGGCGTGTGGGCCTCAAACTCGCGCACGGGCGCTCCCTTGCCGAAGGTGCCGCGCTCCGCGAGGTTGGTCCCGTGGTCGGCAGTGAAGATGATCGCCGATTTCTCCGCCATGCCAGTCGCCTCGAGCGTGTCGAGGAAATGGCCAAGGCAGTAGTCGACCCACGCGGTCTTGGCAACGTATGCCGCCTTAATGCGGGCCTTGGCGGCGTCGGGGAGGTCGGGGTTCCGGTGCCCGAGGAAAGCGCGCGGATCGATCAGGCCGTCGTAGCCCGACGTGTCGTCGTACATGCGCATGAAGGCGGGTGGGACATCCCACGGCTCGTGGGGATCGAAGCAATCGACCCAAAGCAGCGCGTTGCTCCGCGACGCGTTGTCGCGCACCCACTCGGACGCCGTGTTGAAGAGCCTCGCGCAGTTCCAGTCGTCGGCACTGCGCCTGTTGCGGTTGGCCCGGGCATACGCCGCGACCATGGGTTGCTTCATCGGATCGGCGTCGATGCAGTCAAACAGCGGATCGCGCGCCCAGTTGCTCAGCCACTCCTCAGAATCATCAATCCACGGCCGGTCGACCTCAGCGCCGCGGACGGGCGTCCAGCCGGGGAACGGCCAGTCGAAGTTGTGCCCGCCATTAACGAGGTGGGGCGTGTCGTGGATGAGCTGGGTGCAGTAGCCCGCCTCGCAGAGAGTCCATGGCAGCGTGACGTGGTCGTGGCGCAGCGGACGCCACGGGAAGAACGGCGAACCGTACTTGCCCGTGATGGCGTCGGTGCGGTGCGGGACCGTTGGGAAGCTAGCCAGGTAGCTGTTGTCGAAGACGTAAGCGCCATCGGCGAGCCGATCCATGTTGGGGGTGCGGATGCTGTCATTCGCACCGTGGAACGCGACGTGGTCGTAGCGCAGCGTGTCAACGACAATGATGATGATGTTCATGGCGCGCTCCTTGGGCTCGATGCCTCGCAGCGCAGCGTGATGACCTCGAACGGCTTGACGTACAGCTCCACCGAGTTGGACTTCAGGCGCAGCTTTTTCGGGTCTTCCTCGAGGAGATTCGTGCGCGTCACGGACTTCACGGGCACTCCGAACGAGACCGTGGCAGTGCCGCCCAGTCGCTGGGCGTCGTAGAGGCGGACCACGAAGGCGTCGCCCTCCTCGGCCCACTTGATCGATTCCACGATGACGTTTGGCGCGTCGACGTTGACGAGGCTCGGGATCGGTTCGGCCTTGGCGCCGACGGGGATGGTGACGAGCGGCACGTTGAGTTCGTAGGCAGAGCGGACGACGGACTCAACCGAGAAATCCCCCGCGTGAGGCAGCAGCGAGTAGGTTACCAGGTGGCGCCCCTCATCGCCGCGCGGATCGGGGTGCGTCCCCGATTTCAGCAGGCTCAGTCCGAGAGTCGAGCCATGCACGCTGATGCCATACTTGCAGTCATTCAGCAACGCGACACCGAAGCCGTTCTCGGAGAGATCCGTCCACTTGTGAGCGCAGACCTCAAAGCGTGCGCGATCCTCGGGCAGATTGCGATGCGTCGGGCGAGTGACGTGGCCGTATTGGATCTCGTGCCTGGCGGAATCCGCGAGCACGTCGATATCGAAGGAGGCTTTCAGGAGCTTGTGCTTCTCAGACCAGTCGACAGCCGTCTCGAAGTCGATCTGGGGCGACGCGGAATGGAAAACGACGTCCTGCGTGAGGGTGGACCCGTCTCCGATGGCGTGCTCGCATCGGATGCGGAGTTGAAGCGGGCCGTCGGCCACGACCTCGCGCTTAACGAGATTGGCCTGAGCCACCATCTTCAGTTCCTGATCGGCGTCCACGTCCCAGTTGTCGTAGGAGAAAGGCACGTCTTCGCCCAGGAGCAGCGTGTTAAGGGCTCCGCGCGACGCGACGACCTCGCGACCAGTGGCGGCATCGACCAGCGAGACGATGCGTCCGGCATCATCGAAGCGGACCGTCGCGTGAGGTGTGGTGACCGTGTCGCCGTCGACGGTAAACGGCGAGTCGACCTGCAGGACGTCAGCCGGTTCAACAGGCAGGATGGCGGCGCCAAGGGCCGGGACGTCCAGGCCGGAGATAACGAGCTGAGGGTCACCGTCGATGTCGGTGACGCACTGGGAGACGACGTCGTCCGCCGGGACGAGGCCGTCGGGGACACCACTGAGCACAAGCTCCCCGGCGCGGTCCCAACTGAGCGTGTTGACGACCATGAGATTCTTCGGAGATCGCGGCTTCGGGCCGGCGATAGCGCGAAGCGCTTTCCCGGAAAGGTCCTCCGTGCGTTCGATGCAGTCGGCGAAGGAGCGAATGGCCTCATCGTTTACCTCGGCGATGGACGAGCCGGGCAGGATGTCGTGGAACTGATTGATGAGGAGTTCCTTCCACAGCGCGAGCAGCTCGTCAGCGGGATAGTCCGTGCCTTGGAGCTTCGCCAACGTCCCCAGGAACTCGGCATCGCGCATTGCGAACTCGTGCTTGCGGTTGCCGCGCTTGATCTGAGCGATCGATGTCAGAGTGCCTCGGTGCATCTCAAGATAAAGCTCGCCGACCCACGTGGGACGGTTGTCAATCTCATCGCGGATGCCAACCATGAAGTCCGTCAGCGTCGTGTGGACGCTCTTGGGGCAGCCCTCGAGGTCTTCAACGCGCTTCGCCATCTCCGCCATCTCGGCCATCGGCCCGCCGCCGCCATCGCCAAAGCCATAGGCGCACAGCCGGCGATCATCAACGTCCTTGTGCTGCAGCCAGTTGTAGTTGCCGATCAGGCTCTCGGGGTCGACCCACGAGTGGTGCCAGTTGTAGTGGGAGACGACGGTGGTGCCGTCGATGCCCTGCCAGTCGAAGGTATCGTAGGGGAAGCGAGTGGTATCGTTCCACGCAATCTTCGTCGTGGCGAAGAACTCGACGCCCGCGCCCTGCAAGAGTTGAGGCAGCGCTGCGGAGTAGCCGAAGACATCCGGCAACCACAGCGTGTCGGCCGTGTAGCCGAACATCTCGCGCGTCGCGCGCTGACCGACCAGGAGTTGCCGCACGAAGGCCTCGCCCGACGGCACGTTGCAGTCCGGTTCGATCCACATGGCGCCATTGGGCTCCCAGCGCCCCTCGGCGACGAGTTTCTGCATGCGCTGAAATATGCCGGGATACTCGTGCTTCATGACCTCGGCGTGGCACGGCGCGGGCTGCAGGAAGATCATCTCCGGGTATTGCTCCAGGAGGTTGATCATCGAACTGAAGGTGCGGGCGCACTTCCGCCAAGTCTCGGCGATGGTCCACAGCCACGCGGTGTCGATGTGGGACGCGCTGACGAGGCCGATGGTTGGGGTCGTGTCGCTGTTCTTCTTCGCCAGGAGGGGCGCCATGATGTCACGGGCGAGAGCGAGTTTGGGGCGCCAAGATTCCTGACCCGACTCAGCCGGAACGGCATCGACCGTGGCCCACACGTCGGCGAGGGCTTTGGGGATCTCCGCGCGCCGAAGCGAGTTGCCGCCGAGCGCGTCCATGAGTTGGCGAAGCGTCCGGAAGTCGAAGAGGAAATCGCTGACATCCTTGCGCTCCAGCACGATCTCGATGCCATCGAACGCGCGGGACTTCCTCCCAACAACAGGGCCTGTATCAAACGGCTGCGTGCCGGGGAACGTGTGGCCGGCATAGGTCTCAAACGCGAGATGATATTCGCGCGATGTGGTGGCTTTGGGAGTCATCATCACGCACGGGTGATTCCCATCGAACACGCCCATATGAACACCATCGACGAGGAAGAGCGTCTCGCCCCCTGTCCTGGCCCGGACCAGGACCGGCTTGCCCTTGCAAGACCGAGGGAGCTTGACATCCCCACGGAACCAAGCCGTCACGCCACTGTCGCCCCAGCGAGCGCCCGGTTTGACGGAGCGCCATTTCAGCTTGGAACCACTGGGCTCAACGCGGAAGTGTTCGCGAGTCTCGAGCATCTCAACCGGCACCTCGGAGATCGTCTCAAAGCGAAGCGCCGTGTATTGCTCTTCGAGCTTGCCGAACTTCGCCAGGGTTCTCTTGTCGGTAATCATCCAGCCCAGTCTCCTGTTGTGCGCAAGCGCGCGTCGTGATAGGTGGTAGTGCGCTGCGATGGGACGCGTGCCCTGCAATTGAGTCGGGCCAAGAAAGCTGGCGAAGGGGGTTGACAGCGTTCCCGACATTCGCTATTGTAGTTGCATGGATGCGCAAATGAACAACATTGATGACGGCGCTCTGAGATCCTCAGACACGGGCCCGTGTTGCGGGATTGATGGGATGCCGGAGGCTCGGTTCTTCAAGGCGCTGTGTGATCCGACACGCTTGCGGATCCTGGCCCACCTTGTCGAGGCGCAAGAGCCAAAGACGGTCAGCGAGGTCGCTGACCTCTTCCCCATCGATGTGTCCGTGGTGTCGCGACACCTGGCCATCCTGAGAGACCAGCAGATCCTACTCGCCGAGAAGCAGGGCAAGGAAGTGCGCTATACCGCCGATTACGGCTTTCTGACGAAGGTGCTCGCGGGATTTGCTTCGGCGATCGAGAGCTGCTGTCCGACGGACGAGTGCTGCAACGACGACTCGTGATGTTCGATGGGCCGTCCAATGCACATCGACGCAAACATGCACAAAAACCAATGATGGGCAGGCATCAGCCGCCCAGGAGCACCATAAGGAGTCAATGACATGAGCAACACGCAGAAGCCAGAGGACGTTCGGGAGGCAGTGTCGGAGGCGTATGCGCGGGCGATTGGCAAGGCGGCGGGGAGTTGCTGCGCCGAGGCGCAAGAGTGTTGCCCGCCGGCCAAGGAGGAGTCTTCCTGCTGCCCGAGCGAGGCGTCCTACGCGGAAAAAATCGGGTATGGCGCGGATGAACTGGGCAAGGCATCCGACGGGGCCGGGGAGACGACTTTCGGATGCGGGAATCCGCTCGCGTTCAGCGCGGTCACCGAGGGGCAGACGGTGGTGGACTTGGGGTCGGGAGCGGGACTTGACCTGATGATCGCCGCGGAAAAAGTTGGGCCGGAGGGTCACGTCATCGGCGTGGACATGACGGACGCGATGATCGAGAAGGCCCGACAGAACGCGGCGGAGGCCGGTTACGCGAACATCGACGTGCGCAGGGGCATCATCGAGGAGCTGCCGATCGATGACGGGACGGTGGACTGGGTGATATCAAACTGCGTCATCAACCTCTCCCCCGAGAAGCCAAAGGTCTTCGCGGAGATCGCGCGCGTCCTGCAGCCGGGCGGGGAGATGCTGGTCTCGGACGTGGTGGTGGATGACCTGCCGGACTGGGCGCGCGAGCACATGGGCTTGTACAGCGGGTGCGTGGCGGGAGCGACCAGCGAAGCGGAGTACGTGGCCGGCCTGCAAGCGGCTGGATTGGTGGACGTCGAGGTGCGGAATCGCGTCGCGGTGCCTATATCGATGATCGAGGACGGCGTCGGCGCCGTCTCGGACGGAGAAGACGCCAAGCGCATGGCTGCGGAACTGGACGGCAAAGTGGCCAGCATTGAGGTCTACGCCAAGAAGGCGTGACGGACTTACCCGAGGCCCGGGTGCGCCAGCTCCCGGGCCTCGTGCATAATCTCGATCCGGCCCTGGACGCGCGTCAGCAGCTCTTCGTGCAGCGCCACGCTACGAGTTACCAACGCGGACACCTGGTTGTCGGCGTCGATGCGACAGAGATCCATCCCCGCAAGCGAGGTGCCGTCGAGGTCCGTGATGATGCACCCCGCGGTCGTCGCGATCAGGTGCCACGCCGCAACGTCATACGGCAGGAGCGCCTTCAACTTCGGCGACTCCTCACCTGACATCGGCAGCGGCCCGAATTCGTCATAGAGCTTTTTGGCTGGGTGGATGTAAGCTTCGGCCTGGCCGGACGCGACGCGCAGGACACCCCACGAGCTGGAATTCACAACAAACGCGCCCCGCGGCCAGTACTCATCCAGCAGGTCGGCATACAGCATCCCAGCCGCCGCCCCCGAGCACCCGCAGTATTCGAGGAAGATACCGCCCCGCGCTGCATCGGGCGGCGGGCGGCGCCCAGCGACGCCGCGCGCGGCGCAGACCGCCTGGCCCGTCGCGGCATCGATGAGCACGGCGTGCTCCACGTCGGCGATCGTCTTGGGTCCGGGAGCGCGGGCCAACGCGAGGCTGACGCACCACATCGGCATCCCGGCGCGAGCCGAACGGCTGCCGTCCACCGGGTCCGCGATGAGGAGCCACTCCGCGCCGGATTCGGCGTTGATGCTATCGCGCCCGCCTTCAGAGACCACCTCAACGCTGAGCGCGTGCCGGCGACAGGCCTCAAGCAGCGCGGTCTCGGTGACATCGTCTATCCGCCACTGCAAATCTCCGTCAGGCGCCATGCCCGTCACATCAGACGCCCCGCGTGTTGAGACCGCGGATGCGTGCACTTCCTGGGCGATGTCTCTGAGCAAGTCCTCCACGGCGCGCCTCCCATAGCGATATGCGCAACATTTCGCGCGAGGCTACGAATACTCCTACGACACTGTGAGGAGGAACACGCGGCCTCGCGTGGGAAGCACACCACTGACTGCAATCCCTTCTGGCGGAGGCTCACCCTATGCGCGCGGCACTTGTGGCGCTGTTACTCGTGGCGAACGTGATTCCCGCGTCGGCTGATACCGTCGTGCTGGCGAAGGACGGTCAGCCCGCGGCCACCATCGTCGTGGCTGAGGGTGCGGAGGCGAAGGTGATGGGCGGCGCGGAGGATCTTCAGCGCTATGTTGAGGCGATCTGCGGCGTGGAGTTGCCGATCCGAACGGATGGGCAGGCGGTTGAGGGCACGGGTCTCTATATTGGCGAGTGCGAGCCAACGACCGAGGCGGACATGCCAGAGGACGGGCTGAACCCGGAGACGTATGCCATTCGCGTGAGGGATGGCAATATCTACTTCACCGGCCGATGGCCGACGCCGGTGAGGTTCGCGGTTGTCTCGTTCATTGAGGATGACCTGGGCGTGGGGTGGTTCGCGCCGGGCGATCTTTGGGAGGACGTGCCGGAGGGCACAGACGGCGAGCTGAGCGTGGGTGTCACGAGCCGCGTCGTCGTGCCGGGCACGAGCCCCCGGCTCTGGAGCGGTCATGCGTGGACGGATGACTGGAACGACTGGAACATGCGCAACAAGACGGTGGTGAGCGAGGTTGTGCCGCGCCGACAGTTCCAGAACAACGTGTTCCGCGTAATCACGGCAGGGAAGCACGCCGAAACCCACCCCGAGTACTTCCCGCTGATCGATGGGGAACGCTGGATTCCGTCCAATTCATCAGACCGATACTGGCGGCCGTGCGAGAGCAACCCGGAGGTCATTGCAGCGGTCGTGGATTACGCCGGCGCGTTCTTCGACGGGCGACCGGACGTCGACAGCTTCTCGGTGGGGATGGACGACATCAACAAGCTGTGCTCGTGCGAGAACTGCCGGGCGTGGGATCCCGAGCCCGACAGCTACGAGAACCGCGCCTTCAGCGACCGACACTACCGGTTCGTGAATGAGGTCGCCAAGGGGATCGCCGAGACGCACCCGGATCGGTACATCGGGACGCTGATCTACAACATCGCGCGCCAGTTGCCGACGACCGTGCCGAAGCTGGAGGACAATGTCTTCGGATTCATCACCGAGACGGCGGCGCTCTGGTGGCGCGATGACATGCAAGAGGACGACCACGAGCTGACGCGCCAGTGGGCCGCGCGGTGCAAGCACCTAAGCCGATATGACTACATGGGCATGGGGACGATGACGCCGAGGGTGTACCCGCATACCGTGGCGGAGCAGATCAAGTTCGACAAGAGCGTGGGCATGGAAGGAATGTACATCGAGGTCTACACGCTTCTGCCGAACACAGCCCCGATGATGTGGGCCACGGCGAAACTGCAGTGGGACCACACGCTCGACGTCGACGAGCTGCTCGACGAGTACTACGCGCGGATGTTCCCCGAGACTCAGAGGACGATGAAGACCTACTTCGAGCTACTCGAGGACAGTTGGAACACCCCGAGGCCAGGGCGGACCGGCTGGGTACACCGGAACATCATCGCTCAGGCGACGTCGATGAGCCCAGCGGCTGTCGACCAGGGCTTCGCGTTGCTTGAGAAGGCGCTGGGCGAGACCGACGACCCGGTCGAGCAGAAGCGGATCGACATCGTACTGGGAGGCCTGCGCTACGGGAGCTACGTGATCTACGCATACGACCTCTCGCAGAAGCTCATCGGAACGCCCGTGACCAATCGCAGGCAAGCCCGGAAGGTGCTGAGCATGGTTGAGGAGATGGCGAGGCTCAGCGCGGAGAGAACCGAGCATTGGGCCCAGGCGCCGGAGCGGGATGACCTGCTCGGGGCGAACCTGCGCGGGCTGATTGACATGGGGTACCTTGCGACAGCGCAGGCCGCGAATGTTGAGAAGGGCGCGACGAGTGGCGCCCTGAGCGTGCTCGCGTGGTACGGCGAGAACGCGCCCGCGGAACTGGACGACGTGGCGGGTCGGTTAGAGACGATTGGCGGACCGATCTCCGAACTGGTGGCGGCGTGGCGCTGGGTGGAGGCGAATTCGCCCGAGAACCAACTCGTGAATGGCGATTTCGAGGATCGCGATGAAAACGAAGACGCGGCCGAAATGGACTGGAACACGACCGTCGCGCCGAAGGGCTGGTCGACCTGGGCACGGACACAGAGAGCGGAGTTTGGCGTCGCCGGCGCCGTCGGGCGAGAGAACTCGGCGGCAGCCCAACTCAGAGGGGCGGAGTCGGCGACATACCTGCAGACTCACGCCTGCGAGCCGGGGGAAAAATACCTCTGCTGCGCATGGGTCAAGACCACGCCGGCCGGATCGCAGGCGGGTGCAAAGCTGACCATTCGGTACCGGACTCCCACCGGCGCGTGGCACCCTCGGCGCGACTTTGAGGCGAGCGTCAGCGCGGCGGAAAATACGGGCGAGTGGCACCCGCTCGTGCTGATGGTGACCATACCCGAGGGCGCCGGCCAGATGACGATAATGCCCGGCGCGCACGGCATGGAGGAGGGCGCGACAGCGTTGTTTGACGACGTGGTGCTGCACCTGGTGGAGTAGGCAGACGGCGACGGCATGAGCTGGCTGGAAGCCGGCGGTCCAGTCAGCGGCGACGGCATGCAACGGGGCGGGCGCCCCGTTGCCACGCGACGTTGGGAGCGAGGTCAGGCGCCCCGGGCCTCTGCCTCGAGTTCGCGGATGAAGGCGAAATCCTCCTTCGTCTGCTTGAGTAGGAAGTCGGTGGTGTCAGCCGGGAACTCGCAGTGGAACGTGAGCGGGCCGGCGAAGCTGCTGGCTACGAGCCAGTCGATCGTCTGCTTCCAGTTCACAAACCCCTCACCCATGATGACCGTGCGCCTGCGAGTGGACCCATCGTCACCTTTGATCCGGTCGAGGTCTTTCATCCCGACGATGGAGAGCCACTCAGCGGCCATGTTGAAGGCCAGCGGCGGCGGCTCGCCACAGACCGCGATGTGACCGACGTCGACGTACGCGCTGGCCTGTTCGGGCGTGAACTCGCGTAGCGTGTGCATCATCGCCGCCGCGTTCAGGAACATGTTGTTGCCACTGTGAGTGTGCAGGCAGGGCTTCACGCCGAACTCCTCGCCTAGCTCGACAAACCCCGCGACATCCTCGTTCAGCTTCGTTACAGCGCCCCAGTAGTCTTCCTTCGGCGCGCCCCAATACCCGAGCTTGATAAGAGGAATCTTCGCTTCGCCACAGGCCTCGAAGAGGGCTCTCGCGTATGGACGCGTGACCGTGGTGAGATCGCCGGGCGAGGTCACCATCGGCACGTCGAGGCCGGCGGCGCGGATCTTCTCGACAGCGGGCACGAGCGCGCCCGCGCAGTTATCGGGGTCCACGGGATAGCCGGGGCGGACCGCCAAGTCCATGCCGCCAGAGCCGACGAACTTCATCGACGCGATCATCTCGTCGATGGACTGGCCCTTGAGGTGCTTGGTGAACATGATGCACGTGAAGCGGGCGGCGCCCTGGGCGGTCGCGATCCCCGTGGCAATCGCGGCGCCTGCGACGGCGGAGTTGCGGATGAACGTGCGGCGGTTCATGGTGCCTCCTGAGCGATGGCGAATGCCGTGGCGCATCGACGATCGAGACGATCGTCGTACGTGATGGGCCTACACCTCGTCGGGTATGATCCAAGGCTTCCGACCTCGGCGCTTGAGGAGCTTGTTGGCCGCGGCGTCGCCGATGAACTGCTCCTCTTCCCCATCCCATTCGAGACGACGGCCGCCCATGCGAAGCGAGATGTTCGCCAAGTGGCAGAGGTTCGTGCTGTAGTGCCCCTCGTCTATCGGCGCGTTGGGCGCTTTCCGAGTGCGAACGCAATCGAGGAAGTTCTCGATATGTGGGTTGTGCGGATGGCGTCCTGGGAACTCGGCGACGACTTTGCCGTCGGGATCGAAGACCTGGGCCCCGACGCCGTGGCGACTCATGAACATGATGCCCTTGGTGCCATAGATCTCGATACGGGTCGCGCTGAACCGCCAATCCGGCACGCCATCGGTATCGCGGAAGTCCCACGGCGTCTTCTTCATGTAGGGCGTCCAGAGCGTGAGCTCGAAACTCATGATGAGATCGCCGAAGTCGAACTGGGCGGCCTGAGTGTCGGGCGTCTCCTGATCGTCTTCGAAGAACAGCGTCCCACCGGTACAGACGACCGAACTCGGCGCTTTCTTGCCTATGAGCCAGCGAGCGACGTCGATCTGGTGGACGCCATCGTTGATGATGTCGCCGCCTGAGTAATCCCAATACCAGTGCCAGGCATAGTGGAAGCGATTCTCATTGAAGGGACGATCCGGAGCCGGTCCAAGCCACGTGTCGTAGTCGACCTCAGCGGGCGGGGCGGAGTCTTCCTTGTGGCCTATCGTACCGCGAGTCTTCATATTCAGCACGCGCGCGTAGTGAACATCGCCAATATTGCCGTCCCTGATGTACTCGACCGCGTCTTGGACATACGGCGCGCTGCGGTTCTGAGTGCCAAGCTGCACGATCGAACCGTACTTCTCGGCCGCCTCGATCATCTTCCGGCCTTCGTTGACGTTGTGGGAGGCGGGCTTTTCGACATACACGTCCTTGCCCGCCTGACAGCCCAGAATCGTCGGCAGCGCATGCCAGTGATCCGGTGTCGCGACGACGATGGCGTCGACCTCGGAATCGTCCAGCATCTCGCGAAGATCATGGGTGGTCTTGGGCCGCATTCCCCGAGCCTTCTCAACGGCATCGAGGGAGCCGCCCCAGCGACGCGAGTCGGGATCGCAGACCCAGGCGATGTCGACATCGTCGCGCTCGCAGAGGCGATCGACGAGGAAGCGGCCCCTCCCCCCTACCCCCACCATGCCGACAACTACGCGGTTGTTGGCGCCCTGCGCGCGCGAGATGGATGGCAACAGGAGCGTCCCGGCGGCGAGCCCGGCGGAGGTCTTGATGAATGACCTGCGGTCGGTGAGGTGTTTGGCCATGGAAGCGTCCTCCTTGAGGAGAGGCGGACAGCAGGTAGCAGTGGATTGCGCCTTCACGAAGCTGGCGGCATGTGAGAGATTGAGCCTGAGGTGATGGGTCACCTTCAGACTGGCATTGGAGCGCGGGTGGACCACATCTAGTGCCGCTTGCCGGTGACCTCGGAGATATCGATGCGGATGACGGCGGTGCGGGCTAGCGCGTCTTCATCGAAGTCGTGGGGCCCCGGCGAGAATCGATCCATGAGCGCCGTGAGGCCGTCCGCCTTCTCCTCCGGGGAGTCCAGAAACACGGCCCGGCCATAGCCAATGAGGCTGGTGTAGTCGGTGGACCAACCGCAGGGCTTCTCGGCGGGCTTCACGCGCGCATCAAGCATGATGGTGAAGCACGTGTCGGGGGAGGCCCTGAGAATCTCGATCTTGCGCCCTTCGAGCGCCGAGTGCAGGTAGAGCGCATTGTCCCGGTAGCCGTAGTTCATCGGCACGACGTAGACTTGGTGGCCATCGTACAGGCCGAGGTGCAAAACCTCGGCCTCCGAGAGAAGGCGCTCCACCTCTGCCCGATCGGTGATCTCCTGTTGTGCCCGGCGCATCCGTCACTCCCTCTCCGTGGTCTGGCGTCAGTGACAGATTCAACTCGGATAGGTGGAACACCTCCAGAATGGTCCTGCCCGGGCTGGCGTTTCTTGGTGAGCCACGGTGGGCAACAGGACGGCCCGCGCGGGGCGGCGAATGGCTCGGCGAGGCAGGTGAACGGCATGATTGGACTTGCGTTACTGGCGATTGGGACTGCGGCGAGTGCGGACGTGGTGTTGGTGGAGGAAGGCAAGGCGCGGGCGACGGTGGTGCTGCCTGCCGATCCGTCGCCAGGCTACCACTTCGCCGCGCAGGAACTCGTCGACCACATCAAGATCGCCACGGGCGCCGCGCTTCCGGTGGTTGAGGAGGGAGGCGCCGTCACTGGCGTCGCGATCCGCATCGCCGAGAGCGAGACGGAGCTGCCCACCGATGGCTTCGAGGTGAGCGTCGCGTCCGACGGCATTCAGCTCGCGGGCAGCAATCCGCTCGGCCGGCTGTACGCGGTCTACGGCTTTCTTGAGCAGGAGGTCGGCGTTCGGTGGCTGACGCCGGCGGAGAATGGGACGCACGTGCCTCAGACGGAAACGCTCGCAGTGTCAGAGGGCACTCGCGAGGCGGCGCCGAGCTTTCGCTTGCGGATGTTCTTCGCGCGGACGGATGAATCGGCCCTGTGGGCCCTCAGGAACCGCATCAACGGGATCTTCCCCATTGAGTGGGCGGAGAAAGTCGACGGCGATCTGGCGTACCTGCCGCCGGGGATCGGGCGTGGCATCCACTCGTTCACGGACCTGCTGCCCAATGAGAAGCACTTCGCCGATCACCCCGAGTACTACCCGCTGATCAACGGCGAGAGACGGACGATCTCGATCCGCACGGGGCAGCTCTGCACCAGCAACCCCGCGGTGGTGGACATCGTGGCCGCACGGGAGAAGGCGTATTTCGATGAGCGCCCGAACGCGCGCATCTTCTCGGTCGCGCCTAACGACGGCAAGGGCTGGTGCGAGTGCGACAATTGCCGCGCGGTCGACGAGGAACTGGGCGGCGGACGCACGTGGTCCGAGGACAAGAGCACGCCGGTAACGACCGACCGGCTGATGGATTTCCTGAACAAGGTTGCCGAAGCAGGCCTGGCAGACCACCCGGACAAGACGATCGTGACGCTGAGCTACAT
>PVBE011283275.1_pt1 | contig 36712 bp, 28 predicted proteins | sample 1631181 | NCBI WGS metagenome assembly PVBE01 (sample SAMN08397723, study PRJNA350692) | Marine metagenome, whole genome shotgun sequencing project. | isolation source: water | place: Pacific Ocean | collected 2012-04
ACTTCGATACTATCTGCTGCGGAGTATACTTCTTCATCTTTGAGTCTCCTTCCGACTCTAACGTCGGTTGAGACTCTCATTCAACTTGGATCAGTTTTCGGGGAGCAGGTCAGATCGTGCTTGTGAGATTGGCGTTCTTGAAGTTGTCCCAATTGGCGGCGTACCCCAACAGTCCGGAGAACTCCTGGTCCGCCGCATCGATAACCGCAGTCCAGTCGCTATTGTGGCCACTGTCTTGAACCAGGGCCCTCAACTCGGTTCCGACATTCATGAAATCGGCTCCGCCAAGCTGGGCCATTTGAGCCACGTCGGTTATGTACTGCCGGTAGTCGCCCCAGAACTGCTCGACCCGCACTCCGCCGGGCAATGGAGCCCAGTAGGCTCGCCACGGCGAGGAATCCGGGTATTCGACAAACGGATTGACTGTCACTGTCATACCGAGAGACTTGGCTCGCACGACTCCGGCGGCGATACTCGACAGCCCTGGGGTCTTTGTTGAACTCGTCGCAATTGCGCCAGTAGCCGGATTGAGGTAGCGCACCGGGCAGAGCGAAACTTCGCGAAATCCGGCGTCATAGACCGACTGGACCGCGTCTTGCCATACGCCGGATTCCGCGGTCCCGAAATTCCACCAGGAGATCAGGTTGAATCCCATGCCGGGATCGGCGCCAGGCTCGTAGGCGGATCCAACCGCCAGCGCCGCTCGAGGCGTCAGGACGAAACAAACCAGCACAGCACACAAACCAAGCGCCCCGCGCCAGACCAGCCAGCGGCGCGCCCCAGAGGATTCGGCATGTCTGCTTGATAAATGCATGATCACGTACAGAGTCTCAATGCGAAGCTAACCGTCCGCCGTTCGTAGACGCGGGCTCCGGCCGCATCATTCAACGCGGCGAGACGCCGCGTCTACGACAAAGACCAACGTCAAAATCGCCTCGGCGCCAACATGGATCCAACTGCATTATACCGGCCGATGCGGATTCGACCAAGACAGGAATATACGAACGCACGGCAAGATCGTTCTGTTTTTGTTCTGGGCGACATTGGGTTTCGAAGCCCCGGACACAATTAATTCTGCTCCGGCGCGAGTAGGGAGCGGCGGAGTTGTATTTCATATCCGGGACCATGGCGATCGGACTCAATAGAACTGAATTCCCTAACCCACGCTACGCAAACATATTGCAAACACCCCGTTGACATGCGGATTCCCATCCGGGGTCAGGCAATAACCTTACCTATTGATAACACAACAGTTAGGATGTTTTTTTGTTGGAATCCACCTTGTCTATATCAAAACCTACCGCTATACTGAATTCGTGGTTCAGTCCGTTTAGATTTGAGCGATGGGCTGTTTTCGACCTGAACTGCCGGCGGTACCTCCTTCCTCCTGCCTACGGTCAGGTCGAGCCACACTTTACCCCAATACGAATAGATGTGCATCGCCCTCGGCCGGGTCCCGCAAAGACTCGGCCTGCTTATTTCTCCAGGCTCCGAAGCGTCAAGGCGCCAGCAGGATCGGGCCTCCGCCGCCCAAGCCCCCGATCGGCTTGACAGGCTTGGCGTTTCCGTCAGTGGCCGGAGTGATCACGCCGGTGGCGGCATTATAACGCCAGCCCTCCCCTGACGCTCCAGTGGTCTTTACCGCCTTTACGGGATCATCGATGTACGGATTGGCGGGGAATATGTGCAGATACGGACCGTATAGACCGTTTGGATTGAGCTTTCCATCGGAATCAGTCTTTTGGGTCAGCTGCTTGTTGATGTCCGTGGGATAGTCGTCGTTGTGGTGCATCTTGTACAGTTCCAACTGTGCGCGAATCGACTGCAGATTGGTCTGCAGATTGGATTCCTTTGATTCCTCAGACACATCGTTGAAATGCGCAATAACAACGCTCCCCAGGATGCTCATAATCAGCACCACTATAAGTACTTCGATTAACGTAAATGCTGTCTCGCGGCGGTTCACTGCTAGTCCTCTGCTTGTTCTGCACCTCGGGCTTAACGGCGATAATCGCCTGAGTCTGCGTATAAAGTATAGATACCAGTTATCCTTCGGCCAAAAAAAGGTCCGATATAACTTGTCGGAAAATACATTTACGCTATTTCCCAAACGCCCCGGCGGGCATAGTCGGCTTCGTATGGGCCGGATTGTGCGGTATACTTGTATGGAAATCAGTTTTCGTACAATCATTTGTAAAAATCTGACAGGATTACGCCGCCCCAGGCGTCTAGTATAGTGACGATGCAGATGACCAGCGCTGGACATCACGACCGACGGCCGGAGCCCGAAAAGCCCACCGCAGCCCAGAAGAGAGCGTTGGAAGAGATCATCGCTCTGCACGAGAGATGGGTTCGCAGCGTGGTGCTGGCGGTGACCGGACGTCCGGACGAAGTTGACGACGTGACCCAGCAGGTGTGGATGCAGATGTGGCGGCGGCGCGACCAGTTGGAGTCGGTGACCGACCTGCGAAAATGGCTGTACACGTTGGCTCGCAATGCGGCGATCGACGCCGGGCGGTCGACAACAAGGCGTCGCGGACTTTGGCGGCGTTTTACGTCGCTGTGGCGCCACGAACAATCAGAATCCAAAAGGCGCCCGGACAGAGAATTGATCTCCTCCGAGCGACTCAATATCACGATGCGGGCGATCGAGTCGCTGGGCGAAAAGTACCGTACCGTGCTGGTCCTTCGAGTCTGGCGGGATCTGAGCTACACCGAAATCGCCCGGACGCTGGACATAACGCCCCAGGCCGTCGAGACCAGGTTAGTAAGGGCTCGGCGGATGCTCAGGGCCAAACTTGATCCGGAAGAAAGAAAATGAGCGACGATTCGATCCCCGACATCGAAATAATGATCAACCGACTGATCGACGGCGAGCTCAGCCCGTCCGAGGCCGCGGCGCTGGACAGACGACTGCTCCGCGACCCGGAGGCCCACGCGATGCTGCGAGATTACCGGGCAATGGACGATGAGTGTCGCGATGTGATCGGAGCGGCGCTGGCTCCGACGCCCGTAGCGGACAGCTCCGAACCGAACCGGACATGGGGCGTTGCGGTCCTGGCGTTGGCGGCTGCGGCGGCTGTTGTGGTGGGAGTTGTACTGTGGTCCGCCTTCGCCCCGCCCCCTCAAGCCCCCAGGCCGATACTAGCCGGCGATATTGTCGACCAGAGCCCCACCACTGCACGATCGGCCGAGTTGGCGATCGACCGTTTCGATCCGACGCCGGTAAGACATATTATGACCAACCCCGTGCGACGCGTCGATCGCATACCGGTGGGACTGTACGACGCGGAATCCGGACAGATGAGGATTATCCTCGTCGATCGAGAACAAGAACAACCAGAACCTCAGTGGCAGGACCTGTAATGCCTCGCCGCCAACAAATATAAGAAAGAACAGGAGAATAGAAATGACAAAGATGACTACCAAGACACTCACGGCAATTTTGGTGATCGCAGTTGTTTCCTGCGGACTCGCCTCAGGCCAAACTGTTGTCAAATCAGACGACGGCAGCGTAACGGTTTCAGTGTCCTCATCAGCCCGTCCCGCCCATCGCAGCAGGTCCGGGGCGTGGCTGGGCGTTCGGATATCGCCGGTCCCGCCGCCGCTTGCCGCTCACCTCGCCTCGAAGAACGCCGGCGCCCTGGTGATGAATCTGGTCAAGGGCTCGCCGGCCCACAAAGCCGGCGTCAAACAGTTCGACGTCATAGTCGGCCTGGACAAGAGTGCGGTCCCCAACGGGCGGAATCTGATCGAGACCCTCGGCAAACACAAGGCTGGCGACAAGGTCGAGCTCTGGGTCATGCGGGCCGGCAAGAAGATCAGCTTCCCGGTTACGCTGAGCAAGCCGGCGCCCGCCAACCAGATCAAACTCCTGCACGAAGAGCCGTCCGGCGGCCCGTGGAATGTCCAGAAGGACATCACGCGGCTTCACCCGCACGTAATGCTCCGCAAGAAGGCTGGCGACTGGGAGAAGATGGACGGCAAAGATCTGCCCGAAGAGATACGGAAGATGCTGGAGCGGATCCCGAGAGACCTCGCACCCGGAGCCCAACCAAACGTTTCGGTGAAAGCCAAAACCGTGATCCACACCAAAGACTCCAAAGGCTCAGACGTGCGGATCGAGACCGACGAAACCGGCAAGATCACAGTCCGCCGCAAACAGCGCAACGACGACGGAGCCGAAACCGACGAAACGAAGACCTACAAGGACCGCGAGCATCTCCGCCTGTCGGACCCCGACGCCTTCGACCTGCTCAAGAAGAGCAACGTGAAGGTGTTCACCTCAGTCAAACCCGGCCAACTCGGAAAGCGACCCCGAGGACCGATGCCCGAGATCCGCCTGTTCACCGGCGGCGACCACGCCAAACTCAACAAGGAGATCCGCGAAAGCATCCTCAAGAGCATCGAGCAGATGGAACTGCCTGCAGACATGAAGAAACAGATCATCAAGCAGTTGCAGTCTCAAAGACAATTCCAGGGCGACAATGACGAAAAGGACGACAAGCCCAAAAAGCCCAGGAAGAAACGAAAAACCAAAACCCCGAAGAAACCCAAGACGCCGGGCAAACCCAAGGTGGAAAACACCAGCGTCACGCACGTATAGACAACCGTTCTTCTCGACTCCCTGACGCCTGAAAAGGAGACGGCTGATGAAATACGCGATTAGTTTCGCAGCGGCCCTGTGCGGGTTGCTGCTGGTGAGCGGTGCATCCCGAGCCGATATCCGAATCGTCTCTGACAGGAATGAAGGCGACGCGGCCAGCGGGAAGTTCAAGTTTGACAAAGTTCCGTCCCCATCGGGCTCCGATGCGGGCTGCAACGCCTCGATCTCAGTTGTAAGAGGACGAAGAGACGTCAACGGACGCGCCATCATGGCGCTTCAAGACGGGAGGCTTCCGTCAAATGGCGACCAGCCAAGTGCGAGTTTCTTCTTCGACGCCGGAACCAGTGGCGGACGCATCCTCGTGGACCTTGGAAAGTCCACGAAGGTCAGGCAAGTGAATACGTACTCCTGGCACGGAGGTCCGCGCGGACCTCAGGTCTACCGCCTGTACGCATCCGAAGGATCAGCCAAGGGTTTCGACGCAAAGACCGCCAGGGGCGACGCCCTCGAGAAAACCGGGTGGACACTGATCGCCTCAGTTGACACCAGACCGAAGTCAGGCAAGTTTGGCGGGCAATACGGAGTGAGCGTGTCCGACTCGTCCGGGGGAGTGATCGGAGCCTTCCGCTACCTGCTCTTTGACGTATCGCCAACAGAGAAGATCGACCGATTCGGCAACACGTTCTTCAGCGAGATCGACGTCAGCGACGGCGAGGTCCACAAGCCCGCGCCCCGGCCCGGGATTGAGACCGTTTCCATAGCGGGTAAATGCGAGATGTTCCTGGACTACTCAGAAATGCCCGAACTGAAGGGGTGGATCGACAAGAGTCTCAAGCCGGTATGCGTGAAGTGGTATCCGATCATAGTCAAGATGCTCGCCGACGAGGGCTACAAGGCTCCCAGCCGCTTCAGCGTAACATTCCGCCGGGACATGCGGGGCGTGGCGGCCACTGGCGGGACGCGGATCTACTGCGCCGGCAAGTGGTTCAAACACAACCTCCAGGGCGAGGCTCTCGGCGCCGTAGTGCATGAAATGGTTCACGTTGTTCAGCAGTATCACCCAATCCGGGGCCGGCGGCGCAACCCGGCCTAGATGGTCGAGGGCGTCGCCGACTACATCCGCTGGTTCTGCTACGAACCGAAATCAAAGCGCCCGCGCGTGAATCCCGCTCGCGCCAAATACACCGACAGCTACCGAACAACAGCAGCGTTCATACACTACGCCGTGGAGAACTGCGACAAGGATATCGTGCGCAAATTCAACGCCGAAATGCGCAAGGGCCGATACGCTCCGGAACTGTGGAAGAAATACACCGGCAAGACGATCGACGAACTTTGGGCCGAGTACGTAAAAACCCTGCCGAAGCGATAATTTCGCCGGTTGGACCTAGAGTGAGCCTTTGGTGCTGGGGATCTGGCCGGCTTGGGCCGGGTCGATCGACTTGGCCTGTCGCAGGGCGCGGGCCAGGGCTTTGAAGATCGCTTCTGCTATGTGATGATCGTTTGAGCCTCTCGGTACGGTCACGTGCAGGTTCATCCCCGCCACCGCGGCCAGGCGCGTGATGAACTCTTCGATAAGCTGGGTGTCGAACGCACCGATCTTGTCGCCAATAAATTTCACTTCGAAGACCACCGCCGGACGTCCCGAAAGATCCAGCGACACCTCAGCCAGCGCCTCGTCCATCGGCACGGACGCCGAACCGTAGCGGTGTATCCCCGCCTTGTCGCCGAGAGCTTCTAGGAGCCCCTGGCCAATGCATATCGCCACGTCCTCTACGGTGTGATGATCGTCTATGTGCAGATCGCCCTCTGCTTCAACCGACAGATCGGTCAGGCTGTGCTTACCGAGGTGATCGAGCATATGATCGAGAAAGCCCACGCCAGTGGCGTTCTTGACCTGTCCGGACCCGTCGAGATCGAGGCTGACGGTTATCGACGTCTCGTTAGTGGTGCGTTGGATTGTCGCCGTTCTTGCTTTGTCGCTCATGTTAACGCTCGGCGTCTTACGCCATTATTTCCTTCAGGGCCGCAACCAACGCGGCGTTCTGATCGTCTGTTCCTATTGTTATCCGAAGCTTGTCGGCCAGGATCGCGTTCTGTTGGAAGTATCGGACCAGAATTCCGCGGGCCTTTAACGCTTCGTAGATCTCCGCAGCGTTTCCGATCGGCGGGCGGACCAAAAGGAAGTTCGCCTCAGACGCCGGGAACGTGAAGCCCAACTCCGCCAGTTCATCGCCCAGCGCCTCGCGCGATGCGATCACTTTCCGTGCGTTGGCGTTCTTGTGGTCCTGATCGAGAATAGCCGCCGTCGCCGCGGCGCACGCGACGGCGTCTACGTTGTAGATCGCCTTGGTTTTCAGTAGTCCGTCGAGTATCGCCGGCTGAGACACGGCGAAACCCATCCGCAGGCCGGCCAGCGAGTAACCCTTAGAAAGCGTGCGAAGGATAATCACGTTATCGTGCTCGGCCGCCAGGGTCAGGGCGTTTTCGCTCGAGAAGTCCGCATACGCTTCGTCGATCACTAACAAACCGGTCAATCGCCCCGCCAGGTCGTCCAGAACGTCAATCGGCGTAAGCACGCCGGTCGGACTGTTCGGGCTGGCTACAAACGTAACGTCGGCGTCGGCGTCGGCCAGCCGCTGCGCCGCTTCGATCGGATCGCAGTCGATCGGCACGCACGTTGCATTTTCGATATTGGCCTGGACCTCGTAGAACTCGAAAGTTGGTATCGCAAATGCGACTTTCTTGCCCGGCTGCAGGCAGGCCCGCGAGATCATCACGAGTATGTCGTCGCTTCCGTTGCCCGGCAACACGCGATCGACAGGCACTTCCAGAACGTCGGAGATCGCCTGGCAGAACCGGCGGGCCATAGGATCTGGATAGCGTCTCAGGAGATCCGGGTCCAGATCGCGCATGGCCTGGACCGCCGCCGGCGAAGGCGGGTAGGGATTCTCGTTTGTGTTGAGTTTGATGATTCTTTCTCCGGGCGCCGGCTGGGCGCCTGGCACGTAAGGAGTCATCTTGTCGATATTCTCGCGGAAGTATGACATTGCTGTTCTACTCTTCTGCCGGGGATTCTTGTGTTCGGATTCGCACGGCGTTTGCGTGCGCCGTAAGCCCTTCACGCGTGGCGAAATCGATAACATCCGCCCCGTCGTCGTTAAGAGAAGCCTGGTCGTAGCTCAGTACGCTGGCGGCGGTGAGGAAATCGTTGCAGCTAAGGGGACCGGAGAACTTCGCCGTCCCGCCGGTGGGCAGCACGTGCGACGGACCGGCGTAGTAGTCGCCCAGCGGGACCGGCGTATAGGCGCCGAGGAAGGCGGCGCCGGCGTTGCGAATCTTCGCAAGCGCCGTTTGGTCGTCAGCGGTGATTATCTGCAAATGTTCCGTGGCGAAATCGTCGGCGATTCGACATGCTTCATCAATATCGGCGGTAACTATTATCGCACTGTAGGCTTCGAGGCACGCGCGAGCCTCGTCGCTGCGGGTCAGTGCGGGCAGTTGTGCGTCCAGTTCGGCGACCACCGCTTCGGCCAGTTCGGCGCTCGGGGTCGCCAGTATCGCCGATCCGGGATAGTGTTCGGCCTGTGCGAGCATGTCGGCGGCAACGTAGTCGGCCCGCGCGGTCTCATCGGCCACGATCAGCACTTCGCTGGGACCGGCGACTGAATCTATACCGACCCGCCCGAACAGCTGTCGTTTTGCTTCGGCGACGAACGCGTTTCCCGGCCCGACAATCTTGTCGACCGCGGCGATAGTCTCGGTCCCCAGCGACAAAGCCGCCACCGCGACCGCCCCGCCAAGCCGATAGACTTCCGATATTCCCAGTTCGCCGGCCAGCGCCAGCACCATGGGGTTCAGGTCCCCGCCGGTCGGCGGCGAGGCGATCGCGATCTGCTCGACGCCGGCAACCTGGGCCGGAACTATTGTCATAAGCACGGTTGACGGATATATCGCCTTTCCGCCTGGCACGTAAACGCCCGCACGAGCCATCGGCGAATATCGCACGCCGAGGGTCCTTCCGCCGCGTTTCAGCAACGGGGGGTCAGTTATCAGGATTGACTCCTGGTACTGGCGAATGTTATCAGCCACGCGACGGACGAGCTGCAGGAATTCCTCGTCGGCGTCCCGGTGTGCGGCCAGGATCTGTTCCTGCGGCACGCGGATCGTCTCGGGGGTGATGTCGGCCTGATCGAATCGCGAGGTCATCGCCGCGGCGGCGGCGTCTCCGCCGTTTTCAACGTCCTGGACAATATCTCGCACTATCCCACGGACGTCCAGCGAATCTCCGCCAGCGGTCAACTCGCCCTTGCGAAGCAGATCCCTGAGCGATGCGACCTCGGCCGGACCGTCGGGGCTGCAGGTTTTTATGATCGAAATATCCATAGCTCACACTAATTTACGCACAGACGAGGGGTTTTGCAATGGTCAGGCTCCCACTTATGCTTAGGCGGACATTCCAAGGCAACTTGGGCTGGAGTCGTTTTGACAGGTGGGCCGATGTATACAGAAACTATGCGATCGCCTCACCCAGAGCGGTGTCGACCGGTTCGGTGTCCGTTTATGAGGGGTTTGTCGCCTGTGGCCTATGCGCCGAAACGTCCGTGGTCACCTGACCACGGGCGATGAGTCGTGCGCGGCCTGTAATTCAAGGAGATGTGATAATGGAAATGCAAATTCCGCTGTTGCGGAAATTATTCGAAGCCCGCATAGGTGAGATATCCAGCATATTCGCCCAGGACCCCCCGAAGGGCCTCGGCGGCATCGAGCCTGTAATGCGAGGACTCAAGGGCTTCCTGTTCGCACTTGAAGGCATGCACCGCAGCGATTACCTGCATGGCCTGCCCTTCACCGCTGTCCAGGAACTCGGCGAACGTGTAGACGGCGCGGTCACGGCGTTGCAGGCGCTTCCGCAAACGCTCAATCGCGAACAAGCGATGAACATCCTGCATATCGTCGACAGCCTGCACCGACTCTGCCTCCAGGAAAACCTGATGGCCGGCGGCATGGACGCCAACAAACTGGGAAAACTCACTGTTATCCTGGAACACAAGCTTGGCGAGGTGCTCAAGACAATCGAAGGCGTGGGCGGCGCGGCCGATGGACACGTCGAGAGGATCGAGCAGTCGGTCGCCAAATGCCTGGAAGACATACAGGGCGTTTACAACAGCCAGAGCGAAGTTCTGCAGAGCAGCGCGTCGCTGGCGACCGAGTCGATAAACTCACAAGCCGAGAACATCTCCAAACGCCAGACGAAAGTCACCGAGACCCTGGAGGAACTCCAGAATGAGCTCGGCGCCAAGCGAGAACATTTCCAGACCACAATGGACGAGCATCTCGCCTCGGCCTGGAGCATGGTCGATGAAGCCCACAACCAGAAACAGGCCGCCGGCGAACTGCTCCAGAGCACCACAGAGCAACTGACCCAGGCCGAGACCGGAATAAAGGCGCTGGACGAAATCGCCCGGACCGCACAGGCCGCCAGCGAAGATCTCCAGGCCAAAATGGCTAGCGGGCGTGAGATAATCGACTCGCTTACCGAAAAACTCCAAAGCGGAACCCAACACTCGGAAAAGCTGGCGTCGAACCTGGCCCAGGCCCAGGAAACGCAGACCAGCATCGAGCAGATGCAGCAGGAATGCACTGAATTCACCGCCGAGGCCAGACAGCGCCAAACAGAAGCGATCGAAGCGGCGAAAGAGACCACAGCGGCAGCCAAACAAGTGCTGGAAGACGTCAAGAAGAAGCTCGGCTCCCAGGCCCAGGCGTTCATCGATCAGATGCAGCAGGAATGCCGCGACCTTGCCGACCAGGCCCTGCAAACCCAGACCCAGGCCACAGACGCCACCAAGGCAAGCGCCGCCACCGCCGACCAGATGCTGCACGAGGCCCAGCAGAAACTGGACTCGCAGTTCGAAACCGCCGTTAAAACGCTGGCGAAAATAAGCGCCCGCAACGCCGCGGCCGGCTCGGCTTGCAGCGACATACATCAGCAGCAACAGTCGGCCCGCCAGTCGGCCGAGGAAACAGCGGAGTCCAGCACCCAAGCCGGCGAGGAACTGACAAAGCTGCAGGACCTGCAGGCTCGCGGCCAGGAAGCCGCGGCGACAATCAACGAACTGGTCCGGTCCGGAACCGACATGAAGGCCCGCATCGTCCAGACACTGGCCGAAGGCGAACAGGCGCGAGACAGAATCGCTCAACTTGAAAGCGAAACCTCCGAAGCATCCGCCGAGATTCGACAGGGAAAGGACCAGGCCCTGGCCGCGGTCGAAAAAGTGCTGTCGGAATCCGACAAGCAGCAGCGACATTTCACCCAGGCGATGTCGGAACATCGCCAGGCCGCCCAGGACGCCGTGGCGGCGCTGAGGAGTGACCAGACGCTGGCCGCAGATATGCTCGGACGGACCCAACAGGACATCGAAACGCTCCATGGCGAAATCGGAAAGCTGGATAATCTGCGAACGTCAGCCCAGGACGCAGAGGCCCAAGTGCGCCAGAAACTCGAACAGGCCAACGGACTGAGCGACGAACTGGGATCGGTTCTTGGCGCCGCCGGTGAAGTTAAAACGCAGATCGACGGACATCTGACCGAATCGACCGCAGCCGGACAGCAGATCGAAACGCTCCAACAAACCGCCGAAGCCTCGGTCAGGGACCTGCGACTTCGCCAGGAAGAAGCCCTGGCGCTTGTCTTGGGCGAGATCGAAGCGGCCAAGGTGCAACGAAACGCCACAAAGCTGGCCTTCGACAGCCAGCTTGCCGAAGCCCAGGCCGACGCCACCGGTCAGTTGGACGCGACCAAAGCATCTGCGGATAAGCAGCTGGCGACCGCAAAGCAGACCTTCAGCGAACAGTTTGAAACTGCAAGAGCAGCTTTCGACGGGCAATTAGAAGCTGCTGCAACCGCAGCGGCGCAGCAGCTCGAATCATCCCAAACCGCCTCAACCCAACAGCTCGAAGCGACAAGGTCTGCCGCGGCCCGACAACTCCAGGCCGCCAAATCAGCCTCCACCCAGCAGTTTGAAGCAGCCGCAACCGCTTTCACCGAACAGCTCGAAGCCGCCAAAGCGGCATCAGCCCAGCAGTTCGAAGCAGCGGCGGCCACTTTCACCGAACAGTTTGAAACCGCACAAGCAGCGGCGGATCAGCAACTGGAGGCGTCCGAAACAGTTTTCACCGAACAGCTAGAAACCGCACACACTGCGTCGGACAAACAGCTCAGAGCGGCTAAAGGGGCTTCTGCCCAGCAACTCCAGGCGACCGAAGCCGCTTTCACCGAACAGTTTGAAGCAGCACAAGCAGCGGCGGAGCAACAGCTCCACACCGCACAGACAGCTTCGGCACAGCAACTCCACGCGGCCGAAACCGCTTTCACCGAACAGTTTGAAGCAGCACAAGCCGCCGCAGAACAACATCTCCACTCCGCACAAGCAGCGGCGGATCAACAGCTCGAAGCGACCAGGACTGCGGCCAACAGGCAGCTAAACAGCGCCAAAGCAGCTTCCGCTGAACAGTTGAAAGCAGCAAACGCCGCATTTACCGAACAGTTTGAAACCGCACAAACATCTTTTGACTCACAGTTGGAATCGGCCAGCGCGGCCGCGGCTGAGCAGATCCAAACCGCCCAAGCCGCTTTCTCCGAGCAGTTGGATTCCGCGAAATCGACTGTGGGCCAAATCAAAGCCGGCAAATCGACCGTCGACGAACTCCTGCAGCAGACCCAGCAGCAGCGAGACGCCTCGCTGCAGGCCGGAAAGGAAATCGCCCAAATACGCGTCGACACCGCCGAATCGCTGGGAGAAACCCAGGCCAAGCTGCAGGAAAGCCGCTCGGCCGCCAACGATCTGACCGGACTGCTGGCGTCGGGAACTGAATGCCGATCAAAGATCGCCGCAGAACTGGCCTCGGCAGTTCAGACGTCTGAACAGGTCGGAGACATCGAACGCAGGTTGACACAGTCGCTGGATCAGGCCCGACAGCACGAAAAGCAGATCGGAGCATGCAGAACCCAGTCCGATAAACTTATAGAGAAATTCCAGACCGACGCACATGAAGCCCTGGAAGACCTCAACAGGCAGACCACAGACCTGGTCGACAGAAACGAGCAGTTGCAGCAGGAAATCGAAGACCTGTTCGGACAGGCCGTCGACGGCGGATTGTTCAGGCAGTTCGAGGAACTGGTCGAACAGAGCACCCCGGAGCGAGCCAAGTGGTTAAAGCTGCTGATCGCAAGCGCCGTCGGAGGCGGCGTGGGTCTGGCGTTGACAACAACGATACTGGCGGCGTTCTCCTCAGCGGCGGCGTGGACCGTACTGTTCGCCGGGCTTACGCCCCTGGCGTTCTTCCTGTACTTCTGCACCACGCAATACAACGATGAACGCAAAGCAGAAACCCAGAATCAGTACCGCGCCGCACTCAGCCGCAGCATGACAGCCTACCGAAAGCTGCTGTCATCGATGCAGGCCGAAGGCATCGCCGATTCGCCCTTCGTCGACCGTATGCTCTCAATGCTGTTCAGCCAACCGGACGAACATAAAGAACCGGTCGCATTGACGTCCGCGGCGACAATCCAAGCCCCCGAAATTGAGCAGATCGTCCAGCCGTCGCAGATCGAACAGGACGAAACGGAACCAGAGCAAGAGCCGGAAGCAGAGTCTGAGCAAGAACAGGAACCGACCTAGACTCACCAACAGGTGTTCGGAAAATCAGAGCGAATCGCCTGGCGGGGTCCGATCCGAAACCTCGTCGCCCGTTGCGTCCTGCGTGACGGGCTCAGCGGTATTGCGAGCTATAGTGCGTCTGATTAGCGCCGCCAGGCAGTAGTTGACGCAAACAGCCAGAATCGTCGGAATCACAAACATTATGGTTTCGGCGACGCCGTCGGGTATCCCGTCTGCTTGTGCCGGAGCCGCGAACGTCCCTATTAAGAAAAACAGCGGCATCGTGAGAATAACGCCGAATATGCTCAGAAACAGCCAAGGAACCGCCGGTATCCACCAGTAAGTCCAGTTGGACGATATCGCCACGATCGTAACGACGCATAAGACAACCTGCGACAGACTGAATATGTTCGCCGTTGATTTCATGTCCGACAACTCCCGCTTTGTACGCCCCACCGGATAATCCGGTTATCCCGACAGGTCCGGAGGATCGATATCGTGAGTCGCCGGGCCCACAATGAGTTTTGCTATCGCCTTGGCGGCCCCGTCGGCATCGTTGGCGTCGGTCACGTAATCCGCCGCCTCGCGAGCCCGGGGCGAGGCGTTGGCCATCGCAACGCCGATCCCGGCCCACTGCAGCATTCCCGCATCGTTTGCATTGTCGCCGATGGCCATTACTTCAGAAGCCTGGATTCCCATTTCTCCGGCCACCGCTCTGAGCGCTGATCGCTTACCTGCGGTCGGGTTCATTATCTGCAACATGGAGGTTTCGCTCCAGGCCATCGATATCTTTCCGGGTAGTTGGGCCTTCACCTCGTGTCGGATATCCGAAAGCCACTGTCGCCTGCCCAGCAGGTGAAGCCTTGTAATAGGCTGGTTCAACCACTGGCCCATCGGAGCCACGGTGTAGGAGTGGCTCAGTCGCGACGTTTCGCTCTGCCATCCATCCTCCACACGGTCGGTATACCAGTTATCGAGCACTTCTGCCGACACGAGCACGTCGGGGAACATCTCCCGCCCTATCGAGGCGACATGACGTGCAAGCTTGGCCTCCATTGGTCTGTGCAGGATAATCCGACCGGTGTCCGGTTCATGGACCAGGGCGCCGTTGTAGTTGATCATGGGGGTGTCCAGGCCCAGCAGCGAATAGAAAGGCAGGACGGTCCTGGGCGGTCTTGCGGTGGCCAGAACCACGCTCACACCGGCGACTTCTCTAGCGGCCCGGATGATCGTCGCGGTGCTCGCGGTGATCTCCTTGGCGGAGTTAAGCAGCGTACCGTCAAGATCAATTGCAACAAGTCGGATTTTCATGGTATTCGCTCTGTCGTCATACAATAATAGAATCTTAGACCGCGACAGTCCAATAGTCAGACGGCTTGGGAGTAAATTATCCGTCATTTAGGGAACTCACCGGGCGGTTTGAGCGTCTTAACTATTGACGGTCCAACGGTAGGCCTGTGCGCCTCGTGCAAGGCATGGTGGTTTTGCGGCGTATGAACCTGCTGATAAGAATACCCAGTCCGCACCGAGAAAGGCCACGGCGATGACTAACGCTAAACACAGGAATATCATTAAGTTCGCCCTGCTCTGTTGCGGGGCGTGGTTGGTTATCGCTTTGGGCGGCGAGTCGATCCAGGCCGCCAGCGGCGAGCTGCACATAAAACGAGCCAAAGCTATCAGCTTCAACAGCGGATACTACATCCTGACCGACGGGGGCGGATACCGCTGGGACTTCCAGTACTACGGAAACGTCTATTCCGGAACAAACTACGCATACAGCGGAGGAATGTACTGCCAGATCAACGGATCGAACTTCCAGGCCCCGGGCAACGCCGGATGGGTCAACAAGGCTGGCGACGAAATCGAAATGGGGCCCCTTGCACGCAACGGACTCACAATAAGCCGCCGCGTAAAGGTCTACAAAGATCGCCCAATGGCCCGATGGCTCGAAATATTCGAGAACCCCACCAGCGCACCGATAACCATGCAGATCGCGATGTACACGTGCACCAACTACTCGATCCAGCAGACTGTCACCAGCAGCGGAGGATCGGCGTTCGGCGAAAAGGACATGGGCTTCCGCGTTCGCACGCAGGGAAACAACAGCCCCCCCACCCTGCACATGGTCAGTTCGAAACGCGCCAAGATACGCCAGACAGTAAGCATCCAGAGCAACCAGATATATGTACGGTATTCACTTACCGTCCCCGCCAAGAAAACTTCCATACTCTGTCACTTCGAATCCCAGAATCGCGACGCGGCTGAACACGACAAGCTGATGAAGAAGTTCCCCAGCTACAAGCTCCTGAAGGATCTGCCCGGCTCGGTTCGCTCCATGATAGTCAACATGAACGCTGGCGGAGGGATCGGCGGCGTGGACCTAGACCGAAGCGAATCCGCCGACGCGGTCATGCTCAAGAGCGGAGATCCGATCTTCGGCGAGATAAAGAACAAGAGCTTCAAGATCCAGACGCTGCTTGGCGAACTTGACCTCCCGGCCAATCGGATCATAGGAATGGCCGGCGGACCAACCCGCAGCGTGCGATTCGTACTGCTTGACGGGCAGGTCGTAAGCGGACATCTCGCCGATCCGGTGCTGCAGCTCGATCTCGACGGAGGCGGACTGCTGCGAATACCGTTCGCGAAAATAGCACAGTGGTCGTATCGCGTGACCTCCTCAAGAGCCAACGAGGAGAAGTTCGACGGCGCCTATATCGTGTTGCGCACCGGCGACCGACTCCGGTTCGACCCCAAAGCTCTCGAAGTAAAATTGCTGACTCGACACGGTCTGGTGGCGCTGGAGGCCGAGCAACTGTATGAACTTACTATGGACAATCCGGGCAACGCCGTTCATCGCGCGGTGTTCCTTAACGGGTCCCGGCTGGGCGGGTTTCTGGAGCCCGACACGTTGAAATTGAAGCTCATCCTGGGCAAGACCGTAACCGTATCGCGGGACATGGTCGCACAGATGCGATTCGCCGAAGAAGAGCAGCCCGACAGCACGCTGACTCGAGTAGTGCTCACAAACGGCGACGAGCTTTTCGGCGGATTGACCGCCGGCAAGTTCAAACTCACCACCGATTACGGACAGATCGAGATCGACCCGGCGCGGGTGCAGACCATGAAGTTCCGACCCGAAGACCTCGGACGAACGATTGTAGGAACGTGGAAAGGTTCGATCCTGAAAGGCCGCCTCGACCAGTCGCAACTCGGTTTCGCGATATCGCCCAAAACCGTGCTGAACATCTACGCCGGACAGTTCGTATCGATAGAATGCCCCCTGCCGCTGCCCCCCAAAGCGGCCCGCACCGAAGTGGAGAAGCTTGTAGGCCAACTCGGAGCCGAAAGCTACGAAGACCGCCAGAAGGCCTCAAAGACGCTTATAAAGATGGGCAAGAGCATTCTACCGATCCTCAAAGACCATCTCCAAACCGGCGACCCGGAAGTGCGCCAGAGAATCGAAGACGTGATGGAGCAGCTTGGAAGCGGATTGACTCCGAACCAACCCAACCTGCAGATACAACCGCATATGATGCGGTTTGGCTGCAAAGGCTGACGCAAGCATTACAGAGCATCAACAGACAGAGACACAAACGTTATGAATAGATACGCACTCCCGGCGGCGCTGCTTACCGTAGCGATGCAGATCAGTTTCGCCAGCGCCGCAGATAAGGCCCTTCACATACCCGCCGGACGGTCGGTCTCCTCAAGTTGGGTCACAACCGACAGCGCCGGGTTCCGTTGGGACATATACCTGAACTACGGACAGGTCAACGACGGCACGAACGACGCATACGACGGCGGGATGCAATTGCAGATAAGCGGCTCGACAATGTCGGTCAGCCAACAGGGACGGCTGTCGAAAGCCGGAGATGAAGTCGAAATCGGACCCTGGCGCCGCGGGTCGGTGAACATCTACCGCCGAATCTACGTCGACAAGAAGGAATCGTACTGCCGCTGGATCGACATCTTCGAAAACACCGCAACCAGCGCCCAAACCCTTACGCTGCGGTACTACTCGAACATGGGCTCGTCGACCCAGTCGTCGTTCACCACTTCCGGACAGTCCGACCTGGGGCCAAAGGACTGGGGAATCGTAACTGGTTCGTCAGGAACGTCGAGACCGGCGGTAATTCACATATTCGCGACCAAGAACGCAAAAGTCCGGCCGCGATTCCAGTTCAGAAGAAGCGACGACAACCTGTACTACCACCATACGCTCAAGATCCCGGCCAAGAAGACCGTGGCGCTGTGCTTCATAGAAGCCCAACGACGCCCGATGTCCGCGGCGCAGAGATTCCTGAAAGAGTTCAAGGTCGAACGCGAACTGAAGAAAATCCCGCCGGCGCTCAGGCGGATCATCCTGAACATGGGCGGAGCGATGCTTACGCTGGGCTCGCTGGAGCTGCCCCGGCACGAAGATCACGATATGGTAGTGCAGCGAGGCGGAAATGAACTGCTCGGGACCATCCAGAACGCCCAGTATGTGATCGAAACGCTGCAGGGCAAGCTGACCCTGCCGGCCGACAAGATCGTTGGCCTCCACGCCCCCGCAGGCGCCGGCGACCGGATAAAACTGGGCCTCACCGACGGGCAGGTGCTCGTAGGTAAACTGGACGGCGGCACAGTCAAACTCAAACTTACCAACGGCAACATGATGTCGCTGGCGATGGATATGATCGACACCGCGGCGTACCGCGTATCGCCGAAGCGCCCCGAACAGATCGCGTTCCGCAGGCCCATGATCGTCCTGCGAAACGGACAGCAGCTTTTCTTCAAGCAGAACGACGTTGACTGGGTCTTCCACACGCAGTACGGACGAATAAAGCTCAAGCCGGAGAATCTGAACTCAATAGTGCTCGACACGCCCGACGGCGGACTGCATCGGGCGATCTTCAGCAACAGTTCGATCCTCTCGGGCCTGCTGGTCCAGGAAGACCTGAACATGTCGCTGGACCTGGGCGGAAAACTGGGCGTTAAACGATACCTCACCCAGCGATTCGCCATGCCCACCCCGTCGAGAGACGGACCGGAACTGGGCCAACTGCAGCTTCGCAACGAAGACGTGCTGGCCGGCAGGATCGCCGACAACGCCATCAAGATCGACACCGCCGACAAGGAGCAGGTAAACGTCCGCGGCGGCGACATCGCATCGGTAACCGTGCCCGAAGGAGCCTCACTAGGCGTCCTGCGGATCAAACTGCATAACGGAACGACAGTAGACGGTACGCTGGCGGGAAAGACTATCGCATTCCAGATAATCCCCGGACCGAAACTCGACATCTACGTCGGACACATCGTAGAGATCAAGCAGCCGGCGCCCCCAGGAGCCAAGACGACAACGAAACCGACGGATAAGAAACCGCCGACCCCCAAACCCCCAGTCGTCAAGCCTCCGGTACCAGCCCCAAAAATCCCAAGCTCGCCCGATCCGTTCGGCGCACCGGCTGAAAGGGCAAAGGCCGCCAAAACCGCCGCCGAACAGGCCGCAAAGGAAAAAGCCGCCAGAGAAGCAGTCAAACGCGCAGCTGCCGCAGCCGCCGCCCGCGACGCAGCCGCCAAGGCCCGCCAGGAAGCCCTCGCAGCAGAAGCGGCCAAACGCGCCGCTGCTGCAGCAGAGGTCAGGAATTAGCAACTCACATTTCCGCCAAATGTTCTTGGCCTCGGAGCCCCGAAGCCTATACTGAAGCAGCCAACTAGTTTTCGCAGGAACCCGGAACAGGAGAACAAGAAATGACTAACTCGAACCGACGTCTGTTTGCCCTTTGCGCGACGATGCTCTGCCTGAGTCTCGCAATGGTCGCATTTTCCGGATGCGCCAAACAGGTGACATGCGGATGCCAGCCCCTGACGCCCGTAGTAAACCCAGGAAACACAGCATTCTACAAAGCCGACGGAGCCTTCGATGCGGTAGCGGCGAAAGACGCTTATTACGCGATGATGAAGAGCTTCGGATATCCGATCCCCGAGATACTTAAAACCGATACGTTCTGGGTCGCCGATTTCGTGCAGCGTGATTTCGAAACGCTCGGAATGGGCGGTGTGTTCTGGAAGAACCAGAAAGCAAAGTACGGTGAAATAGGCTCTAAGTCCTACAAGGGCGATTTCAAGGACAATAACTTCGGATACCTCGGACACGAAATCTACCTGCTGCCTGGCCAGATGCTGCCCGAGCACAGCCACACCGGCGGACACGAAGGCTACGGACCGAAGATGGAAACCTGGCACGTTCGCCACGGTTCGGTCGAATTCTTCGGCGAGCACCAGGGCGCCGACAAAGAAACCCCCGTCAGCGAAATGGCGAAAGCCGATCAGCCCTCCGGGTACGGACAGGACTGGTTCAAGTCCAAGTACGTAGTCAAGATGAACGCCGGCGGAATCTACACGCTCAATGATCCGGAATCATGGCACTTCATGCGGGCCGGACCCAACGGAGCCATCGTCAGCGAATACGCTACGTATCACAATCACGTCCAGTTCAGCAAGCCGGGCATGGTCTTCGACTCCTCAAAAGCCAAAAAGTAATCTTCCGCGCAACAGCGTTGCAACGCATTGAGGGACTGATCCGAAGCGATCAGCCCCTCGCCTGTTTACACGTCAAGGAACCGCAATAATGACCAGTATCTTCGAACCGTCCCTGATCACCACCGGCATCGGCAGCGTTCCCCTGGCCGATCCGGACGCCGGAGCCGCATTTGTACTCGACGCGGATGTGTCGATCCCGTTCTGGCCGCAACTGCCCAAACGGGGCTTCCGCGAGCAGATCATCCCGCAGTACGCACACGCCATGCCCTGCGTCACGATCGACGATAACGAGGAACTGGTCACCCTTGACATCGCCGACAAGCAGAACCAACTCCAGGCGTTCTACGAGGCGTATCTGAGCGAAGAACTCGAACCGTTCGCCCTGTCGCCGGAGTCCGCCGCCGGATTCGACGCGATGGTCAGCCAGTCGGCCGGACGAACCTGGCCGATCGTAAAAGGACACACCGTCGGGCCGATTTCCTTCACCGTCGGAATTCACAATACAGACAAGCAACCTCTCTACAGCGATCCGGAGCTGCGAGACGCGGCGGTTAAAATGCTGACCCGCAACGCCCAGTGGCAGATCCGGGAGCTTTCTCACCTGGCTACGGACCGGGTGCTTATGTTCCTTGACGAACCGGCGATGGCGGCGTATGGATCGAGCACGTACCTGTTCATATCCGAGCAGGATGTTCGAGACATGTTGGGCGAAGTATTCGACGCGATCCGAGCCGCCGGTGGAATCGCCGCCGTGCATGTCTGCGGAAACAGCGACTGGGGCGTGGTTATCCGCAGCGGCCCGGACGTGGTCAACTTCGACGCACACCAGTTCGGAACAACAATCTCGCTGTACGCCGACGATGTGGCCGAACTGTTCGACCGCGGCGGATCGATCGCCTGGGGAATCGTGCCCACATCCGTGTCGGTCATGAACGAAACAGTCGATTCGCTCTCACGCCGGCTGGACGAGTGCTTCGCATCACTGGAGGCCAAGGGATTCGATAGCGATCTCCTGCGCCGCAGGGCGATTCTGACCCCCGCCTGCGGAGTGGGAACACTGACAGAACAGCAGGGACGCAAAGTGTTCGAGCTGCTACGCGGATTGCGCGATTCGCTGGCCTGACACTGGAGCATCAGACAACACCGTTACACCTGAGGTCGCCTGGACGCCATGGCGCCGCGTGCGGAATAATCGGATACCGCGAGAACGGGCGCATCGTCAAGATCAAGGGCAATCCGCACTGCCTCAACAATCGTGGAATGGTGTGCGCCAAAGGCCAGACGGGAATCAACCAGGTCTACGACCCCGACCGCCTGCTGTACCCCCTGGTGCGAATCGGAAAACGCGGCGAGGGCAAGTGGAAACGTCTGAGCATGAAAGGGGCGATGGACCTCCTGGCCTTCGGCGGGACAATCGCCGGAAGAAAGGTCGAAGGCCTCAAGAGCATCTACGAATCCGACAAGCCCGAAGAGTTCATGTTCCACTACGGCAGGAGCCGCATCAAAAACGCCATGAACCACTTCCAGAAAACTGCTTTCGGTTCGGGAACTCAGGGCAACCATACGTCGATCTGCGAAACTGCAAAATGGCTGGACAATGAACTTACGATGGGCAAGCACTACGACGTAAACGACGCGGCTCATTTGAAGTATATCCTGATATTCGGGGCCAACGTGCTCGAGGCGCACACCTCCCATTCGTACCTGGCCCAACGCCTCATTGAAGCCAAAGCCGCCGGAGCAAAGATCGTAACATTCGACGTAAGGCTCTCGAACACCGCGGCGAAAAGCGACGAGTGGGTCCCAATCCTGCCGGGCACCGACCTGGCGGTGATCCTGGCGATGACAAACGTAGTGCTCAACGAGACCGTCGCCGGAAAAGTTCTTTACGACGAGGCGTTCGTAACCAAATGGTCAAACGTAACCATCGATGAGCGGAAATCCCATCGCCGGCGACCTGACCCAAGCCGACCCGGACGGAGAGAACATCTGGTGGCAGGAAGGCAGGCGAGCCGTTGAGGACCCGACCCAGTGGTCCGAAGTCGCCGGGGTGCACCCCAACTGGATTATCCCGAACACCCCGGCCAGGGTCAGCGGACAGTTCCGCTCGAACGACACGATTGTCAGTATCGCCAGGGCGTAGTTGACTATATACTCTAATACTGAACCGCCTCGGCCGGTTTCGATCCGGTCGAGGCGAGTTTATATCTGGAGCACGAGAATATGGCTGCGGAAGACAACTTGCCGTCAAATCAAACACCCGGCGCCGCCCTGCCGACGGCGCTGCGGCTGCTGGCGTCGGTATTCGCTCGCGAGCCCGATCAGCCTCTGCTGGATCAACTCATAGCCAGACGCGACGAACTGACTGATGCGCTGGGCTCCGATCCGCTGAACGACCTGGCCTCGGACAACGCCGACGATACGATAGAGGCCCTGGCGGTTGAGTATTGCCGCCTGTTCATTGGCCCAAAAGGGCATCTGGCGCCGGTGGAATCCATAGTCCTCGGCGAGGGACAGCTGTGGGGACCTTCCACCGAAACAGTAGTGGGATTCTACGCCCAGTGCGGAATCGCATCATGCCCCGACGAGAGAACGTTCCCCGATCACATTTCCATGGAGCTGGACTTCATTGCAATGCTGGAAGAAACCGATCGCCACGCCAAGGCGCAGCAGTTTGCTCACCTGCATCTGCTGCGATGGCTGCCGGGCCTGATGAGGCACGTGCAGGCTAATGCATCGCTGGCGTTTTATCCAGCATGGCTACAGGGCTTGCTGGCGATGCTGGCCGACGAGTACCCACAAGCTGCGGAGTAACCAATGCGTCTGGAACGATACCTGATGTTGGCGGTCGTTGCGATTTCCACGATCGCTTGCAACGAAGAAACGTTGCATGTGGCGGATCCTGCCCCCAGCGCGATGATCGAACAGTTTGACGGGTTGATCTCCTTCTCGTACGGGCCGGAGATATTCCCGAAAAGCTGGCTGGACGCTCCATTCCACCAAACCGCCAAGCCGATCGATCCGTCCCAAAAAGATCGGGCTCGTGCTATCATCGCACGGGCGTTGCGGAAGTACCCCGCTGCGCTGATCGAAGAGACTCTGAACAAGCCGAGCATATACGCACTGGGCGGGTTGAAGGTCTATCGTCGCTTGCAATTCGGCGGAACGGCTTCCCAGAACGCGGTTTACATTGTTGTGCTGGACGAGTCCAAGGGCTACACCGACAAGTTCCTCGAATCGGTGTTTCACCAGGAATACTCGACGTTGTTGATGAACCGCTATCTTGAGCATCTGGACATGAAGGCATGGAAGGCGATTAATCCCAAGGGATTCGAATATCTGGGCCCAAATTCGTGGGACAGACTCCGATCCCTCGACGGAGGCGCCAAAGCCATCGACAGCAAGGGGAAGACCAACCTGCTGGCGGGCAATAGAACGCTCCTAGAGCAGGGATTCCTCGTCAAATACTCGACCAGTTCTCTGGAAAACGACGTCAACGGTTACGTCGCGGCGCTTTTCGCCAACACCCCGGGGTTCTGGACCAATGTTGACAAGCACCAAACTGTCCGAAGAAAAACCGACCTGACGATAGAATTCTATCATCGAATCAATCCGGTATTCACGAAGGAGTACTTCCGGAGTATTCCACGGGTTACGAGCGTCAGGCGTCAGCGGGCGAAGAAAACGAAGAATTAGCCGTAACCGTCAGCGAACATTTTCAATACTCGATCTCATCGCGCCTACAATACCACTTTGGAGATGTTCCAATGGCGCACTCAGATCACGAACTTGACATTCTCAGCCAATGGGCCGAGGCCGGGGTGATGACGGTCCCGGAAACAGAACTGCCCACCGGCTCGATCCTGCTTGTCGACTACGATCAGGACACATGCCAGTGTCTCGGACACATTCTCACGGCGGCCGGGCAATCCGTGGTCATATGCGGCGACGCGGTGGAAGCCATCGAATACTACAGAATGCACCACGCCAATATTGCGCTGGTGATCCTCGACGCACTGATGCCCGACATGAACGGAAGCGACGTCCTGCTGGCGATGAAGTCCATCAACCCCGAGGTCAAAGCCGTCGTGATATCTGACATGGCCAGCGACGAAATCGCAATCGACAAACTCGTCGGCGACAAGGTTGAATTCGTTCGCAAACCGTTCGCCATCAGCGATTAACTCATTAACTGCATTTACAGCCCGCAGATAACTATCTGGGGTTTTTCTTGCGCTGATTCGCTCAACATCGCTTCGGCGTACCTGTCGCGACAAGCGATAATATTTTTTCAATTTTTCGAAGATTATCCAGATTCCGTGAATAAGATTAATTAATCGGCCCTATGCGCGTGGTGCAAAGGGCTGCATCCGATCAGAGTCGGTCGGATCTTAAATGAGGCAGGAGCGTTACAACTCACACGTTTTGCCGCAAGAAAACCAGTACAAAGAGGTCTGCGCAGTTTCTCGTCCTGATCGCGTCGATCGAGACGTCCGGTCCGGGTTCGTCGTGTTCGAGAAGTGAAAAGGAATCGGCGCCCCATGCATACTGACAGGAGATGAATCATGGAAAAGACGCGAGTTATGGCAATCTGTCTTATTAGTGTCACTGCGTTACTGGCCGGCGACGCCCTGGGAGACGACTTCGCCCCGCCGCCGTGGGTTCGCGGAGATCCGCTGACGACCGCGACAGAATGGGAGTTTCTCACCGACGCCAACAGTCACACCATCTCTGATGGAAACACCGTTACGACGGTCGAGGGTGGATTCGGCCCGGCGACGGTTTCTATCTCCGGCGCACCGGGTAACGAACCGGTCTGGTCGATCGGCGACGGAGACGGCAAGTGGACCGCCTCGCTCAACGGTCCAATGGACATGTTATTCGAGATAGGGAACTGGGAAGACCTCGAACCGGTCAAGTACCTGCGTATACAAGTCACGTACGGCGGTTCGGCGCCGTCGATCAGCAGCATCAGCGCCGCCCATCAGACAGTGGCTCCGGTCGTGATCACCCCGACCGGGACGACGAACTTCTCCACGACTCAGATCCTGTTCGAGTACGAAATGAATCCCAATCCGTTTTTCGAGATCTTCATAATGGAAACCCCTCCCGGATCCAGCATCAACCAGGTGGTTGTCGACACGATCTCCACGCCCGAACCGGCGACGCTGTCACTGCTGGGCCTCGGCGGTCTGGCCGTTCTTAGACGACGAAAACGCCGAACAATCTGACGATTTGGAAGATCAAGGAGATCAACTATGAGTAATCGAGTTACTGTAGCAATGGTGCTGGCGGGGCTTTGCGTTATTCTTGGTCCGGCCAGAGTCACGCCGGCGCCAATAGTGAACAAGACTATATTGAAAGCCTATTTCCAGACCGGTAACACGCCGACTGAGGGCCAGTTCGGCAATCTTATCGACAGCCTGATCAACGACTTGGGCGACACCTCGCTGACCGGCGTGTGGACGGACGCCTCAGGCGGCGCGGACTTACTTGGCGTTGGAGAAACAGTAGGACCGGCGGGGACCTACGGATCGGCGGCCGGGCTTTCGGACCAGTGGCTCAGGAGTTCGGGATTCCTGGCCATGTCGTTCCTGCTGGACGACGAAACGCACTACGGCTATCTGCAGATCGAAGCCAGCGAAGATCCGACAAGCCCCTATCCGATGCTTGTCGAATACCTCTCGTACGAAAACCAGCCCGACCTGTCGATAGACACCGTGGAGGTCCCCGAACCGACGGCGATGGCGTTGCTGGCCGTCGGAGGATTGGCGCTTATCAGACGCCGCCGCACCTGAATGGCGCTTGTTCGGCGCAGTCCGCATGCTACAATAGCCAAGCCGCATTTCGCGGCGTAAGGAGCCTGTTGGCATATGGACCGCAAATCAACGCTACTGGCGCATCTGATCGTATCAGTGCTGTTTGTCGTAACTCTCGTTTCCGTCGCGTCTGGCGACGATTGGCCTACTTATCGTCACGATCCCCAACGCACGGGAATATCGACCGAGAAGCTCAGTACGCCGCTGACACATCAGTGGACCTTCTCGGCGCTGCACGGACCTTCGCACGCCTGGGGCGACCCGCAGCCGAAAGTGGTGGAAGGCAATCTCGAACTGCCCAGAATGCGCTTCGACGACACTTTTCACCCGGCCGCGGTCGGTGACCGGGTCTATTTCGCATCGTCGGCGGACAACAAGATATACTGTCTCGACGCAAACACTTCAGGGCAAATCTGCTGGGAGTTTTTCACCGACGGACCGGTCCGCCTGGCGCCGACAGTAGCAGGCGGCAAGGTCTACGCCGGCTCGGACGACGGAAAGGTCTACTGCCTCGACGCCCGCAGCGGAAAAGCGATATGGACTTTCCGCGCCGCGAAGTCCAACCGGATGGTCCTGGGCAACGGCAAGATGATCTCGATCAGCCCGGTGCGCACAGGCGTGGTTGTCGACGACGGCGTGGCGTATTTCGGAGCCGGAGTCTTTCCGGCCGAAGGCATGAATCTCTACGCAGTAAACGCCGAGACAGGTAAGCTCCTCTGGAAGAACGACGGTTTCGGCAAGGGCGGGCTGGGCGACATCTCTCCACAGGGATACATCGTAGCTTCGAAGGATCGACTCTTTGTCGCCTCGGGGCGGGCAATGCCGGCGACGTTCGACCGCAAAGACGGCCGATTCGTAAGGCACACGAAGTTCGTCTGGCGCCGCACGGGCCTGTTCGGCGGGACGTACAGCTTCCTGGCCGGAGACATGCTCTACAACGGCACTGAGCGAATGCTGGGAGTCACTGCCGAGACCGGGAAACTGCAGATGTCGGAAGAAGCCCTGCGGATGGTAGTCGACAAGAAGACCGCCTACATACTCAGCGGAACCGAAGTCGTCGCTCTGGACCGGGGCGACTGGACGAAGAAACGCGGCTCGCAGAAGCTGTTCGCCGCAGAGATGAAGATCAAGAAACTCCAGCGTCGGATTGATTACGATAAGTGGCTCAAGAAACCGGACGTTCCGAACAAATCGCAGCGGGCCTCGATGAAACGGTACATCAAGTCACGAGACGCCGAACAGAAGGTGTGGAACGAATCGGTAAAATGGCGGGCGAAGTGCCCGCTCTCGGGGGCAATGGCGCTTGCAGGAAACGTGCTGCTGGTCGGCGGCGAGAACAAAGTAGCCGGTTTCGACATCGCATCGGGCAAGAACGTCTGGTCCGCCAAAGTAGACGGGAACGCCAAGGGGCTTGCGATCGCAAACGGCAGGGTCCTGGTCAGCACCGACAAAGGCCGAATATCATGCTTCACCTCAGCACAGAACTCCGCGGAACAGCAGATCGCTCAAAAGGCGGACCCTAACGTTTACCCGCCCGGAGGATCGGCCCACCCCAGCGAAACTCAGGCGGAACAGCTCATACGCGACTCCGGCGCCGCCAAGGGCTACGGCCTGGTGCTGGGCGGCACGGGACGATTGGCGTATGAACTGTCCAAACGCAGCGGGATGATGATCTACGTAGTGAATCCCGACGCAAAGGAGGCTGATGAGGCCCGCCGTAAGCTGTCGAACGCCGGCGTCTACGGAACGCGAGTGACCGTGATCACCGCACGCCTGGACGCGCTTGACTTCAGCGACTACTTCGCAAACCTGATAGTTTCGACTGACGCGTCGACCCCCGCCGCCGAGCTGCTGCGAATGCTCAAACCGTGCGGAGGCGTCGCGCGGGTCATACAATCCGACAAGTCGAAACTCAACGCCTGGTCAGCAGCGATGCGAAAGGAACTGGCGAGCATGGGCGACAAGTCGTCGAGCGTCTCGATCGCCGGTTCGCAGGTCAAAGTAACGCGCGGCGCCCTTAACGGAGCCGGCTCATGGGCCCACGAATACGGAAAAGCCGACAACTCCGGATGCGGTGACGACAAACTCGTCAAAGGGCAGCTCAACCTCTTGTGGTACGGCGAGCCGGGACCGGGCCAAATGCCCAGCCGCCACGCATCGGCCGCCGCCCCACTGGCCTTCGGCGGGCGAATGTTCATTCAAGGCGAAAACGTGATAATGGCCTATGACGCCTACAACGGAATCGAGCTGTGGAAGCGAAACATATCCGGCGCGATGAGGCTGGGCCTCAAGACGAATACATCCAACTTGACTGGCGGAATGGGAAGCCTGTTCGCTGTCGTCGGGGCGAAATGCCTGCGAATCGACGCGGCGACCGGGAAAACGCTGGCCGAATACAAACTCCCGGCCGAACCCGACAAGAAAGCCGACTCATGGCAATACGTCGCCTGCGTCGGCAAAACTCTCTACGGCAGCGACAACACCAATCGCATCTTCGCCATCGACGTCAAGACCGGCAAGGTAAAATGGACTAACAAAGCGTCGCAACTCATGACAGTCACCATCAGCATCGGCGATGGACGAGTGTTCTACGTCGACCGCTCAGTCACCGAGGCCCAAAAAGCCGAAGGCCTAAAAGGTCGAACCGACAAGGACAAGGTCTACAAGGATTCGCGAGGCAAACCGATACCTCCGGTGCGGCTGATTGTGTGCCTGAACGCCGAAAGCGGCAAGACCGAATGGGCAAAACCGCTCTTCATCGCCGACTGCATCCCGCCGGTGACCAAAGCCCACGGCGACATAACAATGATGTACTCAAAAGGCGTGTTGCTGCTGGCCGGACAGCCCTGGAACGGGCACTTCTGGCGGGAGTTCTTCTCGGGCAAATTCTCGCGACGGAGCCTGATCGCACTTTCCGGAGACAGCGGTAAGATGCTCTGGTCCGGTAACAAGGGCTACCGGAGCCGCCCGCTGATCGTCGGCGACAAAATCATAGCCGAGCCGTGGGCCCACGATCTGCGCACGGGCCAGGAACAGACGCGCAACCACCCGATAACCGAAGCGACGGCCCGATGGCAGTTCGCTCGACCGGGGCACCACTGCGGCAATATTGCAGCGAGCCCCAACATGCTGTTCTTCCGTTCGGGAACCGCTGGGTACTATGACCTGACCAGCGATTCCGGCACGGTGCATTTCGGCGGCCAGAGACCGGGCTGCTGGATCAACTGCATTCCGGCAAACGGACTGGTGATGATGCCCGAGGCCAGTTCCGGATGCGTCTGCCCCAACCCGATCCAGTGCACCACGGTCTTCATTCCCCGCCCGGCCGGCGGGAAGTGGACCATGTACAGCGCCCCTGGCGACATGACGCCGGTAAAGCGTTTGGCGATTAACTTCGGGGCGCCCGGGGACAGGAAAGACTCTCGCGGGAACATCTGGCTGGCCCATCCGCGCCCGTACAAAGGCAGGCTCGTGATGGACCCGAAAATCGACGCCAAGCTGCTGAAAGGCGGAAGGTACTTCTCGCGAAATTCCGACTTCCTGAAAGCCTCCGGCCCGGCCGAGACGTGGGTCTATGCATCCGGGGCCAGCGGAGTCACAAAGCTTTCGATCCCCCTGCAGGCCAAGAACAGCAAGACCCAGAGGTACACCGTGAGGCTGCACTTTATCGAACCGGAAGGAACGAAACCCGGAAAACGCATCTTCGACGTATCGCTGCAGGACAGGCAGACCATGAAAAAGTTCGACATCGCTTCCGCTGGCGGCGCGGTGGTCAAGGAATTCCGCGGAGTGAGCGTCAGTCGCTCGCTTTCGATCGAGTTCAAACCGTCTGACCTGGCCGAAGACGGGACCAGCAAGCACCCGCCGGTCATTTCAGGCCTGGAGATAATTGCGGAGTAGAACCGTGAGAAAACTCTCACTAATCATGGCCGGCCTCGTGCTTGCCGCAGCAGCCATACCGGCCCGCGGCGGCGAGTTGATCGACGCCTTGAGAGACGGCGACACCGCCCCGGCGGAGGACGAATCGCAGAAAGTCGTCCACAAGACATCCGTCGACAAGACCGGTGTTCGCACGACGAATATCGAGCTGTCCAACACCTGCCAGGAGGAAATCAAGATAAACGGCGCCGTCCTGGGCCGTTGGGTGTTCGAAACGCGATCGGCCCGCAACGCCGGGCGATACCAGCCGCTGAAATGGCGCAACGACAAGTGGCACGGCTCGACATACTACGCCGGGCCCGACTGGACGCGAGTAGGCAAGGATTGGCATCACCCGGGCGTAAACACTCCGTCAGTGCGATGCTTCACCGCCCCGAACGGCGGAACGGTAACCGTCACCGGGCGGATATACAAAGCCGACACCAACAAAGGCGGCGACGACGGTGTAACCCTGATGGTTCGCCACAACGCCCAAACTATATGGACCGCCCGGATCGCCGGTAACGACGCCAAAGGCGTTGAACCCAAACTTAATCTGAAAGTCGCCAAAGGCGATACGATTCGATTCATCGTCCACAAGTACGGCCGGATATTCTACGACACCACGCACTGGGACCCACTGATAACATACGCATCGGGGAAAATCCACCAGGCGTCGAAAGGGTTCGCAACCTCCAAGACCGTCAAATCGCCATGGTCATACGAAATGCAGCTCGACGCCGGCGGGAAGATGAATATCCCTCGCGTGCATGCATTCGGCGGCGATCTGGGACTACTCAACGCGGCCCCGCTGCCGGGGACGCCTGTCACCCTGTCGCGAGAAAAGGGCTATCTTCCCGGTTTTATCATCACAGACGGCGCCGACGCCAGCGGTGTAGCGTTCGCAGTATCGCCAAGGTCGCACTGGCAGTTCGATATCGCCAGGACCAAGTCCGGACGCCTCGACGTGACTCTCATTATGGAAGGCGTAAAGCGGAAGCTCGAACCGGGCGGATCGATTGGCGCCGGCAAGGTGTTAATGGCTCCGTACAAGGGCTCTCCGCTAACCGGGATGAAACGCCTGGAAACACTTCTGGCCGCCGGGTCAGATGCGAACAGCTCCTTTCTAGCTGCTCACGCTCGCATGACGGGAGTCACTACTGGACTGGCGGACCGACCCGAACTGCAACTCTGGACCATGGTGCAACTCGACTGGCGACAGCAGGACGGCAAGGACCTGAAGGCTGCCGCCGCGAAACACATTGCACAAACCCGCAAACTGCTGGCCGACGTCCGCTCCAGTCGTCCGAAAACATTCCTGGCCGCTGAAGCCGAACGATTGGACAAACTCACAGAAAACGATTACCTGCAAATAAGATGGCTCAAACGCCGGATCGCACTGGCGAATCCGCTGATGGACTTCGGACCGCTGCTGTTCTGCAAACGCGCGCCGACGTCGTACAGTCATCTGGTAATGCAGTACTTCGGCTGGCGCGCCCGCCCGGGCGGAGGGCTGTTCGTGCTGAAGAACCCCGGAAAATCGATGGCGGTGCGCGACATTCTCGACGGCAAGTTCGAAGGCGGAAACGTACTGGCGCCGCGTCTGGATTACGATGCGAAGAAGATCGTCTTCTCGTACGTCGACTGCCAAACGAAACTCCAAAACGATCTGCGATCCTACGACATATACGAAGCGGCGATCGATCCGAAAACCGCGTTCGAGTCCGGCGCCGGAAAGCTCACACAACTGACCAGCGGCCCGCACGAGGATCTCATGCCGACATACCTCCCCGACGGCGGGATCGCGTTCAGTTCGACCAGACGTCGCGGATACTCGCGATGCTTCGGCGGTCAGTTCGGCACAAAATGGCACGTCTACACGATCCATCGCATGGACTCCAGCGGCAAGAACATCACCACACTAAGCTTCCACGACACAAACGAATGGTTCCCGGCGGTCGCCAATGACGGGCGTATCCTCTACTCCCGATGGGACTACATCGACCGCGACGCGGTCACCCACCAGAACCTCTGGTCGATGCGCCCCGACGGGACCGGACCGATGGCTCTCTGGGGCAACGCGACACCGAAACCCCACTGTACATTCCAGATCCAACCGATCCCCAACAGCCGCAAAATCGTATTCACAGCGTCGGCACATCATTCAATAACCGCCGGGTCCATAGTCGTAGTCGATCCCACGCTCGGACGCGACGGAATGGAAGCCCTTACGCGAATCACCCCCGAGGTCCGCTTCCCCGAGGCCGAGACCAGGAACATCAAAGAATACTACGCAGCTCCCTGGCCGCTGTCGGAGAAGTACTTCATAGCCGCCTACAGCCCGCGACCCCTGGTCTGGGAGCCCGACGCCAACCCAGCCAACGCACTTGGCCTGTACCTTATAGATGCATTCGGAAACCGCGAACTGATCTACCGCGACCCGAATATCTCCAGCACAAGCCCATGTCCGCTGCGATCGCGAAAACGCCCGCAGGTGGTCACGGGCAACCTGCCCAAGAACCCCCCGCCTGTCGGCGAGGTCATGATGCGCGACGTTTACCGCGGCTTGGGCGATATCAAGCGTGGAACGGTTAAACACTTGCGGATAGTCCAGATACTGCCCAAGACCACGAATCTAAACGATCGCCCGGCCGTTGGACTGGCGCAAGAGGAAAACGCCCGCGCGATACTCGGCACGGTGCCCGTCGAGTCGGACGGATCGGCGAGATTCATCGTGTCGGCCCGGATCCCCATACTGTTCCAGGCCCTCGATGCCGACGGACTGGCGGTCCAAACAATGCGTTCACTAACGTACCTCCAGCCGGGCGAAAGCGTATCATGCATCGGATGTCACGAACCGTTCGAGTCGGTCCCCGCGACCGGACGCACAATCGCGATGAACCGCAAAGCATCGAAGATCGACCCGGGCAAACTGGGCGGGCAGACGTTCTCGTTCATGCGGGTAGTCCAGCCAGTACTCGACAAACACTGCATCAAATGTCATCCGGGCGATAAGGCCAAGAAGAACATCGACCTGACGAGCGCCCCGCTGCGGGGCTTTACCAAATCGTATATCTCGCTGTGTGCCGACAGGAACTTCTGGGGCGCAGGCACGAACCCCAAGAACGCCAAAGAAGCCCTCGTGCCCCGTTTCGGCGCCCGCAACGTCGTGCAGATCACCCCGCCGGGAGGAATGTACGGTTCGCCCGGAAGCCGCCTGATAAAACTGCTGCGCGACCCCAAGGGACACTACAAGGTCAAGCTGTCGTCAGACAACATCCGCCGCATCGCCGCGTGGATCGACTGCAACGCAATCTTCTACGGCGTGTACGACCCCAAAGCCCAGGCCCGGCAATTAAAGGGCCTCGACGTGCCAATGCCCGAAATACAGTAACGCCCCGGAGAATGCATCCATGATCGATGAATGGGATCTGACCGCTACCAATATGCATCGCATTTCGCAGCGGAAGTACGAAGTGGCGGTGCTTCCTATCGGAGCGATCGAACCGCATAACCGCCATCTGCCCGAGGGACAGGACTTCCTCCACACCACACACGTCGCCCGCGAATCATGTCGCATGGCGTGGGACCAATGCGAATCGGTGATCTGCCTGCCGACCCTTCCGTATGGAGTCGACTGCAACCTGATGGCGTTTCCGATGGCGATTCATGTCTCACAGGCCACACTCGACGCTATGGTCCGCGAGATAATCGAATCGCTGCTGGCGCACGGAATTCGCAAGGTCGTATTGCTAAACGGGCACGGTGGAAACGATTTCACGTCGCTGATCCGCCAGATACAGTGCGATCTGGACGTTCACGTGTTCCTCTGCGACTGGGGGACCGTCGGGCGCGACAAGTATGATGAAATCTTCGACCGCCCCGACGATCACGCCGGACAGTTGGAAACCTCAGTCGCGATGGCGATTTTCCCCGAACTGGTCGAACCGGACGTCGCCGGAGACGGACAGACACGCCAATTCGCCTTCGAAGCCCTGCAAGAAGGATGGGTGAAAACCTCGCGCCGCTTCGATCGCATAAACGACCATTGCGCAGCCGGCGATCCAACCGGCGCGACGCCCCAACGCGGCGAGGCGTATCTGGAACTGGTCTGCAGACGCATCGCAAAATTCCTGGCCGAACTGGCCGCCGCGCCAATCGACGACGCATTCCCGCACAAGTAAACCTTGTATCTGGGGCTCGTGAGAGGATAATCTATAATTGCGATTATCCGCCCGGTTTTGAGCGGGCAAGAGGAAAGGTAATACCTAATGGCATTCAATAAAACATCGCGGCGTAACTTCCTGAAAACAACCGCAGCAGCGGCAGCAACAGCAGCCGCCCTGCCGACAATCGTTCCTTCGTCGGTTTTCGGCGCAGCGGCTCCGAGCAATCGCGTAACGATCGGCTGCGTCGGCGTGGGACGGATGGGCCGCGGCGATCTCGGGGCAATCATGCGAGTCCCCGGCGTGCAGGTGCTGACTACGTGCGACGTGGACTCAGTCCGCGCCAAAGCGGCCGCCGAAATGACCGATCGATACCAGAAGTCCAAGAGCTGCAAACCGTGCGGCGATTTCCGGGAAGTCTCCCTTCGCGACGATATCGACGCGGTGCAGGTGGCCACACCGGACCACTGGCATATTCTCCCGGCGATTGATGCGGTTCGCAACGGCAAGGACGTCTTCGTCCAGAAGCCGCTCAGCCTGACGATCGCAGAAGGCAGAGCGCTGGCCGACGCCGTAGAACGATACGGGCGAATCGGACACGTAGGTAGCCAGCAGCGGTCCGACACACGCTTCCGCCACGCCTGCGAACTCGTTCGCAACGGTCGACTCGGAAAGCTCCTCAGCGTGAAAGTCGGCCTGGGCACAGACCCCGGCACGACAGTCCAGCCGGTCATGCCGGTCCCGGAGAACCTCAACTACGACATGTGGCTCGGACCGGCGCCGTGGAAAGCCTACACCGAGAAACGCGTACACCCCGAGAAGGGCTACGGCCGGCCCGGCTGGCTGCGGATCTCCGATTACGGCGCAGGGATGATCACCGGCTGGGGCGCACATCACATGGACATCGCCCACTGGGGCATGGGCATGGAAAACAGCGGCCCGATCCGGATCGAAGGCGCCGGCGAGTTCCCCAAGGACGGACTGTGGGACGTGCACGGGAATTTCAGCATAGACTACGTCTACCCCGGCGGCATACCGCTGAACTGCACCGATTCGAAAAAGAACCCCCAGGGCGTCAGATTCGAGGGCGACAAGGGATGGGTCTTCGTTAGGCGAGGCTTCATCGACGCTAACCCGAAATCGCTGCTCAAGGAAGTGATCGGACCCGACGAGATCCAACTTTACCGCAACTCGAACCACAAGCAGAACTGGATCGACGGCATCCGGCTGCGGAAGAAAACCGTAGCGCCGATCGAAAACGGACACCGCTCCTGCACCTCGTGCCTGCTGGGCGACATCGCAATGCGCACCGGTCAGAAACTGGAATGGGACCCGGCCACTGAGCGATTCACCAACAGCGAAGAAGCCAATCGCATGATCGACAGACCAATGAGAGGACCGTGGCGACTGTAGTCACGCTGGAGTGAATAAGATGAAGATTGCCGGAAAACTGACTGTTCTCGGATTGACTATTGCGCTTAGTATGGCGATTTGCATCGGATCGCTTCACGGAGCGGCGGACAAGGCCGGCAAGGTCACCGCCCCGCCGAAAGACGTCGTCAAGTCACTCAAGCTCGATCCGTTCTACAAGAAGTACATAAGCGCTGGCGGCGTGGCGGTCATCAGTTCCGAAAAGGTCTCCGACTACGCGCTGCTGGAGGCGGCGTATTTGATCAACAAGATGCTCGAAGACCGAGCGGACATCTGCAAGGCGATGGCCGCCAACAAAGTTCGCATGGTCATCATGGGCGTAAACGAGTTCACCACTGACGTTCCCGAACACAGCACTCTGAAGCCCAAGGGTTTCTGGGACAAGCGGGCAAGGGGCCTCGGCGCCACGCCGCACCGACCGGCCACCAGTTGCGGCGAGGAGAATCTGCTGCGGTACAAGGGCGATCCGTACATCACAGAGAACATCCTGATTCACGAATTCGCACACGCCATACATCACATGGGCCTCAATACCGTCGACAAGACGTTCGACAAGAGGCTCAAGAAGATCTACGACGATGCTATGAAGAAAGGCCTGTGGAAGGGCAAATACGCATCGAACAACCGAGCCGAATACTGGGCCGAGGCCGTGCAGTCATGGTTCGACACCAACCGCAAGCCGGACCATGATCATAACCACGTAGACACCCGCAAGGAACTCAAGGAATACGACCCAGCTATCGCGAAACTCGTAGCCGAGATATTCGGCGACAAACCGTGGAAATACGTCCGCCCGTCGGAGCGTAAGGTTCGCGGGCACCTAAAGGGCTACAATCCGTCAAAAGCCCCCCGCTTCACCTGGCCGCCGCGAGTACGCAAGGCCTGGGCGGAATACCAAGCTCAGAAAAAAAGCTCCGGCAAAAGGAAGTAGAATTCGACGCGGGGGCAGCACTTACGCTCCTGGCGTCCGGCACCAGGGCATATCTCGGCAACCGCCATATTGACCCGCACAGCCTGGCGCGGTATCATGCTTGATTCCGCACTCATGGCTGAAAAGAAGAAGACAACTCGCAAGACCGCAAAGAAGGCCTCCAAGAAGGCGCCGCGCAAGATCGCCAAACGCAAGGCTCCGGCGGCGGAGATAACGCCCGCAGCGGCGGCAGAGGCGATCAGACCGCGTGAAATCGTGGTCTTGGGCGCCAAGCAGCATAACCTTCGCAACATTGACGTCCGCATACCACGCGACAAACTTGTTGTGATAACTGGACTTAGCGGATCGGGCAAAAGTTCTCTGGCGTTCGACACAATCTACGCCGAAGGGCAGCGAAAGTACGTCGAGAGCCTGTCGGCGTACGCCAGGCAATTCCTCGAACAACTGGCCAAACCGGACGTCGAGCATATCGAAGGCCTGCCCCCCACCGTCGCAATCGAGCAGCGAGGCGGGAGCAGCAATCCGCGATCGACTGTGGCCACGACCACCGAGATTTCAGACTATCTGCGTCTGCTGTACGCACGGGTGGGCAGCCCGCACTGCTGGATTTGCGGCCGGCCCATAACCAGCCAAACCGTAAGCCAGATGGTCGA
>PVBE012138883.1_pt1 | contig 36673 bp, 30 predicted proteins | sample 1631181 | NCBI WGS metagenome assembly PVBE01 (sample SAMN08397723, study PRJNA350692) | Marine metagenome, whole genome shotgun sequencing project. | isolation source: water | place: Pacific Ocean | collected 2012-04
CATCTGGGCTTCGACGTAGGCGCTCGTGCCGAAGTTCCAGACCTCGACCCGATCGCCCAGGTGGTGGTCCAGCCGGCTGGGGATGGTCTGATCGTCGTCGATGCCGTGGCCATAGACCGTGGAGCCTCCAAAGAAGAGGATGCGGAAGGTGCCGGGCTCTTTCTCGAGCCGGGTGGAGCCGCGAGCGCCGTGCTCGCCGATGCTCACCCGGTAGGAGCTGTCGTCCACCCGAGCCGAGAAGTGCGTGTTGGGGGCCAGCTCGTAGTGGAGCACCACGTCGTCCGAGACCGCGTGCACGGGAGCATCGGCGTTCTGGTAGTAGAGGACCCTCGCGATCATCTCGATGTCCAGCTGCGTTGCGCGGACCGCGACTTCGATCCCGGTGAGGGCCAGGACCACGCTGGCCAGCACCAGGGTGAGCCGTAGCCGGGCGCGCTTCATCCAGCCCATCCTCCCACACCCTGCAGGAGCAGGCCTACACTGCTGCGGTGACCCGAGAAGGCCCGGCCCTGCTGATCCTGGGCCTCTGTGGGCTGCGCTTCAGGCGTCGCTGATCGCAGGTGCCCGGGGCTTGCGTACGGTCATGCTCAGAAGCTGCGCGCCGGCGGGTCGGATCACCTCGCTCAGGGCCTGCACAGCGACCTCGTGCATCTCGCTGGCCGGGAGCCGTCCATAGCGTCGAAGGATGTCGGCGTCCGGGTCCTTCTCGGGTGCCTCGCCAAGCTGGAAGGCGTTCAGGGCCGCCTGGAGTCGTGGCTTGGCTTCCGGGTGTTCCGCCAGCATCCAGTTGGCGAAGCGCCAGGCCAACGACGCGTGCCGTGCTTCGTCGTCGGCGATGCGCTCCAGCACCAGGCGGATGTTGGGCTCCGTGCAGGCCTGGGCAGCAGCGCTTGCCTGGGCTGCCGCGATGGTCTCGCCGATGCAGCCCTCCAGGAAGGCGTCGAGCAGCGGGTCGTTCCCGCTGAGGGCTCCTTCAGAACTCAGGGGGCCAGGCCCGACCTGGTGTCCATGGAACACCGAGGCGATGGCAAAGCTGTCGCGAGCGTGTCGGATCTCGTCCCCCATCGCCCGGGTCGCTGCGGCGCAGAGCTCGGGCGGTGCCGCGAGCTCGAGCAGCTGCAGCTGGAAGCGGGCGAAGGAAGCCACCGAGGCATGTTCAGCGAGCGCCATGCGGGTCCAGTAGTCGGCCAGTCGGCTTCGGAGATCGGGGCCAAGATCGAGCTGGATGTGCACGCTCTCGGTCCAGCGGTCGGTCTCGCGGACCGCGCTGCGTCGGGCCTTGCCCTGCACGGTGAAGGGGCGTCCGATGTCGCACCAGTCCACGGTGACATCGACGATGTAGCAGCACCGGTCCACCTCGAGGGCCTCGGGACCGCACTGCACCGTTCCGTTCCAGGTGCTGCATCCCCCGTCGACGGGTTCGCTGCCCATCACACCCTGGACCAGCTCCCAGCCGTTGACGTCCGCCGCCTCCGGGCACTCGTCGGTCTTCTCCATGCAGACCATCCGGGTCTGGTCCTCGGCGTCCATCCCTTCGTCCACGCTCAACTCGGGGTGTTCGTCGCATCTTCGCTCGAGGGTGCCCGTGTCATCCGAACCGGAGTCGTCGGTTCCGGAGTCGTCGGTTGGCGTGGTGTCTTTGGGGATGCAGCCGCCCAGGATCAGCCCCAGGAAGACGTGGTGGTGCAGGACGGTCAGGTTGGCTCGCATGGGTCACCTCCGAGCCTGGAGGGTAAGAGACCGCGCGCCGGGGCAGCAACGCAGAGATGCACAAGCCATGCGGCAAAGTGGCCTGGTCGTGTGCATTTCCGACAGAGCCCGAGCGTCTAACCGGGCTTCGGGGTCACCCAGAGGCTCACGCCGCTCGCCACGGCCGAGACCAGCACGCACACGACCATGCTCAGCCAGCCAACGGAGGCTCGGACGGCCTCGAAGGTCTCCATGACCTCGAGCCCCGCCAGGATGTAGCCCAGCTGGATGGGGAGAAGGTGGATGAGGAACAAGGCACCGATCGCGCCGATCACGGCGTTGCCCACGGCTCCGCCGACCTCGACGCCGATCTCCTCCTCGTCTTCGGGCATTGGCGTCCATGGATGCAGACGCCCGTAGATCAGCCACATCACCGGTAGCACCGCGGTGCAGATCCAGACGCTTCGGGCTGCCGACTCGCCCAGGGCTTCGGCAGTGCCCTGGCCGGAGGCCGCCACGGCCCCCAGTACGGTGGCGACCAGCGAGCCGAGGCCGATGGCCAACCACGCACCTCGGGTGTAGTTCCTGCCTGACAACTCGGTACTCATCTGAGGGGTCTGATGGCCCCGCGGAGCCTGGGCCTCACGCCTTGTTGCCTTGGACGTTGGCTACCTGGATGGCCTGGTTGGTCAGCCCAGCGATTTGCTTGGTCATGTCCTTGACGCCTTGGGCAGAATCGCCCTGGCCCTGGAGCTGATCCCCGGTCTCGGAGTCGACGTTGCCGCTCGTGGCGATCACCGGGTTGCCCGCGGCGCTGGCCTGGCCAGACGCGACGCTGGTGGCCCGGACGATGGGGCCCGCCTTGGCCACTGCGTCCTTGTGCTTCTGGTTGAAGGCTTCCTGGGCGGCCAGCTTCTGGGCGTCGTTGCCGCCCATGTCGTCCCGCATGTAGACCTCTTTCGCCACCTCATCGGCGTCCCCGTAGCCGGCCGGGATGGCCTTCCAGGGCATGGCCGAGCCTGTCACGGCCTTGCCAGACTTGTACTTGGCTCCAAGCACTCCAACGCCGCTCTTTGCGGCAGCGGCACCCGCGCGTGAGCCTCCGGTCATTGCCCCGTGGGCCTGTGCTGTGGCGTTGTCGGCTATCCACGACCCGCCGCCGGTGATCGAGTTGGCACCGACCTGGCCCGCCTTGGTGGGATCCATCTGGGCTACAGCACCCGCGCCACCACCCATGATGCCGCCGGCCGCCGCGCCGATGCCCACGGAGAGTGCGCCCATGGCGACGTTGACGCCCTGGGTGGCAGCCGTGTCCGTGAAGGCGAGGGCTGCATCGTCGTCCATATTGCCGTGGGCCTTGGACCAGGCTGCTGCGCAACCGGTGAAGGCCAGCGCGACCAGGTTGGCGGAGGCCATGACGATGTCGGACATGTACTGGATGGCCTTCGCGATGCAGCTCACGGTGAGCAGGAAGGCACCCAGCGGTGGAACGACGCAGCCGATGATCCCGGCGATTCCGAAGACCAAGGAGATCCAACCACTGAGCTGGGAGACCAGCTCGGCGATGGTGCCCAGGTATTCGAAGAAGGCGGACAGGCCGGAGAAGACCGCTCCGCCTCCGGCGCCGCTGAGTTTCTTGTAGCGGGACTGGAGACCCCCGGTGAGTTCCTTCCTTCGGTTCGCTCTGAGCATGCCTGTGTTGGGGTTGAAGGGCCCCATGAAGACATTTCGCAGTTGCTTCAGGAAGGGCTTGAGCGCCTTGGCCCACAGACCCTTGAAGAAGCCCTTCGTCGCCTTCCAGGCAACTCCTGCACCAGTTGCGATCGCGCCCCCGACGGCCGCTGCGCCGGATGCGAACCCGCTCGCCTTCTTGCTTGCCCATTTCTTGAAGCGGGAGAACCGCCCGGGCTTCTTCTGTTTCGGCTTCTCGGCCTCGGCCTCGGCCTCGGCCTCGGCCTCTTCCTGGCCGACCTGGTCGTCCGTATCGACCACGGCGTCTTCGTCTTCCTCTCCGTCTCGCTGGACGACACCCTGGCCAAGGCTGGACTGCAGGCCCGTCGGAGGCCCGACCACCGAGGCCAGCTCGTTCTCAGCGGGTCGGTTGGCGCCGGCCAGATCCGCCACGCGTTCCGCGTTGTTTTCCCACTTGTCGCCTATGTGGCCGACGCCGTCCGAAAGCTGGACGCCCGCGCCCTGGGTCTGGTGGACGTGGTGCGCAGCCTCGTGGGCTGCGGTCTTCTTGTCCGCGCTGCCGGCGCCAAAAGCGACGTGCCCTTGCGTGGCGAAGGCGTTCGCGCCCATGTCTTCGGTCGCGCTGTTGGCCTTGCTGTCGGTGTGCGACTGGATCCCGGAGATGTCGAAGCCGCCGAAGGACTCCTGGATGCTCTCGAAGAAGGGCAGCTGACCGCCGCTTCCCGAGATGCCTTCCTGTGCAGCGGAGTGGATCGCCGGAGAGCCGGCCCCCATGCCGCCCTTCACGTCCAACTGAATACCGGGCAGATTCTCCTGCACTGCGTCCTGCAGACCGCCAGCCACGAGAGGATCCGACAGACGGTCTCTCAGCCCATCAACGCCACCGAGTTCTTCGATCGAGGGCTCTTGTTGGGTGGCCTGAGTCTTGGGCACCATGAACTCCGCGCGAGTGGAGCAAAGAACTCCAACACCTACTTGTTGTGCGCGCGCGAGCCACTGTAACCCAGAACTGAACCTGGAAGGTGCGTGATGATCCGCGCAAGGCCGCACTCGGTGGTGTTCCCTTGTCAACTCGCTTCAGCGCGCGCAATAGCGCCAGCGTCGGCAAAGGTCATGGTGTTACGGTAGGCTCGGTCGAGGAAGCCGTGCACACGTCGAACACCACTGAAGAAACCGGTACCGAGCAGCAGTCCAAGAACGCTGCCGCCGACCACCTTCAGGACAAGCTGAGTGATCCGCTCCAGGCGAGCTCCTCCGGGCCCGGCTCCTCCGATGCCCCGCCCGGTCCCTCCCAGGATGCTTCCTCGAACACCAAGAGCGACCCTTCACCGAGCCCCCCAGGCGACCCTTCACCGAGCCCCCTCGGCGATCCTGGGAGCCCTGGTGGCACGCCTTTCGGTATGGGGGGCCCCACCCCAGGCCGGGTTCAGTTCTTCGGCAGCGACGGCGACCTTGGAAATGTAGGTTCCATCGCGGGCGGCGGTATCACGGGGGGCGCCACCTCCCTGCCGCACCTGGACAGCATCCAGTCTTCCTTCGGCTCCCACGATGTCTCCGGTGTGCAGGCCCACACCGGGGGTTCCGCCCAGCAGGCCAACGCCGACATGGGCTCCGAGGCCTACGCCACGGGCAATCACGTGGCCTTCGCGGACAGCAGCCCCGGCCTGCACACGGCAGCACACGAGGCAGCACACGTCGTCCAGCAGCGGGCTGGAGTCTCTCTGAAGGGTGGCGTCGGAGCGGTCGGGGATCGCTACGAGCAGCACGCGGACGCCGTGGCCGACAAGGTGGTGCGGGGCGAGTCCGCCGAATCCACCCTGGACCAGATGGCCGGCCCGAGTGCGGGCGAGTCCAGCGCTCCCGTTCAGCAGCAGGCTGGACCGGTCCAGATGGAGGTCAGCGCCGGCGACCGGGTCAAGGCAGGCCTGAAGGGTGCCCTCAGCGGCTTCTTCAAGAACATCTTCTTCGGCTGGCACATCGCAGCATGGGCCGATCAGATCAACAACATGAGGGCCCTGGACAAGAACAAGGAGGCCAACGCCGTCTATGCGCAGATTGGCGAAGGGATGCGGGTCTACGACATGGTCAAGGAGACCGTCCAGATGGTGGCCAACGTCGCCACCGGCGTGTCCGTCGTGCTCGGCATCCTCTCCATCTTCATGCCGCCGGTGGCGGTCGGCGCCACCATCGCCGGTATCGTGGCCACCGCCGCCCACGGCCTCGCCCTGGTGATGCGCCTGGGCAGCCTCCTCAAGGTCCGAAGCGCACTCAAGACACTCAACAAGCTTCCGCTTGGAGACGACGCTGCGGCCCTGGCGTTGCGGAACTACCGGCGAGGAGAACTCGCCGGCCTGGCCATCAACACCATCGGTGTGGTCTTCGGTGGTCTCGGGGGCAGCATCGCCCAGATCGCCTCGGGCGACTACGCGGCTGGTGCCAACGTCCTCGTCCCGGAGGGGGTCACTGGGGACGCGGCGGTCAACGCGACCGGCGTGGCCATGGGTGAGATCGGAAACCGCACCCAGGATGCGATCGGCGACGGTGCCGAGGAGGACGACGTCGGCTTCGACGAGTACACAGCGCGTATCGCTCGGGAGCGCAAGTCGGCCGGGGAGGACAAGAAGCAGGTCACGGTGGCGCTGAAGGCGGTCAAGGACGACGAGGAGGTCCGGAGCAAGGCGCTTCCGAAAATCGAGGAGATCCGAAAGGAGCTCCCGAAGAGCAAGGAAGAAGTCCAGGAGATCATTGCCGGGCAGCAGACGGTCGCCGAGGAGAACGCGAGGACGCAGGCCGTCGATACGAACCTCCCGGTCGTTGGCGAGAACCCCGAGAACCTCGAGGATGCGGTCCGCACCAGGGTGCCGGACGTCGAGGGCGTGGACACCTCCGGTCACATCGCCAAGCACACCAAGCACACCAAGGATCTCAAGGGGGGGAAACCCGGGTTCATTGAGCGCAAGATGGCCAAGTCGGCCGAGAGCAAGAAGAAGGAGCTCGACCAGAGGGTCACGGAGAGCCTCCAGGCCGGGGACGTTGGCGAGAAGGTGCTGGAGGCCCAGGACCGCGGCATGGTCGAGATCGAAGCGCTGTACCAGGCCATCGATGACCACAAGAAAGATCTCGAGGAGATGCGCCTTCGTCTCGAAGCGTTGAAGAAGCAGTTGGACCAGTTGGACGCAGACCTCCAGAAGCTCTCGAAGGCCATCAACAAGGCCAGTAAGGCCATCAATAAGGGATGAGGAGGGTGCTCCCCGGCGCGGCCCAGCAGGCCGGAGCCATCGCGATCCTCGGTCTCGCGATGGGTGTCGTGAGCGGCTGGGCAGGCCTGGCTGCAGACGATGAAATTGCGGGCCTTGCTGCACGCTCAGCAAGCTGGTTTCCGGCCCTGGCCGTGGTGCTCCCCATCGGCGTCATGGTGTCGCCGCAACTGGCCGACCTTCCCACCGAGCGTGCACCGCGGATCGCCCAATGCGCCCTCGCGGCCCTGTTGGGCGGGGTGTTCGGGAGCATGCTCTACCTGGTGGGCGCGGTGCAGATTCCCGCCGTGTTTGGCGGCCTGGACTCCCCGGAGCTCATGCGCAGCACACGGGACAGCCTGAGCCTGCTCCAGGTCGGGGCGGTCATCGGGGTGTCGACCCTTGTTGGCCTGGCCCTCGGGGCCTTTGCAGGCGGCAAGAGCGCCGCTTGAGGCTCACCTGAGCTCGTCACCGGGCAAGTGGGCGGCGCCGCACGTTGCCCTCGCGCTTCTGGCACACCTGGTCCTGGGTGCGGCTCTCGTCGTACTCCTGGGGTGGCTCGCTCCTTCGCTCTTGGCGTCCTTCGCCGAGAGTGGGGTCAGCCTTCCTGTGCCCACCCGGATCGCCCTCAGCCTTTCCGGTGCCCTCACCAGCGGCTGGTTCATCGGGGTGGCTGCCGCGGTGGTCCTCGTGGGTCTGGACGGGGCAGTCCTGCTCAACGGCGTCGTCACCGGCGGCAGGGCCGCGACGGCCTCGCGCGTCTGGGCCCGCGGGGTGTCCTTCGGGCTGGTCCTCACGCTCCTGGCCCTCGCGCTGGCGCTCTTCCTGCCGGGTCTCCTCTGAAGCGATAGGCTTCGCCATGCGGCGCTTCGACTGGTGGGAGGATCTTCGGGTCCGTCATGAGGTGCTGGTGGGGGCCTTCTGCGTTCGCTTTTCCAGCGAGGACCGGCGCACGGGCGACAGTCACGAGGAGGTCTTGCGCCACGCGGAGGCGTTGGAGCGAGAGCTGCCGCAGGAGGCTCGAGAGCTGCTGGCCAACCCCGATGCCGATGCGGACCTGGGCCGCGAGAGGGCCGAGCAGCGAGGCTGGCTGCTGCGCTGGCGCAGCGTTCCGGAGGAGGACCTGGGGGAGGTCAAGGCGCGGGTTCCCACCGAGCTGGGTTTCGGCAAGCTCGCCGCCCTACGAACGGACCGGGCCATGCTCAGCGCTGCGAGCATGCCCATGCGGCTGATGGGGGTCGTGGGCCAGGCGGAGCTCCAGAAGCCGCATCACTTCGCTACCAGCGGCTTCGCCCAGCGGGAGCACTTTGTCTTGTCCCAACACGGACGGATCTTCGTGCTGGACGAGCGTGGCGGCGTTGTCGTCGACACCTTCGACATGCTTCAGTGGGGCCTTCCGCCGTACCGCCTGGTACCCCTGGCTCTGGACGGCGGCGACCTGGTGGTGGAGCTCATCGATCCCGAGCCCGAGGATCGGCACCCCGAGCTCTTGGACCTTCTCGGGTCACGATGTCGCCTGAGACTGGACTTCAGCGAGGGGTGGGTGGGCCGAGGACGACCGGAGCACCAGGCTCAGGGTGGCGCTGATTGAAGGGAATGACCAGTGGTCCTTCTGGGTGCTGGAAGCGGACTGAAAATCGGGAGGTCCGCGGCCACCAAACACGCTGCGACGAAGAAGCGCAGTGAAAAAGCCACAGTCATTACCGAGTTAATACAAGTGCTTAGATAGATAACCGACAGGTCATATATCAATGCACCATTGACATGGCAAGTGCAGTAGGCTTGCTGGCTGGATGCGCTCACCCCACCACCCTCAACACGATGTTCGAGTGGTTTTTCTGGTTGAGTCGTGTCCTGTTCCCGTTTGGAGGTGTACATGACGAACTCCCTTCACAGTTCCTCGCGCGTCGTCGTCCGGATGTTCGCGCTCACATCGGTGGTGTTGGCCTGTGCGGCCACAGCCACGGCCGGAGAGATGGACGACGCTGTCCTGGAGGCGGCGACCGATTACCAGGTCCCGACCTTCGAGTCGAGCCAGCTCAGCGTCCAGGGAGAGGACCTGTTCACATTGGCCGGAAGCGGTGGAGACATCGGTGACGCGAGTGCTCACCTTGGCTCCACCTACACGATGGCCAACCAGAGCCCGGACCAGTCGGTCACCGTGCTGAACCAGTTCGACTGGAACGCTGTTGGTGGCGGCACCGGTGGTGGCGCGGACGGCAGCGAAGGCTGGCTGAGCGCTGGTATCAGCGACACCGCTTCTGCTGGTGTGAGCCGCTACATCAGCGATCCCCGCGGTCTTCACGTGGATGGTGGATTGGGTGTGGGTCTCGCCAAGGACGGCGATGCCGATGGGAACCTGGATGCGGCCGTCGGCGTCGGCGCCGGCTACGGTCGACTCGTGGATGCGCGCACGATCGCTCCGTGGGCTCCGATGGGAGCAGCGACTCTGCCTACGTTGGGCAGTACCTGGGCTACGCGACCCTGCTCTCGGCCAACACCGGTGTGGTGGTTCGCGAACAGGTCACCTACGGCGCGATGGGCGCGGGTGAGGCGAACGAGCTTCTGGGAACGCATCCCGGTGAGAACAACGTCTCGATGGACGTGGGCGTGGAGCTGAACCACAACCACTCGGCCATGTGGCAGACCGTCGCGGGTGCCGGGGTCAACCATGAGCGCAATCTCGATGCCGACGAGGGCGTGTCAACGCTCACGGCGGGTGTCCAGACGAACCGGGCTTTCGGTCCGCGTGGTGTCGCGAGCGCTGGCCTCCAGATCGAGGACACGGTCGGTGATGACGTCGATGTCGAATGGACCCTGGGTGCGGGCTTCCGCATCTTTGTCTTTTAGATCAACCAACCTTCTGTGAGGCGAAACATGACTCATTTCTTCCGTCTTCTCCTTCGTGCTCCGCGCTCATGCTGGCTAGCGCCTGCGTGATCGGTGAGCCGCCGCCGGCCTCAACTGGCGACGACTCCGGTGGCGGTGACGACACCGCTGGGGCCAACTGAGCCTGAGAGCACCCTGCACTGAGCAGGGTGCCTTGCTGCATCGCCGAGGGTGGAGAGTCTCCGCCCTCGGTGAAGCAGCCTTGCTCCCTCAGTGTGAGGCGAGCTCGAACAGTCGCCAGGCGCTGCCCACCTGAGCCACGCTGGCGACCGCGACCTCGTTCAGCCCTGCGTTGTCGCGGGTCTTGATGAACAGCACCTCGCCATCCAGGCGGGCCTCCACGAAGGACGTTCCGGGCTGGCAGCGCACCGCGATGCCAGCCAGCAGGTCGATGAGCGCATCGGGACTTCGGCTTCGGAGCCAGGTGTCCGCACGCTGCGTGCCGACCAGTCGGGCGGCCTCTCCGCCGGTCAGGAAGAGGTCTCGGAAGAGGTTGATGTCTGCGGAGCGTGCCGCCTCGTAGACCGAGCTGCCGAGCTCGCTCAGGCTGAGCGGGGTGCGTCGCTCCCTTCGCGCTCCATCTTCGTGCTTGGATCTACGATTGACCTTGGCCAGCAGCAGCAGTCCCAGCAGGGCGGCCACGCCGAGCAGTTCGTCGCGGTAGCCCGCCGGCGTCGGAGCCCTCTTTCGCGATAGGGGCTGGAGCGTTCCGCTGGCCTCGTCGAGAACGTGCTCGATCTCAGCCTCCCCGCTTGCTTCGGCCTCGCCCGGTTCGGCGGTTTCCGCCCAGGCAAGTGTGAGGAGCAAGCAGAACATCGGTTGATCCTACAGCGCTAAAGGAAAACGAAGCGGGATCCGAACGACATTGTGTACGTCCTCCGGTGTGTGGTCCGGCCCCAGGACTTGTGGTGGGACCTGTGTACGGCCGGACCCCCCGGAGGATATGCTCCGCAAGAGCGGGCGCTGTACGCCCTAGAGGCCAGTGATGTTGGCTAGGAAGAGCAGAGGATGAACACAGTCTTCGATGGTACTGTCGTCGTTGTGGGTGGCGGCGTCGCTGGGCTGGTCAGCGCCCAGATCCTGCTGGAAGCAGGCTGCGAGGTTGTTGTCGTCGAGCGGGAGAGCGTCGTGGGCGGGCTAGCGCGCAGCTACACCTACGATGGTTTCGCCTTCGACTGCGGACCCCACCGTTTTCATACCGAGAACCCGAACGTGTCCGCCTACCTCCAGCGGGTCATCAAGGACGATGCGTCGCTCTTCCCCCGCCTCAGCGAGGTCTACTTCAAGGGTCAGTACTATCGCTGGCCCCTGCACCCGAAGAACCTCCTCCAGCTGCCCAAGGATCTCGCAGCCAAGGCCTTCGTCGACCTGGGGGTCAACGGCTACCGCACCTACGAGATCGATAGCTTCGAACAGTACGTGATGCGGCAGTACGGGCCAACGCTCTACGAGCACTTCTTCCGCGGCTACAGCGAGAAGTTCCTCGGCATCCATCCCAGGGACACCCACCCTGACTGGGCCAAGGTAGGCCTGAACCGGGCCATCATCGACGACAAGATGCAGATGCAGAACCTGACGCAACTGCTCAAGACGACGCTGACACAGTTCAACAGGGCCGAGATGGACTTCCTGTACCCGAACCAGGGCATGTGGACGGCCTGGGACAAGGTGAGCACTCGCATCCTCGAGCTGGGTGGACGCATCCTCACGGACGCACCAGCACGAATCGAGGGCGCCAACGGGCGCGTGCAGACGGTGCACGCTGGGGGCGAGAGCTTCAACCCGTCCGTGGTCATCTGGACGGCGCCGATCACAGTGGCAACACAGCAGCTCGGCGTGCGTACGCCGAAGCTGCCCTACCTCGGTCTGTTGCTGTACAACGTGTGCGCCGAGGCGACTGTGCCACGCCAATATCAGTGGTGCTATTACGGCGCGGACGACATCGTCTTCAACCGTGTCTCCATCCCAAAGTTCTTTTCTGAGACAACGGTTCCGCACCCCAGATCGGTCGGTCTGTGTGTGGAGGTCACCTGCATGGAGGGTGACGCACGCTGGCAGCATGCGGAGCGCCTGACCGACTGGGTGGTCGACGACCTGATCAAGGTCGGGATGCTCAGCGGGCGACGCGAGATCCATGACGTCTACGTGGAGCGGGTCAAGGAGAGCTACCCCATCTACCACAAGCACTACCCGCAGGACCTGGAGATCGCCCGCAAGGGCCTCGCTCAGTTCGAAAACCTGCACCTGGCGGGCCGCACCGGCATGTTCTGGTACAACAACATGGACCACTCCATCGAGAACGCCATGCAGCTGTGCAAGCGCCTGCTACGAGCGGGGGGCAAGGAGCATGTCGAGGAAGGCCAGCTGGCCGCCGGACTCGCGAGCTAGGGCATCCAGAGGCAGAGGTTCTGGTCGCAGACCTGCAGGGTGAGGGGCAGACCCCGCTCTTGGAGGGGGTCCGGTGCCGCACGGAACTCGATGACAGCGGCGGGTCCGGCTTGCTCGAGCCACTGCTCGGGTGTGCGGCCGTGCTGGTCGAGTTGAATCACGTGCTCCACGTGGACCTGACGGTCGGGAGCGTGGAGATCCTGCGTGCCCTCCGGGCCCTGGAACCAGGCGGTCTTCCGCTGCAACACCAGGGCCATGAGGTGGTGGTGACGTGCGGGGAGGGAGGGAGGCCCCGGCCAGAGGGCGATGGTTCCCTCGCTGGGGAGCTCCAGCGTCGGTGGCTTCAGGGCCCGCACGGGGGCGGGCCAGTGGGCTGGCGAGAGCCACAGGCCCTCCGCAATGAGAAGGGGCACCAGAGCCACCCACCGACCTCGTAGTGCCCAGGCAGCTCCCAGCACCAGGGCGAATGTGGGGCCCGTGAGGAAGCGCTGGGTGGCCTGCATCCGTCCCACGCCGGGAAGCCAGCTGCTCAGAGCCCAGGGCAATGGCAGGCCCGTCTCGAGCTGTGGGCTCAGCAGCAGCATCCGCCCCAGCGCCAGCAGGGTGCAGGCGACTCCCGCCACGACCAGGGGAAGGACTTCTGGACGCCGCCGCTCACGCCAGAGCCCCCACCCGCCGACGAGGAGCAGCCCCAGTCCCAGGAAGCCTTGGGTAAAGGTGGGGACGAAGGTCCACGTGCCTCCCAACGAGCCTTGCTCGGGCCCGTTGAACAGCATCCACGTCCGCTCGCCCGGAGAGTTGCTCTCGCTCAACCAGGGTCCGCCGATGATCTCCAACAAGGACACGCCCTGGCCTTCCATCGGGGGTGCAGGGGAGTTCGCCGGGTCAACGCCCTGCAGCACCCCCACGAAATAGACCGCGGCGATGGCCAGTCCTGCAGTCGCTGCACCCAGACACCGCCAACGACGCGTCGCGGCGACCAGGACGAAGAGCACGATTCCCTGGTAGGGGCTGCAGAAGCCCGCCAGCAGGCCGGCGGCGAAGGCCAGTCCCGGCCGTCGATCCAGGGCGGCGACCAGCCCCAGCGCCAGGGCCACGTAGGCCACGTTCTCGAACTGCCCGTTGCCCAGGGCCTGCACGGTCACCGGCGCGGTGCACACCGCAATGAGCGCCACGACGGTAGTGCCCTGGAGCCTTCGCGCCAGGAGCCCCATGACGATCCCGGTCGCGGCCAACCACAGCCAGACGGCCAGATGAAAGCCCGCCCTGCCCTCGCCGACCACCAGGTCCAGGACTGCGGCGATGAGCACGAGCGGGAGCGCCAGCAGACGGATTGCTGCACCTTCCGGTTGGCCTACCGAGGCCAGCTGGCCCAGGTTGCCTCCGTGTCCCAGATCCCAACCCACCAGCATGTGCAGAGGGGTGTTGGGGTCGATGGGCACCAGACTCAGGCCCGGTACCGTTGGCCAGCGAACGAGCGCTGCGAGCAGCAGGGCCAGCAGGAGTAGGCCAACCCGCTTCGAGGCGCCCGTGATCATGCGCGTTCGCTGAGTCAGGGGGCCCAGCCCTCGACCACCGTGCCGTCCTCGTAGAGCCAGAGGCGTTGGTTCACGTCGAAGGGGCCGGAGTAGGTCACGGTCCCACCGCCGGGAAAGTCGATCTCGATGCTCTCCACCTGGCCGGCGTCCGCCAGTCCGAAGTGCAGTGTCGCGCTGTCCTGGCCACCCTGGCCCGTGCCGCCTTGCACGTAGCGCATTCGGGTCTGACCATCGCTGTCGGTGACCCGCACGGTCGCACCGTAGGCCCCCCAGTTGCTGTCCAGGTTGCCGATGGCACGCACCTGCAGCCAGCTGCGTGAATCCTCGCGTGTGTTCTTCCACAGGGTGGACGTGGCCGCCAGGTCCACGTCGCCGTCGTTGTCGAAGTCCGAGGCGCCCTGGCCCCAGCCGCTCTCCACGGTGATGCCCGCGTCGTAGGCGCTCAGCACGAAGGTGCCGTCGCCCACACCCCAGTAGAAGTCCGTGGGCCGCCCGTCGTAGACGGCGCTGATGACCAGGTCCAGCACGCCATCGTTGTCGAAGTCCGCCAGGGTTGGCACCGAGTGGGTCTCCTGGTAGCGAAGTCCGGCCAGGCTGTAGGGCCCGTCCTCCCACTCGCCCGCCAGGTTCTCGTACTTGGTGCCGTCGGGCCCCGGGTTCATCAGGATCTGGGTCTTGTCGGAGAAGGAGAACCAGCGCGGATGGGCCAGGTTGGCCGCCACCTGGTCGAGGTCCCCGTCGTTGTCCAGGTCGCCCCAGGCGACGCCGATGGTGTGTCCGTAGGCCAGGCTTCCGCCGTCGCCTGCCAGGCGCAAGGTCTGCCCGGCCTCCTTCACGGTGCCGTCGCCCTCGTTTCGGTAGTACAGGTTCTTGTGCAGGCGGTAGTTGTTGACCATCAGGTCCACGTCACCGTCGCCGTCCGCGTCCGCGGGAGAGGCACCTCGGCCGGCGTAGGAGGTGACCAGGAAGCCCTCTCCGTCCACCCGGGAGAAGACCCCGTCTTCGTTGAGCCAGGCGTGATCGGGGTAGCTCTGGCCGCTGCTCCAGCAGATGAAGTTCGAGACGAAGAGGTCCAGGTCTCCATCGCTGTCCATGTCCCACCAGGCGGCCGCGGCGCTCGGGGAGTGGGTGTTCCCATCGCAGTCCTTGTCACCCTGGTCGTCAAATCCACCGGCCGCTTCGGTCACGTTGGTGAAGTTGCCGCTGCAGTCGCCTTTCCACAGGCTCTCGCCGCTGCTGTAGCTCTCCGCGAAGACGAAGAGGTCCAGACAGCCATCGTTGTCGTAGTCGCCCCAGACGCCTCCGCTGCTCGTCACTCCCGTAGGCCCGGTGCCCACCTGTTCGAGCGTGCCGCCCAGGTTGTGAAAGAGAGCGCTCCCCGTGTACAGGTCGTCCCATCCGTCGTTGTCGTAGTCCCCCCAGGCGTGGCGGCTCGAGATGGCGGCGCCGTTGGTCACGTCCTCCATGAAGAGCTCGGGGTCTTCGCGGGTCCACTCCACCTGAAGCCGAGCCATGAAGCGCATCTGGGTGTAGAGCGTCGTGCCGTACTGCATGGACTGGGAGTCGTCGTTGAGCTCGGGGAAGTTCATCGTGCTGGTGCAGGCGTCGAAGCTGGCACCGCAGGGGGTGTACCAGTCACTCTCGACATCGGTCAGGTCCACGGCCAGCGAGGGGCCGCCGGGCTGGCGCGTCGCAGCGACGTAGATCAGTCCGGGATGGGAGACTTCGATGGGCTCGTCGAAGGCGTAGACCAGCCACTGGCCATCCTCCGCATCCTGGACACAGCGCGTCCCGGACCACCGCGGCTGGTCGTACCAGAAGTCGAAGCCGTTGTAGCCGAAGTCGTCGAAGAGTCCGGCTTCCAGCTCGGCCTCTGGATCAGCGGGAAGATCCGCCCACTGCACCTTGAAGCCGTGAATGCGTGCCGGATTCTCCAACTCGAAGCGCACGCCGTGGCGCGCGGGGCTGTCGGCGGTGCTGCTGCCGTAGACGCTGAGCGCGCGGTCCGCCAGGCTTCCCTCGGCTTCACCGTCGTCGAAGGCGAGCTCGGTCAGGCCCTCGGGCAGGGTCTGGCCGGCGCTGCCGCACAGCGGGATGGCGCTCTCCACGCCGGTCTCGTCGCCGCTATGGGTGAGCGAGTCGTCCTTGGTGGGTTCGGGACAGGCGAGCAGGAGTAGGAACATTCTCGAACCATAGCGGTGAACAAGCTCCCGGGTAGTTCACACCTGTGGATGGAACCCCCCGGGTGCTCATCGGTGCGAGATTGTGTGGTGACCTTGGCCGATGGGCGCCGCGGGGGGATTTTCCCAGGAAACTTGATAGCGGAGGACCATGGAGGTCATCCGCATACCGGTTCTTCGGGACAACTACCTGTGGCTGGTCCACAGCGCGGGAGTGACGGCGGTTGTGGACCCCGCGCTGCCTGAGCCGGTGCTGCAGGCCTGTTCCCAGCGAGGATGGACGCTGGACTTCATTCTCAACACGCACCACCACATGGATCACATCGGAGGGAACCTGGCCCTCAAGGAGGCGACGGGTTGCACCATCGTGGGTCCAAAGGCGGATCATGCGCGCATTCCCGGGATTGATCGCCAGGTCGAGGAGGGGGACACGGTGGTGCTCGGCGGAGCGCAGGGCCGAGTCCTCTTTGTACCCGGCCACACGAGGGGACATATCGCATACATCTTCGACGAAGGAAGCCTGTTTTGTGGCGATACGCTCTTTCTGGGTGGCTGCGGACGCCTCTTTGAGGGGACCCCGGCACAGATGTACGACAGCCTGGCGAAGATCGCGGCTCTGCCGGACAGCACACAAATCTACTGCGCCCATGAGTACACCCTGTCGAACCTTCGCTTCGCTCTGACCGAGCACCCGGACAACCCCGACATTCGGGCTCGATTCGAGGCGGTGACTGCCGCTCGGGCCCGCAGCGAGCCCACCGTTCCAGGGCTGCTGGGCCTGGAGCGATCGACCAACCCCTTTCTGATGGCTCGGACGGCGGTGGAGCTGGGAGCGATCCGATCGCGCAAGGACAACTTCTAAAGCTCAGCGGCGAATGTCCGAGACGCGTACATGGCCCACCCCGCTATTTCGCTGAGCCCCGAGGACTCCATACCCAGTGACAGCCGCGGCGCGGATCTGAGGGGGCAGTGGTTGGTCGATGCGGATCTGCGGGGGCGGGACCTGAGCGGTGCCGACCTGCGGGACTGCGATCTCTCCCGCGCTGACCTGCGGGGTGCCACGTTGGCCCAGGCGGACCTGCGGGGTGCAACCCTGTTCGAAGCCCGCCTGGACGGTGCCGAGCTGATGGGGGCCCGCCTGGAGGGGGCGAACCTGGGCGAATGCAGCGCGGTACAGGCGGGCTTTGGTCGTGCTCGTCTGGAGGGGGCCAGCCTGGTTGGAGCAGGGCTGAAGCGGGCCAGCCTCACAGGTGCCGCCCTGGATGGCGCGGATCTGCGCGGCGCCAAGCTGGAGCAAGCACGGATGCGTGAGGCCTCCCTCGTCAACGTGGAGTTCGACTCCGCAGACCTGCGGGGTGCGGACCTTCAGGACGCGACGGTGACGGGGTCGAGCTTTCGCCGCGCCGACCTGCGGAAAGCGCGGCTGGGCGGGGTGCAGGGCTACACGGATGCGCAGTGGGTGGGTGCGGATCTACGCCATGCTGATTTCGTGGGAGCGCACCTGTTGCGCCGCCACGTCCTGGACGAGAACTTCCTGTACGAGTTCCGCCAACAGGGCCCTGTCAACAGGCTGATCTACGGCTTCTGGCAGGCCACCAGCGACTGCGGACGCAGCCTGGGCCGCTGGGGGCTCTGGACCTTCTTCCTCGTCGTGGTCTACGCGGGCTTGTATGCGGGCGTGAACATCGACTACGGGAGCCACGAGACCTGGCTTTCGCCGCTCTACTTCAGCGTCGTGACCTTTACCACCCTGGGCTACGGCGATGCCCTGCCCTCCGACGTCTTCTCGCAGACGATCGTCATTTCGCAGGTTCTCCTCGGCTACGTCATGCTGGGCGGTCTGCTCAGCATCTTCGCGGCCAAGATGGGCCGCCGGGGAGATTGATGCTCAGCACCCTCAAGAGACTCTTCCGTGATCCCCGCGCCGCCCTGACCGAGGTCCTGGGCGATGCGGGCGTACCCACCTTTCCGGCCTTGACCATACACACCTTGAAGGCGCTCAGGGACCCGGACACACCCATGAAGACTGTGGGTGAGTTGGTCGGTGCGGATCCGGGGACCTCTGTCCGCGTGCTGAAGCTGGTGAACAGTGCGGCCTACGGGCTGCGGCGGCCCGTGAACAACGTGCAGCACGCCTGCACCATGCTGGGACGCACCTCGCTGGAGGGGATCGTTCTGGCGGTGGCCGTTGGGGACGCCATGCCGCAGGGCGACACGAAGGGCTACCGACCGCAGCGCTTCTGGCGGGCCGCCGCCCGTCGCGCCACCACGGCCCGAGCGCTCGCCGAGGTCCTGGATCCCGCGAGTGCGAGCGCCAGCTTTACCGCCGGCCTGCTGCAGGATCTCGCCGTACCCCTGCTGGCCCACAACAAGCCCGGCTACGACCCGTTGCTGGAGCAGTGGGTGAACGACGGCGGCTCGCTGGAGGATCTGGAGCAGGAGTTCTTTGGCTGGAACCACGCCACGGTCGCGGGCTGGCTCTGTGAAGACTGGTCCTTCCCCGATAGCCTCGGGGCCTGCATTGCGGGCCACCACGAGGAGGGCACTCCGGCCCCGGTGTCCCTTGTGGCGCTGCTGGGCGAGTCCGAAGACCAGGGGGTGGACGAGATGATCGAGCGGGCACGCCAGCACTACAACGCACCCCCGGATCGGGTGGTCGATGCGGTGAAGCGCGGGGTCGTCCAGGGTCAGCACATCGCACGTCTGTTCGCAGCCTGAAGGCAGCCCTCGGGCCTGGAACTCAGCGGAGACGGGCCAGGTCGGCCGGATGAAACTCGTCGGCGTGGAGCACGAGCTGCTCGAAGCCTTCCGGTTGCTCCAGGCCGCCACCCAGCAGCGCGCTTTCCAGGACATCGCGGCTCAGGGCAAGTCGGGGACTCTGCTCGCCGGGCACGAAGAGGCAGTGATCGGCGATGGGGCGGTGGTGCAGGCGAGCGTAGAAGCAGTCGGTGTTGGTCGCCCACAGCAGGCCGCGCGCGTCGTGCCAGGGATGTTCCGGGTGGAGATCCAGCACCGGGCCGGTCCCCTGGTTGTAGACGGCGGGCAGGTCTACGGGCTGGTAGCCCTGGCGTAGGGGCAAGCCGATGACCAGGAAGGCCTCGGCCAGCGCGGTGAGCAGAAACACGCCCGTCCAGGCCTTTCGCTCGACCAGGTGGGTCAGGGCCAGCGCGGCCAGGGCACCCGAGCAGAGAACAAAGGCGTACAGGGCTCGGTCCGGGAAGCGGAGCAGGGCCTGTGCCAGGGCGTTGTCTCCGGAGAGCGGAACCAGGGCCAGCCCGAGGCTGAGCACCATGACCCGGAAGGGTGGGACCCAGCCCTTCTTGACCACGGCTGGGGCCGCCAGGGAGAGCCCCAGCACGGTGCCGAGCAGGGCTGCGGACTGGCCGTTCAGCAGCACGTCCGTGTCCGCCAGGGGGGTCGCCATCGTCCAGAGGCGGTCCAGCAGGGGTTGTGCCTGTGCGTTCAGCCCTCCGCTCTGCTCGGCGCTCGCGAAGCCCCAGACGTAGAGGGCCAACAGGGGGAGCACCCACAGGGCCCGCAGGTGTTCACGGCGCCAGCGCCACAGTCCCAGCACCAGGAGCCCGGCCCCTACCGCGAGGTAGCCGCTGGTGAGCAGGCAGAGCAGTCCCCACAGGCCGGCTCGCGCCCCTTGCCCGCGCAGCCAGGCCAGGCCCAGAAGGGGCAGCCAGGGGTTCAGGACCATGTAGGGATAGCCCTCCAGGAGGGCGGTCGCGGTGAGCCCGCCGAATCCGAAGCCCAGACCCGCCAGCGCGGACCAGGGGCGGCTTGCACCGAGCTCCTCGGCGAAGACCATCGCCGCCCAGGCGGAGGCCGCGACCCCCGCCGCCGCCAGCCATCCCAACCAGAGTGCAGGGTCTCCGGGCAGGAGCCCGAGCGGCAGCAGGGTCAGGCTGTCGGGGCGACCGTAGCTGATGGCCTCGGGAAAGCCTGTGCCTTCGAGGCCTGGAGCCGCTGCGAGGAACCAGGCGGTGCCCATCGCATCGGGCCCAATGCCTGCGAAGCCACGCCAGGGCTGCACCCACAGGAGCGCGAGAAGGACCCAGCCTAGAGGTACTGCCAGGGCAGAACCGAGTCCCAGGCCAGCCAGGCCAGCAGTCCCACGACCGCCAACGCCATCAGAGCCCCGAGCAGGATTGGCCACTTGTCCTCCATCAGTCGTCGTCGGGTGGGTCCAGACAACGGTCGAACTCCCCGTCACAGAGCACCGGAGTCTGGCCGTCCCAGCACCAGGTGGTGCAGAGTTCGAAGCCGTCGCCGGTTTCGTTGATGGTCCAGATCTCGATCGGTGTGGTGGTCTCCTCGGTGTCGGGGTCGTAGTCCAACGCACCGCTCGAACCCATGACGTCGATGGGCTGACTCTGGGCGAAGGTGGCCTTCACATCGTTCCAGCTGGTGGCGCGGATCTCGACCGTCGAGCCGTCGCTGACCTTCCGCAGGCCTTGAGCGATGCCCTTGCCGGTGATTGGATAGCCATTTCGGCTGGCCCAGGCCGTGCCATAGATGGCGAGCCAGGTCGCGTCGAAGGAGTAGCTGGTGTAGGCGGAGACATCGGCCGACACCCCGTAGGCGGCGGCGTAGGCGGTGTCGAAGGCCTTGTAGACGTTGCCGTCGGGCACGGCCGGTCGTGAGCCCCTGATCCGCTCCCAGATCGCGCTGGATTGCGAGGTCTGCTGCAGCATCTGGTTGTCGGCGGCTCCGTCGGCGAGGAACAGGGTCTTGTCATCGTAGTTGCTGTTGACGTAGGCGCCGTTGATGAAGCTGATGATGTCGCTGACCTCGGAGCTGATGAAGAAGACCTCCTCCACACCCGACTCGCCGGCGGTGCTGACCGCGGAGTCGCGGCTCGCGTCGTTGTCGAAGAGGTAGCTGTCCACGGTGTGGAACTCGTCGATGAAGCGCTCGAGGAAGACCTCGGCCAGCCCTTCGCCGTAGGGGCCTGTCTGGTAGATGACCGCGACATCGCGCAGCCCTCGAGCGGTCATGTCCTCGGCCACCGCCGCGCCCTGAAGAGAGTCGGGCGGAGCGGTTCGCCACAGCATTCCCGGCTCCGCATCGGTCTTCACCAGCCCGTCGATGTTCGTGAGTGCGGGGCTGGTGGCGCTGGGGCTGATGATGAAGACCCCCAGGTTCGCGGTGGCGTTGTAGACCTCCTCCGTCTGGGAGGATGTGGCCGGGCCGACGATGGCGGGGATGCTCAGGGTGTCTGCAAGGTAGAGGGCGATCTCGCGCGCGGCGTCGGGGTAGTCCAGATCGTCGATGACGGGGTTCTCTTCGTAGGAGCACTCGACGATGGCGTAGTCCAGATCGTTCAGGCCGCCCTGGTCGACGACCTGGCTGACCGGCAGACGGGCGGCGTTGACCTCGGGGAGGTCGGAGGTGTGATCGAACATCGAGGCGATGACGATGGCGTCGCTGTAGTTCTCCGTGCGCAGGAAGAGGTCCTCCGGCCAGGTGCTCGCGCAGCGAGGGTGTACCTCTGCCAGATCGCACAGGCCCAGCTCGGCGTCACAGGCCCAGCCGAAGCCGAAGGCCTCCCTGCACTCGGCGTTGGCCGTGCAGGCGGTCTCCTTGAAGCCCGTGAGGCTGCACCCCAGAAACAAGAGGATCAATAGTGGCCCCCGACGGTGATTCCGGTGGGCCCCAGACCGATCCAGGTGTCATCGATCAGCCACACCATGCCGGCACCCAGGGCGATGGCCCCAACGGCGAAGCCGACGTCCGCCGTGATCGCGGAGCGCTGCTCGATGACCAGGAGGGACTGTGCGGTGGCCGGGCAGAGTCCGTCCACGCAGAGGGAGCTGAGTTCCCGGCTGGCCCCTCGGGCGCGAAACCCCATCGTCGCACCGGTTCCCAGGCCCACCACACCCAGGCCGACCAGGGCCACAGGTGCCGCTGTCGCCACGCTCAGCCGTGAGTCGGGAGTCACGGGGCTGGTGGGCGTTGGAGTGGTCGCCGCCGCTTGCTCCTGACGACGGGTCTCCAGGTTGCGGAGGCGACGGTCCAGGGCCTCGCGTTCTTCGGTGGGAGCGAAGGCGCGGTAGCGCGCGAGGGCATCGATGGCCTCGTCGTAGCGCCCCATACGCTCGTAGGCGTTGGCGATGTTGTAGTAGAGCAGCGGCTCCTCGCTGAGCGCGTAGGCGGCCTCCCAGGCCGCGATGGCCTCTTCGTACTCCCCTTCTTCGTAGAGGATGGCGCCGTTCTCGTAGAGCTCCCGTGCGCGCACTTCGTCCGGGTCCGTCTGCGCCAGGGCCACGCTCAGCAGCAGCAGCATCCCTACTCCTCCCATGGGTTGCGCAGGTCGCTCTTGGGCTTCGTCCAGTCCTCGGGCTCCTCCTCGGCAGGAGCGTCCTTCTCAGGCTCCTCCGGGGGAGTCTCGATGGGCTCTTCGACCTCTGGGGTCTCGACGGGCTCCACACTTGGTGACTTGGTAACGGTGTTGGGGCGAAGGATGGGTTGTGGTGTGCGGGGCTTTGGTACGACCGTGGGTCTTGGGACAGCCTCCGCCTCGGGCTGCTCCTCCAGCGGGGCCTCCTCGGAGGGCTCCTCCACCTCGCTCGCCTCCACCGGGTCTTCCGCTTCGAGCGGGAGCTCCGGCTCCGCTGCGACCGGGTCGATCGGCTGGGCTGGAGTAGAGCGCTCCAGGCTCCCCAGGAACCAGCCCACACCCAGAGCCCCGGCCGCTCCTGCCAGCATCAGCAGAGCGATGAAGGCCACCATCGCGATGCGTATGGGCCGTGGTCGTTCGGCGAGTGTCGTCCCCGTGAGACTGTCCCGCTCGGGCAGTGACGGGCTGTCCTCGGGTATTGGGGGAGCGGCCACCGGAGCGCTTGGATCCAGGTTCAGCGGCTCTTCGAAGCCGGGGGGCATCTGGACTCGACCCCGGTCCAGGTTCAGGTCGACCGTGTCCGAGGCCTGGCACAACCCCAGTGCTCGCTCCAACTCCACCATGCTGGCGAAGCGGTCCTCGGGTCGCTTGGCAAGGCAGGTGCGGACCACCCACTCCACGTTGTCGGGAACCTCGACCGTGGGAGCGATGCTCGCGAAGCTCGGCAGTCGAGCATTCACCTGTGCGTTCAGCACGGCCATGGGGTGCTCGCGCTTGAAGGGCAGGGTCTTGGTGAGCATCGCGTAGAGCACCATGCCCAGGGAATACACGTCGGTCCTCTGGCTGATCTCCCTCCCCATGACCTGCTCGGGCGCCATGTACATCGGAGAGCCCAGGATCTTGTCGGCCTGGGTCACGGATGGATTTCCCATCGACTTGACCAGCCCAAAGTCCAGGACCTTGACGAACTCCTCGGCGCCGTGTCGGCAGAGGAAGATGTTGCCAGGCTTGAGATCGCGGTGGATGACCCCCTGGTCGTGGGCTTCGGTGAGGGAGCGGCAGACCTGGCGCGCCAGCGCGAGCACGCGAGGGATGGGTAGGGGGCCTTCGGCTCGAATGGCCTTGGACAGAGCCCGGCCCTCGAGGAACTCCATCACGATGAAGAAGGTCTCGCCCTCGTTGCCGTAGTCGAAGATCCGGACGGTGTTGGGGTGGCGAAGCCGAGAGCAGGTGGAGGCCTCTCGAAAGAAGCGCTCCCGAAAGCGGCCGTCGTCCTCGGTCTCGTGGGCGATGTGGAGGACCTTTACGGCCACCGTGCGCCCGAGCGGGCGCTGTTCCGCACGGTAGATCCGGCCCATGCCACCCCTGGCAACGAGCTCCTGCACATGGTACCGCTCAGCCAGGGTCCGCCCGATCAGTGGGTCCGTGGACTCGGTTCCCGTGTTCGGGGTGGCACCTTCGTCTGCGATCATCACCTTCCATCATCCAGTTATCCGCCCATGTGGCGCAAGTCCCCAGGGTTTTCAGCATGTGGATCCTGCTTGGAGCGGCCTTTGGTCGCGAGCCGCACTTCGAGACCTGGGCCGAGAAGCAGGTCCCGCCGGCCACCCACCCTGACCGAGCGGAGGGGTGGGACTTTGCTGCCGAGCTGTGGCACCGGGTGTCTGCGGTCGTGCAGGAGTACCCGGGTTGGGTGGAGCCCGTGCTGGTGGGTCGCAGTGTCGAGAAGCGCCCCATCTGGGGTTTTCGGGTGAGCTCGCCCGCGGTGTCGGCGGAACGAAAGCTCCTGGTCATCTCGCAGCTGCATGCCCTGGAGTGGATCGGTCCCGAGGTCAGCGTGGCCCTGCTCGAGGAGCTGGTGCAGGAGCGGCCCGAAGGGGTCGAGGTGATGATTGTGCCCATCGCGAACCCGGACGGGCGTTGGCTGGCGGAACAGGACCTGCTGCTCGGGAATCCCCGCGCCTACCGCCGGGCGAACGCCAACGGTGTGGACCTGAACCGGGACTTTGCAGTCCACCGGGAGCCGGACACCATCTGGGCCAAGGTGCCCTACACCCGCAACTACTTCACCAGCTCACCAGGCCCTCTGTCCCAGCCCGAGACGCAGGCCCTGGATGCCTTGATGGCCGAGGGCTTCGATGTGGGCGTCGATCTGCACTCCTACGGTGGCTTCATCGAGTACCCCTGGGCCGGGACCGCTCAGCGCAGCCCGGAGTGGTCGCAGATGGCCGCACGAGGCCAGCGTATGGCCGATGCGCAGCCCGGCCGGCCCTACGGTGTCATCCAGCTCAGCCACTTCATCTTCTTCTTTCGTGGGCTGGGCATGTCCATCGACCACATGCACGGCGAGTACGGCATGGAGGCCTACCTCATCGAACTCACCCGCTCGGGCCTGAGCGTGCGGGACCCCTCCTCTTTTCGGGACTATTTCCGCTGGTACAACCCGGTGGACAAGGGACCCCACGTGGAGATGGGGCTGGCCGCGTTGATGCACCTGGTCCACGAGCTCGCGGCGGAGGCGGCCCTCCCGGACCAGTGAACCCCAGGGGGGTGTAGGGATTTCCCAACACATGGGTGGGTAAGCGACAAAATAGTCGCACCCACCCCACTGCTAAGTAGCTGAAATCATGGAAGTGGATCGTTGGCACGGCCCTTGCTCTAAGGAGGGTGCCAGACGGCCATGAGCCAACAGGCGCTGGGAAACCCCCAGTGAACGCGCCAGGAGAATTACCTCCTGACGCCAGTGTTTCGGTGCCCACTGGACCTGGAGACGGGTCCCTGTCGATCATGGTCGTTGTGACCCCGCCTGGGAATTTGCTCGGGCGGGGTTCATGCATTCCTTGGGTCGGCCTGCGATGGGTCTGAACAGGGGTCTGGCGGTTGGCCTTCGAGTGGGGGGCAGCCTCCAGGAGCGATCGGTCGCGGGCGTCCGAGACGGGTGGTAGCTTCCACATCCGGGCTCGGACCCTGGGAGGAGACGACATGACGCTCAGGACGACCTGGCTCACGCTGGCCTTGATCTTCATCGGATGCAAAGGGGACGCGAACACGGGCAGCGACGACACCGACCTCGGTGACGACACCGGCACCGACACCGACACCGACACCGATGTGGTGGTCACGATCGGGACGTCGATGGGCGAGATCACCCTGGATCTCTTCGAGGTCGAGGCACCGATCACCACGGCGAACTTCGTGAGCTACGCCCAGTCTGGGTTCTACGACGGAACGGACGGTGAGGGGGCGACCACCGTCCACCGGGTCATCGAAGGCTTCATGATCCAGGGGGGAGGCCTGACCGAGGACATGGTCACCAAGAGCACCCTCGATCCCATCGTCAACGAATCCGACAACGGAAAGTCCAACCTCCGCGGGACCATCGCCATGGCTCGAACGTCGGACCCCGACTCGGCGACCTCTCAGTTCTTCATCAACACTGTCGACAACACCTTCCTCGACATCGATGGAAGCTACCCGCCGGGCTACGCCGTGTTCGGTGAGGTCAGCTCCGGGATGGAGGTGGTGGATGCCATCGAGCTGGTGGAGACCACCAGCAACAGTGGTCACACCGATGTTCCGGTGACACCCATCACGATCACCTCCGTCGTCGTGCACTGACCCGTCCTGGACGGCCTACCGAGTCATCGCCTGGGACCTCACAACGGGAACATCTCTACAGGGGTTCCCGCAGTGGGGTCTCCGGAGATCTGGCCGTTGTAGAGCAGCTGCTTGGTGCGCATGTCGTCGCAGTGCTTGCCGGTCTGTGAGACGAACAGGGAGCCGTAGGGGTAGCCCGAGCACCCGTCGCTCCCGAACAGGTTCTGTTGCAGCACGTCCCAGCTGTGCGGATGCTCGGCGCATGCCGGCACGCCGCTGCCGCCGGACGCGCCACTGCCGAAGTAGCAGGGCTCTTGCGCTGGACCCACCTCGTAGCGTTCCAGGTTGATGGGCGTGCAGCGAAGCGCGTAGGAAGCGCTGAAGCCGGTGATGACTTCGTTGGGGTTGCAGGTGGTGCCGCGCTCGTTGCCCGGAACCTTGCGCAGGATGTCCGATGCGGGAAGCGGGCAGCAGATGAAGTTGGGTCCCTTTCCGTCATCCATCATGAAGGCAGCGTGGTCGTCGGGGCAGTCCTGTGGCCCGGCTCCGACCATGTGCACCATCGAGTCGACCGAACACACCAGCGGCTCGTGTTCGGGGGGGCCGGTGTCGATGGGCGGCGCTGAGTCCTCCCCCCCTGTGTCGATGGTCCCGGTGTCTCGAGGCGGTCGGTCGGGTGGACCCCCTTCGTCTCCAGCACCCTCATCGGCGATGCTGTGAAAGCCAGACTCCGAACAGCCGAGTAGCGAGCACCAAATCCACGCCAGCATGTGCGTTCCCGGGTGCCGGAGCAACACCGTAGCCTCTGTGTATACGGGGTGTCTACACGCCTGTCACATCAGGTCACATCGTGTCGCGAGACGAAGGGCTCATCGGGGGTGATGTTGTGGAAGCAACCTCGGAGAGATCATGCGACGAGTTCTGACGACCCTTCCCCTTCTTGCTCTTGCCACCACCGCCTGTGACCTGGCCGGCACCTACACCATGGCGCCTGTCTGGGAGCTCGAGAGCATGACCGCATCCCAAACACGCGCAGCGCCGGGCGACCCGTTGAGCTTGACCTGGAGCTACACCACCGACGACGTGGTGGCGGTGCAGGAGCTCTGCTTCCTGTACATGTACTTCGACGGTCTGGGTGAACGCTGCGTCGAGCTGGATGCGGACCAGCGCGAGTACGGTTGGGTCCACGAGGACGCCGTGACCATGCTGCTGAAGGCAGAAAACGAAGACGGCGACACGGTTAATGGAGCCCTGGAGGTCCACGATCTCGAGGACTCCTACATGAGGGCGACCGTCGCGGTCTCTCACTACGGACTGCCCTACCTGGGCAGCCAGGCCGACATCGAGTTCTCCCAGTTCGTGGGGATCTACGACGACGACGGCGATGCCCGCATCGATGGGCTGCTGCCCTTGATGGGGCGGAACAACTACGAGTTCTTCCGGGCCACCACGGACCCCGCCAACTTGTATCAAGCAGCCGACGGCACCTTCACCGCCTACCAGGGCCCCTGGTTTCCCTTCGCCTTCCCGCTGTACCCCAGCCAGGGCTACTCCAACCTCGTGGTCTACGGTGGCGCCATCGCGATCACCGGTGGAACCGAGGGGACCTACAAGGCGGCGGACGGAACGGAAGGCACCTTCTACACGGCGCCCGAGCTCTACTTCGACCCCATCTTCGTGCAGCTGACCTACCAGTACGGCCCCGAGACGAAGAACATGACCGCCACGGACATTCAGGTGGGCAACCTGAACCAGGGCCTGGTGCTGGGCATCACCTCGACCACCCAGTTGGGCAGCTTCGGCACGCCCCACAACGCCGAGGTCGTGCACACCGCCGAAGGCCAGGTGCGCGTAGAGGGCTCTTTGAAGCATGCTTCGGTCGGGCACTCCATCGTGCCGAACTCTTCGAACATCGCGGTCAACGTGTCTGTCGAGTTGGACACGGTTGAGTGGTCCATGCCGCTGCACGATGACCACGAAGTGGGCCAGGAGCGTTTCTTCCAGCTGCTCCAACAGGCGAACTAGCGCGTCGTTCGAGCTTCACTGGCATGCGGGAAGCGCCCGGTGCCAGGGATGCCTCGGGATTCGGCGGGTCGGCCCTCGACCCGCCGGATTTTTTTTGCTATCGGGCCGGATACTGGGTCGTGAAGCCGATCGTCCGAATGACACGGCCCACCGCCTCTCCGCCTTCTTCAAAGGCTGGATCGACCACGCCTTCTCGCTGCCGCGTCATCTCCAAGGTGGCTTCGCACTGGTCGGAGGTGACGCTCGGCTCCACCTCCACCTCTCCCAGATCAAGGAGCAGGTACCCGTCGTCCTCCACGTCGAATCCCGCCTCCTCATTGGGAACGCAACCGGACTGGGTGAAGACGTAGCTCACCTCTTCCCCGGGGTCTGGGGGCGACCACTCGACGACCAGCGAGCCTTCCACGTCGACGACCTCGCCGGCTGTGGGGGCTGTGATCTCGAAGAGAGGAGGCATGGTCACGATGGTCGAGGGTGCGGACACGTCGGACGATCGATCGAGATGGAACACGACCTCATCGCCCACCACGTCCTGGGTGGTCGCACGGTGGTACCCGGCGTTGTCCTCCACCAGGTCCACCAGGACGTCTCCGTACGATGCCGAGAGCCGATCCCCTGATCCGAGCTCGACGCGATCGGCCCCCCACTCCGGACCTGTGGTGATGCGAGCCGACAGGTGGGTTTCCCAATCGTCCGTCTCCACCTCGGCGGTGATGTACATCCCGGCGGTCTGAAGATCAGCGGACTTGACGGATCCGCACCCGATCCCCACTGCGCACACAGGGAACAACCACAGCCCCATTTGTTGAGCCGTCATCGAAGGTGTCTCCTCTCCCTGCGGGGTGCACAGTACGCGTGCCACCCAGGGACTCGCAAGGCCAACATCCTCGATACCGACAAGGACGGCTACGTCGAGGACATCTACGGGGGGCTCGACTGCGACGACGAGGACCGTTTCGTCAATCCGGGCCGGCGTCAGCAGAGGGAACACAAGGCCTCTCGGCCGTCGCTCTCAGCCCACGAGGGGAGACAGGACGTGCCAGACGATGTCCGCCCAGAAGTGGACCCCGATCGCAGCGACCAGTCCGTCCTTCATGAACCGCGCCCCGGCCGCCAGCCCCAGCAGGCCGTTGAGCAGGAACATCTCGACCAGGAGCAGCGGCGGGACCTGGTCGGGCGTGGCGACGTCGGTCAGCATCATCGCCGCGGGCAGGTGCCCCGCAGCAAAAGCCAGCGCGGCGAGGACGTTCGCGATCCACAGCGCGGCGGTGCTCGCCCCCCAGCGCTTCAGCAGCAGAGTGAGCAGGAACGCCCAGAAGCTCATCACGAACAGTCGGAACAACACCTCCTCGCCGATGGCGGCCGAGGCGGAGGCGACCAGCGAGCCGGGGAACTCGGGGTGGGGCAGCGATGGCGCGCCCAGGGCCACGAAGACGTGATCCCCAACGACGAGCGCAAGCCCGACGCCCACGCCGATCAAGAGTGGGTGGAGCAGGAGGCCCCGGCGATCCGAGTCCTGCCGGAACACCCCGGGGAGCCCCAGCTTGCGAGCCAGCCAGAGGCCGACGAAGGCCAGGCCGCCGAACAGCGCCGTGGCGATGCTCGATGTCAGCAGGGCCCCCGTCCAACCTCCCCCCCGGGGGGCGCTGCGCCTTCGGGCAGGACCACCAGGCCCAGCCCCTGGGCCAGCACCATCACATCAGGACAAACCAGATCGCCAGCACGCTGCCCAGGAGGACGGCCTGAGGACGAAGCGGGGTGGGCTCAAGATCGAGAGACAGCATAGGCCCGAAAGGTGGGTACGCCGAGCAGGCGAAGTGCCGCGCGGAAACCATAGAGGCAATGCTCCTGGCGGGGCATCACGAAGCCGTCCACTGTCTCTGCCTCGTTCAACAACCCGACGACAGCCTCGGCGCGGGTGTACGACCTCTCCGTCTCGTGTCCCGGCGCGACGGGGTCTCCCTCTACCCGACAGATTCGATCCCCCCGTCGGGACCATGTCACCCAACCCTCCTTGTCGTTCCTTTCGCAGTACTCCAAGCCTTCCCACAGGGCGTCGACCAACACGGCTGCAGGCTGGATATCGGAGTCATCGATGGCGGCTCGGCGCATGATCTCCGAACTCTGCTCCCGCACAAGGGCCACCAACTCGGCAGTCGAAGAGAGGTCTGCAGCCTGTTCCTCGAAGTGCTCCCGCAGGTACGCCAGGATCTCCGAACTCCGGTGCAGGGTCAGGTACGCGATGCGCTCGGTCACGAAGGCTTCCATTCGACGCATGGTGTGCGCCTGCCAGTGGGGGTACCCGGTGTGCCGGTGGCTGAAATGCGTCTCGTCGTTGGAGCGAAACCCCGCGGAGATGGACTCCTCCCCCGCGCGGAGCTCGCTTCCAGACTCGATGCCACCACGGATCAGGTCAATCCAGGGCAGGGATTCCACCTCATCCCCCAGAAGGGTGGAGAGAATCACCAGCCCGCGACGCCGTGCCAGGGCACGGGGCGACTCCCCCTCTGCATCCGGATGGTCTGGATCGGCACCGGCCGCCACGAGAAGCCGAACCGAAGGCTCGATCATGTTCTCTACGGCATGCCACAGCGGTGTCCGCCCCTTGTCATCGAGCGCGTCCACGCTCGCCCCTGATTCGAGCAAGGCGCGCACACCATCCACCATGAACGGGTACGGCGCCGCCCAACCCAGCGCGGTCCTTCCCTGTGTGTCCCGATGTTCGAGAACCGCTCCGAATTCGAGGAGCCGAGGCACGAGCTCGGGGGTCACATGGGCCGCCCGGAAGAGCGCAGTCGTGCCAGCCCGGCTTGCAACACCCACATCCGCGCCAAGCTCCACCAGTGTCTTCAGATCCTGCTCCAGAGTGGCGAGCATCTTGGCTCGCTCTTCGCCAAGAGGCACGAGTTCCGGCCGGCGGTGGCGCGCAAAGATCGCTGTGCTCATGGCGCCCTCCGGAGAGGAAGCCCCCTCGAACTCACTGGTGTCGAGCCTCGCCCCCCCTTCGAGCAACAGGAAGACCGCCTCCATACACTGTTGTTTGATGGCGAGGTTGACCGGAGTGCGTCCCCCGGACGTTGGGATGGAGGGGTCGGCCCCCCCTTCGAGCAGTAGGCGGACCAGGTCTGCGGTGTTGTCGCGAGAATGGTCCAGCACCGCGCCGAGTGGGGTCCCGGAAAACCAGCTGTGCCTTCGATGGTGGCTTGGCTCGGCCCCTGCATCGAGGAGCTCTGAAATCCGAACGAGCGTGGAGGAGGACCGTAAGCACTCCAACAAGAGCTTGCCGTCGAGCGTCTCCTGGTCCAACGGCACCTCCAGCGAAGGGCAGGCAACATCATCTCACCACGGTGGATGAGTCACTCTCGGAGAGTCCAGTCGAGCTCGTCGGTACCCGGGACAGTTCTACGGATACGGGCTCTACGTGGACACCCTGCGGGACGACGCCACCGTGCTTTCCCACAGCGGCAGCGTCGCGGGCTATCTCGCCAGCTGGAGGCTGATCCCGAGCAGGAGTTCGGCGTGGTCGCGCTCACGAACTGCGACTGGTACTGGCCCGGGTATGTCGGGGACCTGGCGGGAGCCGGAAGACGGTGATGCGGCGTGGATGGTGACCGCCTACGGGGTGGCGGCCCGCGCGGACTAGCGCCGGCAGGTCAGCCCGGGCCGCGGACAGTCCCAATCATGGGAGGGCTGATCACTGGCATGCGGGAACCGCTCGGTGCCGGTGATAGCCTTGCGCTTCGGAGGAACTGTGCTTGTCCTGGCCGTCGGTTGCATCCTGACCCCGGGCGAGTACGAGATCCTGAAGGCCAACATCCTCGACACCGACAAGGACGGCTACGTCGAGGACATCTACGGGGGGCTCGACTGCGACGACGAGGACCGTTTCGTCAATCCTGGGATGGAGGAGACCTGGTACAACGGCGTGGACGACGACTGCCTGCCGACGACGGTCGATGACGATCAGGACGGGGACGGTTGGAACGTGGACGAGGACTGCGACGACCGCGATCCTCTGGCGAATCCGGATCAGGAGGAGCACTGGTACGACGGTGTGGACCAGGACTGCGATGGTGCCGACGACTTCGATCAGGACGGTGATGGAGTGGTGCTGGACGAGGACTGCGACGATGAGAACGCCGCCGTCTTTCCCAGTGCGACCGAGACCTGCAACGAGCTTGACGACGACTGCGACGACGCGGTGGACGAAGACGCCGAGGATGCTCAGGTCTGGTACCTGGACGAGGACGGTGACGGGTGGGGTGGTGACACCAGCCAGGTGGCTTGCGATGCCCCCGCCGATCACGTGGCCCAGACGGGCGACTGCGATGACGACGAAGTTCTGGCGGCCCCCGACCTGGAGGAGAGCTGCAACGACGGCATCGACAACGACTGTGACGGCACGAGCTCCGGCTGTGCCCTGGAGGGTGAGTTGTCGCTGCTCGAGCTGGGCTGGACCCTCACCGATCCGGGGGCGGGCCAGCTGGGCTGGGACCTTGCCGCCGGCGATCTGGACGGAGACGAGACGCTGGATGTCGCATCCACGGCGCTGGACGACGAGGTCGTGCACCTCTGGTACGGGGTGACCGGAGCGCGGTCCACCAGTGATCTCACTCTGGCCGGAAATGGCCGCGCGGTGGTCATCGAGGATCTGGACCGCGACGGCCTGGACGACCTGGCCTTCACGACGGACGACGGGGTGATGATCTACAGCTCGCCGTGCTGCAGTTCCTCCGTGTACCTGCCGTTGGATGTAGATGCGGACACCATAGCCATTGGTTTTGGGCTGTCAGGGGCTGGCCCCTACCCCGGCCTGCTGGTGGGCCGACCAGATTCGCTCTCGATCTACCCCGGTTCAGAGTCCGGAGCTTTCTCCTCATCCGCAGCGTCAGTAATCACCTCCACGGACAATTTGAACATCGGTCTTCGGGTCACGGGCTGGCAGCCAGACGGCTCAGTTGCCTCCATTGCCTCGGGACGGAATTCTTCCGACGAAGGTGGAACAGGATCGGGTGCGGTCTACATCTTTGATTCTCCACATGAGAGCGACCGTACCCAAGATGACGCCGATCTGGTTCTGACCGGCAGCCCGGGGAGTGGAGCAGGCGTAGGACTTGTGTCGGGCGACACCAACAATGATGGCTACCAAGACCTGCTAATTGGCGCGCCCGGTGATTCCAGCGCCGGCACTAATGCGGGCGCAGTCTTCATTCTGCTGGAGAAGCCGACCGGTGATGAGTCACTGGTGAATGCTCCAGTGGAACTCGTTGGAGAACCCGCGAGCCTTCTTGGGGTAGCGATAGCCATGCCACAAGACTTGGATGGAGATGGCATCGTGGATGTTGCCGCGACTGCGCCCTTTTACGATTCCTCTTCGTACACAGGCGCAGTGATGGTGTTTTACGGTCCCCTAAGCGGCGTGGTGGAGCCTGATGCGATTCTCGTTGGCGAAGCTGGCAGCCAGACGGGCCTGGGTGGTGTGCAAGTCCAGAATCATCTCCTGGTTTCCACCATGATGGGTGGGTCCATGCTCATTGGCATGAACTTGGACACTCTTTGAGTAGTTTCTGACCAGGGGAGTCACGGCTCGCGCTTTTCGGACTGGTCGTTCCACCCGCTTTACACACCGCTTGCCAGATCGGGAAAGAGCACAGCCATTTCAGCGCCGCAGATGACTCGAATCCTGTCATTAAGGTTGGCCGGGTCTAGCTGGTCCAAGAAGCGCCGACGGTAGAGGCCGCGGTTTGCGTGCGCCGCCACCAAGCTTGATTCTGGCACCTCTAAGAACGCGGCGATTTCAGTGAGCCGTTCGTCCAGATCCACTGTGTTGACAAAGAGAGTCCGACTTATTGGGAGATGTGTGAGGAGTTCGCGGTGGGCACGCGACCAGTAGCCCAGATAGGACTCAACCAGTTCTGGAAGCTTGGCGGCGATGGTCTCGGCGCTGCAATAGACCTCGCTGTCGAACTCATCGAACAGCAACTCTCCATACGTTCGCTGCCACGGAGGAAAAGCCTCTGCGTCGGCATATCGCTGCCGATTGTGAAGCATCATGTTGAGGAAGGACTCGACTTGCGCGAGGGGGGCTCGATAGGTGCATACAAATCGAGCATCAGGAAAGATCTCGGGTAGGAGACGAATCCAGAAGTGAGAGAAGGTCGAGACCTCCAGTTCTAGTTGATAGCTGGCATCTCGCTCGCTGAGCCAGCGGACCATCTCGCTGTCATCGACCTGACCCTGGCGCCAAGCCGCGATCTGTCTCACTGCCTCTGTAAAGCGGAATTCGTGCCGGGTGCGGTATCGATCGAAGGCCCTTGCGATGCTCGTAGAACCCGTCTTGGCAATGCCTACCCCGAATGCGTGGAAACGACGTTGTTTCGGTACGTGGGGTGGATCGAAGGGGAGTAGTTCGTCTTCTCCCCATCGATCGAAGTACGCGGAGAAGTAACCGCCGCAGTCATTTTTCCGCTTGCAACCGTGACACGCATCCCCGCGAATTCGGCCGAGGTGGACCGCACCGGGATTCCACTCGTAGTCAGCTTGCGACCAGAAGTTGACCGTATCAATGGCGGATGGCGCTGCATTTGAGCGGTCCTCGTCCGCTAGGATGATTTCGTGGGTCTGATCGTAAAGCTCCGAGCCAAGTACACAATGAGGCATGCAGAAGAAAATGAGTTGGGTTCCCGCAGCACGACACCTGTCGCGCAGCGCCAGAAGCCGTGGTTGTAGGTCACGCTGTTGATCTAGGCGGAGACCAAGCTCTACCCCATTTTCCCGCGAGCCAACGACGGGTACCGGGTTCCCCATTACCCAAAGGTCTGGCTGTAAGGAGAGCACCAGCTCAGCAATGGCCTCCAAGCTGCTCTCGTTCTGGGTGGAAAGTACTGTTGAGCAGAAGACTCGGGCTGGCCGAAATGCACGAAGGTTCTCAAGAGCCTTTGTGAAGCGGGACCACCACTGGCGTGAGCCGGTCACGAGGTGGCCCTGATCTTCGCCTACCGCGTGGATGCTGACCATGATCTCGTCCAGCAGTGGGGCTACACGTTTTGCAAAGGCTGGATCTTCCCAACGGAGGAGGTTGGTGATGGTGTGAGTGCCCATCCCCAGTTCTTGGGCGCGGGCTAGCGCCTCCGAAAAGCGTGGGTGGAGACTGGGTTCTCCACCCATGAACTGAATTCGCTCGAACCCTTCCTCAGCCGCTTGGAGCAATTTACGGTCCAATTCTGGCCAAGGCATCATTCTCGGCACGCGATTGCGTTGGTTCTCGCAGCAGAAGGCACAGTCGATATTGCAGCCGCTCACGATGAAGAGTTCCAGGCGCTGTGCCAGCACTCGCTCGCCCAACGATGCAGCCTTGCCTTCGCTAGGTTTCCAACAAGCGAACTCCAGGTCTGTCCCCCGCCGGTCCGCGTGAATGATGCGAGCAGCGACTTCAAACAGCTCTTGCGGTGCCGGTTCTTTTCCCCGATAGACGACGGACAAACGAGGTCCACTCGCCAAGCTCGGCCCGCCGATATTCTGCTCTACCCGCACGCTCATGCGTGCCCGGGGGTTCTGAAAGTGAAAGGTGACCGAGCGGTCTCCGAAGTCAGGTTGGAGGACCCGCCAGTTGGCGTGCTCCGCCGACCATCGACCCAACCCCCGCTGCCATAGAATCCGGGCCAACTGCAGGGTGGTTTCTATGCGGGTGCTCATTTTGGGCAATATCCCACAGGCGCTAATGACCAGATCACGGGACACGACCGTATAGGAAATGGAGCAATTCGTGGGCCCACTTGCCTACAGGGGGATTGCCAGACCGGATGAGTCACTTTCGGCAGTAACTAGTCCTATAGCTACCGATCTCGCCAGCACTTACTCGACGAGCTTGATGTAGAACGGGCTGCCGCTGGAGCTGCCCGCGTGGCCGAAGCTCTGCTTGACCTCGACCTCCAGGGGCTCCTCGATGGCCACGTTCAGCTTGTCGCGGAAGTCGCTGATCTCGAGCGCGTTGCTGAAGCTGCAGGAGATGTCCTCGGCCGCGTGCGCTGGAGTGATCACCTCGTTCGACCCGCGCAGGGCGATGAGCACGAGGGCAGCGGCGATGACGGTCAAGATGATGCGGGTGTAGGTGTCCATTGTTCTCTCCTGCATCAGAGCCTATCCGCTTCGGGAGCGGTACCCTGGGGCATGCGCGCACGAACTCTTGCTCTTCTCGTCCTGCCCCTGGCTGCCTGCCGCAGCAAGGATCTGAGTGTCGACACCTCCTGCGTCACGCAGGTGTTCTACGCCGACCTGGACGGAGACGGGTGGGGCAATGCCGAGGACATGGTCGAAGCCTGCAGCCTGGAGGCACCCTACGTGGAGCTCGACGGGGACTGCGACGACGCCGATGCCCAGGTCTACCCGGACGCCCCCGAGCGCTGCAACGGTGTGGACGACGACTGCGACGGCTCGGCCGACGAGGACCTGGACGGCACCTTCTACGTCGACTCGGATGGCGACGGCTACGGCGTCGACGAGGTCGAGGACTGCGATGGCTCGGGTCTGGCCAGCGAGGGCGGCGACTGCGACGACGAGGACTCCGCCGTGAACCCGGGCGCCATCGAGATCTGCGACGGCATCGACAACGACTGCGACCAGCTCATCGACGACGACGATGACAGCCTGGACAAGGGCAGCGCCGTGACCTGGTACGAGGACGCCGACGGCGATGGCTTCGGGGTCGAGGACGGGGATCGGGTGCTGAGCTGCGATGAGCCCGCCACCGGCTACGCCCCGGAGGGAGACTGGGACTGCGACGACGAGGACCCCGCCAACTATCCGCTGGCGCTGGAGCTGTGCGACGGGCTGGACAACGACTGCGACGGGAGCATCTCCGAGCAGGAGAAGGACGACGACGGCGACGGCTACGTGGAGTGCACGGTGGACGACGAGGGCTGGGACGGCAGCGCCATCGAGGGCGGTGGAGACTGCAACGACGACGACGACACCGTGTATGTCGGGGCCGAGGAGCTGTGCGACGGGCTGGACAACGACTGCGACGGCAACCTCTCCGAGCAGGAGAAGGACGACGACGGCGACGGCTACGTGGAGTGCACCGAGGACGAAAAC